>Ga0163199_1000755_pt1 | contig 20280 bp, 12 predicted proteins | sample PL_2010_150m_FD_113537 | JGI IMG/M metagenome (GOLD analysis project Ga0163199, IMG submission 113537) | Freshwater microbial communities from Powell Lake, British Columbia, Canada to study Microbial Dark Matter (Phase II) - PL_2010_150m | ecosystem: Environmental > Aquatic > Freshwater > Lake ...
ACATTGGCAACAATGCTTCTTTCGATCCCGGTGAGAATGGGTGTCACCTCAGATAACCGGTTGGTTGCGATCCGTTCCAGCCCCGATCTTGCCTGGCCAGAGAAGTCAGTTGTTATACCATACATGCTGATGGCGGAGGCGACTGCTGAAGCTGATTTTTGCAATTCAGGATCGGCGAATCCCGGCATTGAAGCCACTTTCATCAACAGTTCCGTGGAAGTTTGCGGTTCAACGGCAACTTCGTTAACTCCCACTTTGCTAATGATCCTCACGCGGGCTCCGGGTTTGCTCAGTAACTCGCACAGCTTGAGGAGGGGCACATCAAGGGTAGCCGTCATAAGGGTTCCAGCAGGCAGACTATTGATTAGTGCCTGGTAGCGTGACGGGGCCCCGGCCTTCGCCGGGGTGACAATGGCTTCGGCTAGCTCACAGCGGATATCGCTCAGTGGGGTTGAGCCATAGTTAAATACTGAGACCGAAAGGGTTGCCTTGTCTTTACTGATTTTTGATAACCCGATATGTGTAATTGCCGCTTCGGGGCTCTTGGCCAGGTTTTCCGGTTCAGGACGATCCTGGCTGACCGTGATATCCGTGGCGGCGAGATAACAGATCATCTCCCAACCGCCGCCACCCTGGTCAACCTTGATCAGCAGGCGGTTCCAGCCTTTTCCGAGCTGGAGGAATACGGTATCCTGATTTTCCACCAGCGACCGTTTAACCCGCTGTTCCAATACCCGGATTCCATTGAGCCAGATAATGGCCCCATCATCCGAACCAAACCGGATGACAGCCAGCCTGTCCGAATGAGCATAAACATAGGTGAAGGCATAAGCTGCACATTTCTCGGTTTTGGCAAAACCCTGTTTGGTGAAATCCATAAACGGGGTGTTAACCTTTTTCCACCGGACATCACCCGCTTTTTCACCCTCCGCCGGGGCTGCAGACGGCTCATTGATAAACGGGTAGCCCAAAAGATCTGTGGTTTGGGCAGCTGTGAAAGAACCGGCAATCAGCCATTTATTGATTTTAACTACATCGGCCTGCCCTAAAACCGACAAGGTTCCGGCACATAACATGGAGGCCAGGAAGAGAAGCAGTTTTTTCATCTTTTTTTGTTTTACCCAAAGCTATGAAATTTCAGGCAGAGAAATATTTTCCGACACTCCCATTCTTCTTTTCTGATGCCGAAACAATTTGTTGGTCGTTTTGATCAGAAATGATACATTCGTAAAAAAGTACAAATGAAAAGGATCATTACCGACAAATCACTTTCCAATCCCTATTTTATTGCTTCCCTAAATCAAACCAAGTCATTACTTTATGAGTAATGAGATCCGTAAATATTTGTTTGATATTAAGCAATCTATCGAGTCCATCGAAAGCTTTCTGGGTCCAAACCTTGATTTTAAGGGGTATCTCCGGAATTAAATGTTGAAAAGAGCTGTTGAACGGGAGTTGGAAATCATTGGTGAAGCCATTAATAGGATTGATAGTATTGATTCATCAATCCACATTACCAGCAAGAAACAAATCATTAGTATGAGAAACCGGGTCATTCACGGATATGATAAAATCGATGATGAAATTATTTGGGTACCATAGTTAAACACTTGCCAATTCTTAAATCGGAAGTCTCCAATTTATTGGAATAACGCTGAATAAAAGTCACTCCGTTCTCAAACTCTCAACAAGCCCCGGCTTCCTGACCGAATTCCAACCCAGGACCACGATCCATAACAAGCCGTTAGCCAGGAGAATAAGCAGGATGGAAATCAGGAAAAGCGGTGATACTTCGCCTGCCGGGTTGAGCAGGCCTGGAAGGAGGGATACCAGTGACGAAAAGCCACCGGCAAGTGTTCCGAAGAAAAGCAGGGTAGAATATTCGCGGACCACCAGCCAAAGGATCCTTTGCTTATTGAAACCGGTGGCACGGAGGAGCGCAATTTCGGCGCGGCGCTCCTGCAGGTTGCGGGCCAGGATGATGGCCAGGCCGATGGTGCCAAGTAGCATCGCCAGCGCTCCCATCACAAGGAAAATAGACAGATAGGTATTCTCCACCGAGTTGAATTCGGCCAGTTTTACCGCTGCAGGTTTCAGATCGGTCCCGTAATCGCGGAAAACGCGCAGTATCTCGGACTGAATCGATTCAAAATCTGCCTGTTCCGTGGAGACCAGTAATATATTTGTGCCGCTCACTGATGGCCAATGCCGGATGAACTGGTATTCCGGTATCAGGATATTCCCTTGAAAAACCGAATTGGCCAGTCCGCCCACAAGAACGAGTTTAACGGTTTCCCCTGTTTCTGATTTGTATTTCAGCGTATCCCCGATCTTCAGTCCGAGCCCCCACTGGATCACCGTCTGGTCCGCCACGGCCGGAATGGCTCCGCCGGGCAGCTCATGCTCAAGGATCTTCCAGGGATCAGCCTGATATTCCTTGTTTTTCAGCGACACAAACCGGAACCGGCCATCAAACGCTCCCGCGGGAACGCCCAGCAACGGCGGGTTACTCACCCGGTTCAGGTTCAGGCAGCTTGCATCATCACCCTCCAGCTTTTTCATCTGAACAAATTCCGATGGCGTCTCCAGCCCGTATTTTGCCCGCACAGACTGATTATTCAGATTATCAGGAACCGGGACTGTTGTTTCCATATAAAACTGAAATCCGCCGTTCCCAGTTTGTTCTTGAGCCTTGTGCCTTGTGCCCTTCTTCTCCTCGGGTGTTTTCCGGTTTGCCCCAATCGCCACCACCATAAAAATCCCGATGGCAAACAGCAGGATCACCGAAAGGCTGCGGTTGCTGTTGCGCCAGAGATTGCTCCGGCTCAGCGAGCCCAGACTGAAGCTGCGGCTGCCGGCATGGTTGTGAAAGCGTACCAGCCGTATCGCGAGGAGGATCAGGCTCAGCAGCATGAGGATGCCGGCAGTGAAAAAGAAGGTGGGGCTTACCGATTGTATACGGATGAGCCCGAAAACCACCATTACCAACGCCCAGAGGCAGGTGGCAGCAGAGATAAGAGTCAACAGACGCTTATTGGTACGGGAATCTGCAGGTTTATTCAATCGCAGCAGTTCCACCGGTTTGCGACGGAAGAAGCGTGTGAGGGCCAGCCAGGCTGATCCGAAGGAAACCAGGATGCTGATCGCCATACCGGCAGCCAGCGTTTCTGGTTTGAAAACAGGTCGTAAGGTATCGGTGAGGACAATATCGTTCCAGACCCCATTCAGGGCTTTGAATATCAGGATGGTATAGAGAAAAGCCAGAGCCAGTCCGATGAGTGCCCCGGTAACCGCGACGAGGCTATTCTCCCAAATTAACATCCGCCGGATTCTCCGTTCGGGCCAGCCCATGGCCCGCAGGGTGCCGACCTGGGTGAGCCGGCCTTCGAGTCCGAGCCGGATGAGGAGAATGGTGAGGATAATGCCTCCTGCGATCAGGAAGAAACTCAGGCCGAGGAAGAGGCCGCTGAAATCCACACCTGACGAGGCAGCAACCAGTCCCTCCCGGGCAGGTTCACGAACAATTATTCCCGTATCGGAGGGGCGGAGACGGAACAGGATACCGCTCACAATATCAGAAGGATTGGTTCCGGGGGCAAACCGTACCTGCGTGTATTTTCCGAAACGGTTTTGCCACATTTCAGCAGCTTGTTGGGGGTTGATGAAAGCCTTGGGCGTTCCCTTATATCGATTCCAGTACTTTTCGTCCTTGTCGCGGATCTTCGCCAGGTCGATCGGGATGCTGGTTTCCCAATCGCGGCAGTTGCCGGCATCCGACAGTCCCGGGATCTCGGTCATCAAGGTACGGTCGCAACGCGGGTCGTCTATAGGAATAATCCCGGTGATACGGAACCGGGCCTGTTCAACGGTAAGGTTTCGGAGCGGGCCCACCATGAAATAGCTCAGCGTGACCGAATCGCCCGGCCGGGACCCGAGGTCGTCGGCCAGCCACCGGTTGATCAGGACCTCACCGGGTTCTACCTGGTTGCCGGGCAGGGTTGAAACAAATGAATAGGGGGTTGTGCGGTTGCCCGTCCGGAACTCGTTCACGAAATAGGTGAACCAGAGAGTTTTATCTGATGGAAGGGATTCGATGGACGAAAGGGTGGGCAGATCGAAGAATACCCGAGGGGTCTGCAGGATCCATTCTCCCGTGGTTGGATGTTTTTCAAGATGTAGTCCGGCATCGAGGAGAGTGCGGTTGGCAGCCAGCGCCTTTTCCACCCGGGACGCGCTCACTTTTCCATCACCTGCCATCAGGATCAGGTTTGATAAGCCTTCCAGACCGGCTAGTTTGTGTAACTGTTTTTTACTGATAAAGACATTGAATGGGGCCGACTGTGTGTTCTGCAGGTGGAAGCGGCCGTGGAGGTCTTTTCCGGCAATAGTTTTTACGGTAATGCGGGTCGTGATGATATTCTCCTCATTGGAAACGAAAGGCGCATCGATCGGCACCAATCCGGGTTTGTTAATTCTGATAAGGATTTCTTCGCCCTCCTTTACATCGAGCCGTGAGGCCAGGTTATCGCTGATGACGGCTTCGTTTTCGTTCACCGGCGGATCGAAGGTGCCCGGGCCGAGCACTCCGCGGAATGCCTGCTCCACGCCGAACACTTGTACCTTGGGTAATCGTTTCGTCCCGCCGCCGGCCGTCGCCGAGCCCTCCAACAACAGCACCGTGGTAGCCGGAATCCCCAGTTCGGCCGACATCCGTATAGCCAGCGAATCCGTGATGTACCGGTCGCCCGCGGTGACCGACAGGTCAACATTGCCCAATCGGATCCCAACCAGGTTCTGCAGTCCGCTCCGCACCGAATCGCCGGTCACCAAAGCCCCGGTGATCACCGCCATACCGATCGCCATTCCCAGCGCCACCGTGAGGCTGCGCCGGCGATAATGCCACAAACTACTAAATATCAGGCGATTAAAATTCAATATAAATATGCTAATTGGTTAATATGCTAATATGTTAATTAAAGAAATTGCCAATGTGCCAATGTGCCGATTAGTTCATATACCAGTATTCAATTATCAATTGCCACTAGCTTTAGCTAGTGGATAAGTGATTGATATAGAAGACATTGGGCTTAAACCCAAAAATTGCTTCGTTATCCATCTTATCCACGGCATAAATGCCATGGCAATTAATACTGGCATTTTTTAAATTTTTCCGTCCTTCAACTCCAGCACCCTCCCCATCCTCCCTGCCAGTTCAGCCGAGTGCGTCACCAAAATGATGGTCTTCCCATCAAGTTTGTTGATTTCAGTTAATAACTCAATCAAATTCGCAGCATTGGCTTCATCAAGAGCGCCGGTGGGCTCATCGGCTAATAGAAGATCAGGATCAATGATCAGTGCACGGGCTATAGCGGTACGCTGACATTCCCCACCGGAAAGTTGTCCCGGATACTGGTTTCGCATCTCCCACAGGCCCATGCGCTTAACCAAACCTTCGGCCCGCTCCCGGTAAAACAACCGTTTTGTTTTATCCGGCCTGGCCAGAGTGGGAATCAAGATATTTTCAAGCAAGGTGCACTGCGGCAATAAATGATGCAGCTGAAAAATCTGTCCAATGGAACGGTTCCGGTACGTATCCAATTCATTTGCAGTTAATTTGGCCAGATCACGGCCGTTAAACTCAACCAAACCCGCATCAGGCTTGTCTAAAGCAGCGATCAGGTTTAACAACGTCGTTTTACCGGAGCCGGATGGACCAATAACTGCGATGCTTTCACCCCGGTTAACAATAAGAGAGAGCTTCGACAGGACAGTGCGTCGATTAGCCGTACCGGGAACCCCGTATTCTTTCCGGATATTATCCAGACGGAGTAAGACTTCTTTATCATTCATGCTCATTTCGTTTCATAAGCAGTGATCAATTCCCTGGCATGGGTAAAAATATCGAAATACCGGTGAACGCCTTCATAGCCCGATTGGCTCAATCCGGCAAGTTGTTGCGGATCCGATAATAGTTTGGCGAGAGATTCGGTCAATATTTCAGGTTGATTAGGCTCATATACAATTCCTCCACCCGATTTCCGGATGATCTCCGGAAAAGCTCCCAATGCAGGCTGAACCACGGGCACACCTGAGGCCATGGATTCCAGCAGGTATAAACCAAATGCTTCGCCAATCCGTACCGGAACGGATACCACTGAAACTTTCCTGAAAAACTCTTTCCGACCCTTTTCTTCGAAATCTTCCAGAAATTCAACCTGATCATGCAACCCGCACTCGTCGATCCTTTTCCTTAACTTATTGATATAGTGCTTGTCGTCACCAGTCGACCCACCCGTAAGGATCAGGTTAACATCCTGAAATCCTTGCCTGTCCTTCAGGCTGATGAAAGCTTCGACCAGGATATCCAACCCGTTTTCTTCATACATCCTCGATATAAATCCAATATTTCTGGGTTTTTCAGATATTGGAACATGTTCATAATCAGCAGGATCAATTCCAAGGTAGATCGTTTTGACCTTTTCATCCGGTATGTCTATCCGCTCTTTCATAAAGGTTGAAAAGTAGTGACTTACCGAGATGAACCGATCAATGGAACTGGCATTCGCATGCATAAGATTCCAGGCTTCTTCGCGGAATTCAGGCTTCATAACGTCGATCCAGACATCCTCATCCTGGAGCGAGCAGAATACCTTCACTCCCAGCTTTTCCTTGATGCGCGGGGCTAATCCGGATAGCAAGGCATTGGAGAGATGTACCACATCAGCAGCGTAATGATGCCTGATCCAATCAATCATCCGGTCGAGTTCTTCATGCTGATGACCATGCTCGCCCTTGAGCATCGAAATGGTCATCTCGCTCAAACCCTTAGCCCGCGTTGAACCGGCCATTCCGGCGGCCATCTTCAGCATCGGTTTTGAATTGAGGATCTTATCGAACCACTTGGGGGCCTTCTCGAAAAACGGATACAACTGTTTGAGGTATATGCTGATGGCTCCGTAAAATACAGGAATATCATTGAGATCATGCTCATCGGCAAAAAGCGGCAGGTACATCGGAACTTTGATCACCTCATGACCCATTTTTCGTAATGCCACTACATATTTACTGTCGCGCAGGCAGTTACCGCAGTAAAAACTGCCTCCTGATCCCGGAATGATGTGAATAATCCGCATACGATTTGCGATTTAATGTTATCAGTTGTCAGTTGTCAGTTATCAGTAATCCGGAGTGAAGTCAAACCGACAACAGACAACCGATAACCGACAACATTATTTTCATTTTCCCAGGCAATAAAGCGTTCCGTCACCGGCTCCCGTAAAAATTTGTCCTCCTGCCACGGCAGGATTGCTGAAAACCGGTGTGCCGAGCTCATAAATTGAAACAGGTTTCCCATCTGAAAGTTTAAGGATGATGAGGTCGCCGCGCATATTGGCGATCAGGATTTTATCCTGACAAATCAGGGGTGATGCATCCACCTTTTCGCCCGTGTTGTATTTCCAGATCAGTTTTCCGTCGGTTTTACCGAAACAATATACCTGCTTATCGCGGCTTCCGGTCACTACCCGGTCACCGGAAACGGCAGCCGAAGCAACAAAAGGCAGCTGTACCTTATCATTGCTGTATTTCCAGATAATCTTTTTCTCCGTGATGCTGACGCAGGAGAATCCCCCATCATAATCGCCAACGTATGACAGTGCATTCACGGTTGGCGTGGATCCGGGAACATAGGTGGCAACATCGACTTTGATTGAAAGCTTTCCGCTGGCGATATCCACCACATGAAGAAATCCGTCGCAGCCGCCGAAAATGGCTATACCGTTCACACAGGCAGCCGCGCCATTGATGAAATTGTCGGATTCATATTTCCACAATCCTTTGCCGGTTGCAGCATCCACACAATGCAGATTATAATCGTAACTGCCTACCAATATGCGTATTGAGTTGCCCAATTTCCACCAGTTGGCTGAACCGCTGATCTGACCATCCGTTTTATACTGCCATTTTTCTTTACCATCTTTCAGGTTAAGGGCATACAGGATGCCGGTGAGATTGCCCACATAAACGGTATTATCCAGGATCAGTGCCGGAGCCTCAATCCCATTGCCGGTATTCACTTTCCAGAGCAATTTTCCGTTCAGGTCGAGTGCATACACATATCCGTCCATGCAGCCCACTACCACCGTATTTCCGCTAACCACCGGCGATGCCTTGATCTCATCGCCTGCCTTGAATGACCAAAGCTGGCGTAGCTTGTCCGGGAGGCTTTCGTTCACCACCCCCGTCAGCGCCTGATTGCCCCGCGCTTCTCCTTTTTGGGGAATTATCATCTCCGCCAAAGCACTTGTCATCCCGGCGTAGGCCTGGACCCCGTCACGCTGTACGAATGCCACCCCTAACAATATGAACAGCACTACCCCCCTCACTTCCTCCCTCCTTTCATCGCCAACGCCCCTGTCGGACAAGCATTTGCCGCTTCCTCGGCCGTGTGGGTCAGTCCTTCGCGGATCGACTCGCTAAACGGAACTCCGATCACCACATCGAATCCGCGACCGATGAAGGTGAGCCCATACTCTTCCTGGTGTTTGGCAGCAATCCTTACGCAAATGCCGCATTTAATGCATTTCTGCGGCTCATAAACCACGGTATCGTGCTGAAATTGCTTGGTGACCGGCTTGCGCCGGGGTCCCTGGAACCGTTTCTGATCGGCCCTATATTCGTTTGAATAAATCCTCAATAAACAACTGTCCGGTTTCCGGCATTCGCAATGGAGGCATCTCGCTGCCTCGGCCATAACCTCTTCCGGTGTCAGGCCTTCTTGTAAACCACCGGCGGGTTCGATGCGGTTACCGGGTACCGATTCTTTCAGATATTCCATCGATTCGGTTTCCTGCAGCCGGCCAAAACGGGAGTTGAACATCCGGGGTTCGCCGGTGACCGGTTGCCCGGTGAGTTTTTGCCGGACTTTCCACGCAGCTTCTTTGCCCAGCGCAGAGGCTTTAATTGCCATCTTCGGTGCTTTCTCCAGCGGGTAAACTACTGCATCATATGTTTGCTCTAATTCTTTCATCCGGTCGGGATCAATATCAGAGTTCATCTGAAAAACCACCCCGGCCTGCCTGATCCGTTCAATCTCGAGATTCAATATCTCTTCGGGCAGTTTCTCTTTTGGCACCGAATATCTCAGTGCACCGCCCGGCAATGGATTTTTATCAAATATTGTACACGGGTATCCGAATAATTGCAAATACCAGGCTGCTGAGAGACCATGGGGGCCGGAACCGATAATCGCCACAGTGCTGTTGTCATCCCCGCGAAGGCGGGGACCCCTTGACGCTGCACTGAGGTCTCCCGCAAATCTCTTTAATAAACATATCGAAACCGCTTCATCCACCGATTTCCTCCGGCAGGCGCCCTCACAGGGAGCCGGGCAGATCCGGCCGAGGATGGAGGGCAGTGCAATATCTTCAATCACAACATCATAGGCTTTGCCGAATTCTCCATCCGCCAGCAAATGGTTCATCAGGGGGATATCCATGTGGGCCGGACAGCTGATTTGGCACGGAGCCTCGCAATCGCCGACATGATCACTCAGCAACAGGTCCAGTGCAGTTTTTCGGGCTTCATGAATTTCCTCATCCATCGTAATTATATTCATGCCCGTTGTAGCCTTTACCGTGCACGAAGTGAATAATCTGCCATTATTTGTATCCTTTACCATGCAGATCATGCAGGAGGCAAAATGGGGAAGATCGCTGTTGTAGCACATCGACGGGACCTGAATATCCAGTTGCAGTGCAGCTTCCATCACCGTGGTTCCGGTTTCTACACTCAGATTTTTTCCGTCGATAGTCAGTTCAATCATCTTTTTTTTTCAGCCTTTAAAAACCGCATCAACCGGACAAACCAACCGGCAGGTGTCGCATTTGATACATTTTTCAAGATCGATTTCATGCTGTTCATGCGGTCGGAATTCGATGGCATCTACCGGGCATTTCTGTGCACACAAGGTACAGCCGTTGCATTTATCATTGATGGTGTACGTAATCAGATCCATACATTTTCCGGTCGGGCAATGCCCTGCGAGATGAGCCTCATACTCTTCCCTGAAATACCGAAGGGTGGTAAGTACCGGATTCGGAGCCGTTTTCCCCAGTCCGCAAAGGCTCCCTTTCTGCGTCCATCCAGCTAACTTCTCCAGCTCAGCAAGGTCGCTTGCCTTTCCTTGTCCTGAGCAGAGGCGGTCGAGTATGTCGAGCATCCGGCGGGTACCGATCCGGCAGAAGGTACATTTTCCGCATGACTCCTTTTGAGTGAACGAGAGGAAGTACCGGGCCATGTCGACCATGCAGTCGGTTTCATCGAGCACTACCAATCCGCCAGATCCCATCATGGCTCCAAGTTCACCCATGGATTCAAAATCGATGGGTGTATCGGCAAGGGATTCCGGGATACATCCTCCCGATGGGCCTCCGATCTGGATGGCTTTGAATTTTTTTCCGTTGGCAATACCTCCACCGATCTCTTCTACAATCTCCCGGATAGTGATCCCCATCGGTACCTCAATCAGTCCGCCCCTATTGATTTTACCGGCCAGGGCAAATACCTTTGTTCCCTTGCTTTTGTCGGTTCCAAGCCGGTTGAACGCAGCTGCACCTTTACGGATGATCCAGGATACCAGGGCAAATGTCTCTGTATTGTTCACCAGTGTCGGGGCATTCCAGAGTCCCGATTCAGCGGGGTAGGGCGGACGCAGATGCGGGAAGCCCCGTTTTCCCTCTATGGAGGCGATCAGTGCGGTCTCTTCACCGCAAACAAAAGCACCTGCCCCTTCATATAGATGGATATCAAAAGAATAAGAACTTCCAAAGATATTTGGACCGATAATCCCTCCCTCACGGCAAAGCTGTAAAGCCTGCCGTATGCGGCTCACCGCAAGCGGATATTCCGCCCGGATATAAAAATAACCTTCTCTGGCACCTACGGCATACCCGGCGATGAGCATTCCCTCGATCACCCGGTAAGGATAAGATTCGAGCAACATCCTGTCCATAAAGGCACCCGGATCTCCCTCATCTCCATTGCATATCACATATTTAACCGCAGCTTCCTGCCTGGCTACCAATTCCCATTTAATCCCGGTTGGAAATCCGGCTCCTCCGCGGCCGCGGACACTGCTCTCGCGGATTTCCTGAACTACCATCTCCGGAGTCAGATCGCTTAAGCATTTCCGCAAAGCAACAAAACCCTGGCGGCTCTCATATTCCTGAATATCAAGAGGATTTATCACACCCCTGAATTCGGTTGCCAGGGGAACCTGCCGGCCAAGGAATGAAGAGATGTGTTTTTCCCTGACTTCCGATGAATATCGTTCAATGCCTTCCCAGTGACTGTCGTCCTGGATGGATTCGATCAGGTTTAATGCTTTGACACTTAATCTTTTTAATAGGGACGGAGAATTAAAATGCTTTTCAATGATGCTCTTCACATCTTTGGGATCCACATGGGTGTACAAAACAGGGTCTCCTTCAGTTGGAACGATCTCCATCAGGGGAACCTGGTGGCACATCCCCACACAGCCCACTGATTTCAGTTTTACCCGCAACCCATTATCGCTCACCGTTTCTTCAACGGCCTCACGAATGGACTCACTGCCGCTGGCTACGCAGCAGGAACCCAAACCGATGCGGATCTCTCCTTCTATTTCCGTACCTTCTCCCGTTCTAAACAATCTTCTTACCGTCTTTCCCTTCTGCCTTTGAAAGTCCTCCAGGATCTTTCCGGCCTGATCGGGAGCCACATGTCCGTAAGTGATTCCATCAATCTGAACTACCGGGGCCAGGGTACAACAGCCTAAGCAGCTTACTTTTTCAAGTGTATACAGGCCATTGGCATCTGTTTCCTCCTGGCCGGTCAGCTTGAGCTCACGGTGCATGGCATCAAAAATCAGGGAAGAACCTTTCACATGACAGGCAGTGCCAACACATACCCGGATCATGTGCTTGCCAACCGGTTTCAGCCGGAACTGAGAATAAAAGCTGGCCACACCGATGATCTGCTCGGGAGTGATACCGGTTACCGAACAAACCTGTCTCAGAGCCTCTTCAGGCAAATAATTGTATTTTTTCTGAATGGCCTGTAATATGGGTATAACCGTCTCCCGGCCGGTGCCGGTTAGCGTCAATATCGATTCAATATCTTCTTTTATTTTCTTCATTTTGTCCAATCGCCATCACATTCATTGGCCGATTTGTAAATACTTACCACAGAGGCACAGAGAACACGGAGTTCCACGGAGCTAACAACCCTGTGTTTCTCTATGCTCTCTGTGTCTCCGTGGTTTTTGTATCATTTCTTTTGCTGCCGAATAGTTTCTATACCAAACAACGACTTCTCTCCTTTCAGGTAGATCGCCCCATCGGCGAAGGCTGGTGTGACCACGGATTTTTCGCCCAGGATGGGATCACCCAGGCTTGTGAGGGTGCGGTCGACCTTGAAAATATGCATGGCACCGCTGCGGTCCATCACATAAACTTTGCCTTCTGCTATCATCGGTGACCCGTAAAATCCCTGTCCGTACTCCTTTTCCCACTGCTTCTTGCCTGTTTTGGAGTCATAGCAGGCAAACATCCCGTAACTGGTAGCGATGAAGAGCAATCCGTTACTGACGGCCAGGCTGGCAGCCTCCGGTAGGTATTCGTCAGATTCCCAAACTATTACCGGTGTGGGCCCAGGTTTGATGGCGGCGAGCCTGGCATATTCATTTGCAGCATAAACCAAGCCATCGGCAAAGGCAGCAGAGGGTCCGACTTCACCCGATAAACAGTCAATGGCCCAGAGTTGAGCCCCTGAATCGAAATCATATCCGGCAACCGTTGGAGAGGAGGTAGTGATAATCTGGAGCTTTCCGTCGATCTCGGCCATGATCGGGGACGACCAGGATATTTTCGCTTTCCTGGGGGTATCCCAGCTGATTTCGCCCGTCAGGCTGTTCAAAGCCAGTAGCCGTCCGCCCTTATTGGTGTCAAACTGTATGATTACTTTATCTTTCCAGCAGATCAGCGAGGAGGAGTGTCCGTAATGGTTATCCGGAACACCCAGGCTTTTGGCCCAGATGCGTTTTCCTTCCATATCAAGAGCGAGGATATCGCCGGTGGCGAATATAGCATAAACTTGCTGGCCATCAGTGGTAACGCTGGGGGCCGATAGCCCGGTATCTGCGGTAACTTTTGGCGGTACCGCGGGTGATCCCGGAATATCCTTCGCATCCTGCTCCCAGAGTAATTTGCCGTCCAGGCGGTTAAAACAGTACACCACCTCCGATTCATTATCAGCACCGGCAATAAAAAGTTTATCGCTCCAGATCACCGGAGAATTATTTCCCTTCTTCGTAAGTGCAACCTTCCATTTGATATTTTTCTCCGTGGGGCCGTCCCAATCCACCGGTATCCCGGTATGATAGGAAATCCCCTGCCCCCAGGGTCCGCGGAAAGAGGGGTGATTATTGCGAAAATCCGTGTTAAGCGAGGGGGCCCCGGCCTTCGCCGGGGTGACAAGTACACCTGCGGAGCTGAGTGGTGAGGTTCCGGCCTTCGCCGGGATGACAAGTGCACCTGCGTCACCAACTACCGTCTTCCCGTCTTCTTGTCCTCCGTCTTCCGTCTTCTGTCTTCCCGTCTTCTCGTCTTTGTCGACAACTGCCACCTTAACTGCTGGCTCGGCAGGAGCTTGAACGACTGTTCCTGTTTCTTCATAGATCTTTAGGTAATCAGTTGTCAGAAAGGAGACTACGAGTGCTGATCCGAGCAAAAGGCCTCCGGTGATGAGTATCCAGCGTTGAGAAAGCATCCTGGTAACCTTGGAATCCACTCCGTCAATCAGCGGCTCCAGGATCCGGGCTTTCATGGTATGATAGATTCTCAGACAGGTGGCAAATGCGATGGCGCCAAAAAGAAGCAATAATGCACCGGCTTTAATCTGCCACTGGCTGGTGAAAAAAGCTTTCCGGGCAAGCAGGTCGAGACTTCTGATGTCTTTTTTCAGGGCCTCGCTTTCGGGGTCAGCCTGAAATTGCTGAACGAGTGATTTGAGCGCTTCGGTTTCGAGCGGCTTGGTTTGCCTGATATGCCAGTAATTGATCAGCAGGAGCAGTGCAACAGCCAGGCAGAATATACCTGATACCGTTATAAGATTTCCGAATAGTTTTATATTATCCTGGGTGTCTTGCATGTTAACAATTGCTATGGGTTTGAGCTGTCAGGTAATCCATCAATCAAACACGCATCATAAACCGATTCGAGCAATCCTGGACCCAGGTGCTTATGTACTTCAATCGCACAGCCAATTATCTTGTATAAAATTTCATTTATATATCTTTGAGTAATCATCTCCGTGTTTCTCTGTGTTCTCTGTGTCTCCGTGGTTTTTTATCTTATTCAACCGGACAATAATCTAAACATCTCCCGCAGCTGTAGCAATTGCCTTTATTGGCCTGATAATCTTCCCTGCGCCGGAAAATGATCTGGTTCATGGCCATTAATCCGATCACCAGGCCCAGGAAAGCCCCTAATATCCAGCTTCCTGTATAGAATTTATCACGGATGACCTGCGCTTCGGCAACGAGGGTTTCCAGCGATTTTCCTGAAGCCAGAAATGTCTGGATATCGATGTTTTTCGAATCGGTCTTCAACTCCGGATGCGAAATGAGCAACTCTGCCAGATATACATCCGGATGCGCTTTCGACAGGAAGACATGGGATTTCGATCCGATCCATGATCCGGCAAGCATCAGAACCGGAATCAGGGCCATATACAGGATAAACCTCCGGGTATTGCTTTTAGTATCGGGTTTGGTTTTTTCTTCATCCGGAAAATCGATCGCTTCAAACGGGCATGCTGTGGTGCAAAGCTTGCATTGAATACATTTGGTCGGAAAAACCGACAAATGGCGCCGGCTGAATCTGGAGAAAACATTCAGAATCGCACCGAAGGGACAAAAAAACCGGCAATAGGGGCGGGCGATAAACAGACCTATCAGCAAAAAGGCGATCCCCAGATAAATCATCAGGTGCGGGCCGTTCATCCGATAGATCCCGATAAACGGATCATACCGGCAGATAATGAATTCGGTTCCGGTGGCTGCATACAGCACAGCGAGGCCTAAATACAGATAGGGGATGAACCCGAGTGTTTTCCGCAACCAGGCCGGTATGGTTATTGGCTTGTATATCAGCAGATCCTGAATGGCCCCGAGCGGACACGCCGCACCGCAGAAAACGCGGCCAAAAAAAAGGCTGAAGATTAAAGGCAAAAGGAAGAAAAGGAGGGCATAAAGGGAGATAACGTACTTCGGATCAGCAAAAGCAAGTGCGACGTTTTGTACGGACCCCACCGAACAGATACACCCGTTGCGGTAGAATCCAAAATAGATCGCAGAAAAGACCGTCAGCAGAAGAATTCCGTTTCGTGATCTCTTTTTAATCGCGAACCACGATGTTAAACTGAGTACCACCAGAAGAACCAGTACATCAACAAATTCCATCCCGACACCGCGGGGCTCCGGAGTGGTTGGCGTTGGCTGGGTATATTTGGTGTGGAATTCCGGTTTCGGGAACCGCTGCTGAGCCTCCAGATCAGAGAATGCCAATAATAATGGCAGTAAAAACAATATGATTTTGAGCCACTTCATTACTTCGGATTCGTAAGAGCCGGATTTTTAAAATCCCCCTTGATCTGATAAGCTGCCTCGATGGGCACCCGGCTGATGGCGTTCGTTGGACACATTCTGGCGATAGAACATTCGTTGCAATTCTGACAGAGGTCATGCCGGATCTGAAGCTGAAGCGATCCGTTACCAAATGATCCGCAGCCCTTTACGCATTTTCCGCAGGCATTGCAAAGCTTTTCATCGATTTTATATTCAAAAAATGGTTCTTCCACGTATTTGCGCTTCAAGGCACCAGTCGGACAAAGCTGGCTTTCGGCCCCTGTGTTCAGTTTATGCGTATTGGGCTTGAAATATCCGCCGCACAGGTCGCAGTAACCGCAAAGCTGGTATGCATGCACACACTTGACAGCCGATATTTCCCTAACACACTGCGTTGAGCATCGCCCGCATTGCATGCATTTGAACGGATCGATCTGCCAGACGTATTTGCCTGAGGCCGATACTTTTCGTTTGAAAATGATCGACCCGGTCAGGTAAACCAATCCTCCGAGGAGGATCAACCGGCCTGAATTGTTTATGAAGGTTTTCCGGTTCATGTTTACTTTTTAAGTTGAAAGACCCTTATCATTTTGCGTTCGTAATCAAGCGCATAAATATCTCCCGACGGGCTAACCGCCAGATCCGGGGCGTAGGTTTCACCTTTGAATTCCTCGGGCGGAGCCACTACAGCCAGCACTTCTCCCGAAGCCTTGTGTATCTTGATTCTGACCATTCCCTTTTCGGCGGTCACAAACGACCCATCGGGCAAAACCGCCATGTGTGCCGGATTGCAGCACCCTGAAAATCCGTCGATGGTCATGGCTGCATTTTCCCAGAAACCCCTTAGCTGCCCGTCGAATGTGTAATTTTCAAAAGCATGCTTACCCGTATTCACCACCCACAATTCGCCGTCGGAATTCACAGCCAAATCGAAATAAGGACTCGGAATGATGAACCCGTGCAGGTCGGCACTATCGCGTTTTCCTGTGAAGCTGCCTGAAAGGATTCCGTTGGTTTTATATCGCAAAACCCTCCGGTTACCGGCATCGGCTGCAAAAAGCGTAGAATCTGTAACCGCCAGGCTGGTTAATACTGTGGTGTCGTTCAGGGGTTCCCAGTTTTTCACCAGCCTGCCATCCGGATCATATTGGCCGATATAGTTTCTAAATCCGATGTAAATGCCATCTGATGAAGCGGTTACGCATCCTGGCGATTCGGGCAGCTCTGATTTCGCTAATTTTTCTCCCTCAGGAGATACCACCATCAGGTAATTATCTTCCACCAGGTAGAGCCGGTTATTGGCAAATGCGATCCCACGGAGATCTAAATCACCAAAAGTAAAATCGATCGTCTCAGTATATTTTACCAAGGCAGTATCAACTGATGTAAACTGATCCACCGTGTACTCATAAGGGTTATCGGGCCTTTTGTCAGGCCTCGAATTCATCACGTCGGTCACAATCAGCACCACAATCACTGCAGCCAGCACCACCAAAATCGATATGATCAGTTTTCTGTTCAAAATTTTTCCCTAAAATACTCACCACGAGGACACTGAGAACACAGAGAAACACAGAGATGACTCCGTGAAACTTCGTGATCTCAGTGTCTCCGTGGTTTTAATTACCTGCTGAGGAAATGCTCAACAATTATAATCATTCAACTGCTATTTTCATTCCGATCATTCGCTTCGAATCGCGCAGTACCATATATCCGTCTGCCACAGCGATCGGGGCCCAGGCGTCCTGTCCATCAAACAATTTGATCTGATCGATCTGGATATATTTTTTAATATCCGGTTTGGCAATGGTCAGAACTCCATCGTCATTCAAAATAAACAATTTATTATCAGCTATAAGGTATGGACCCAGTCCGAATCTGATTTCTGATCCGCTGGTCCATACCGGAACGCGGCAATTTGATGGGTCAACACAGATCATCTGACTTCGCAGGGCTCCGGCATCTTTTGGCTGAATACCAATCAGATGGCCTTCAAAATAGAGCGGAGTCTGCTGTTCGCACGCGAGTCCCTCCGCTGGCAAATACTGGTCAATCATTTTAGCAGTAAATGTACCGCCTGATTGCTCAAGCTGCAATACCATGCTTCCGGCTCCATATCCCGCAGTGAGGAAAATTTTACCATTGGGCATGCAAACAGGGGAGGGAGCTACCACGGATTTGTTCCAGGCGGATGATGTCCAGAGGATAGTACCGGCGTCCGGGCCATCGGCTGCAACTCCGCAGATTCCGCCTACTGCACTGTAAACAAACATTCTACGGCCGCCAAATTTCATAGGCATAATGGAAGAATGCGACATTTTCCATCCCTTGCTGTTCGGAACCTCCCAAACTTTTTTGCCGGTTTCGCAATCTACTGCTATCATCAGGGCTTTTCCGCCGGTAGCAATAATCGCCAGGTCATTTTCGATCAACGGGCATTGTCCGGTATACCAGAACGGGATTTCCGTTTTATATTCTTTTTCAACATCCAGTCCCCATTTAACATTGCCGGTTAGCCGGTCGAGGCACATCACATGAGCCCTTGGACCGATCGTAACGATATATTTTTCGGTAACTGCCGGGACAGTGCGCGACATGCCATGATTACGCTTTATGGTTACCCGGTAGCCACGCTGCCATACCTCTTTGCCGTCGGCCAGATTGATGCACCGCAGGATATCACTCCGCTTGAGCTCGTCATAATCAAGGACATACACGGCACCTTTGTAAATCGCGGCACCGGCATGGCCTTCACCCAAATCTATCGTCCACAGGATTTTGGGAATCTGTCCTCCGAATCCGTCGATCAATTTTATGTTTGATTTACTGATATTGTCGAAATCCGGACCCCGGAAACGCGGCCAGGTTTCAGTGCCTCCGGTAAGAGTGCCTCCTGCAGCAAAGAAATATTCCCCGATATGAACCAGCTCGGTGAGGGAATCAGCCCGGGGCGGACGGTTATCTGATCCCGGCAAACTTTTAGTAAAATTGGGAACCGGATCGTGTGCCAGCCACCAGGTAAATGAAGCAGCCAGCGCCAGGATGGCTGCTGCAAGAATGATATGGCGGGTGCGGGTGTTCAATTTAAGATTGTATTTTGTTGTCAGTTGTCAGTTGTCAGTTGTCTGTTGGCCTACTAATTTCCGGATAACTGACAACCGATAACCGACAACTGATAACGGTTGGGTGTTAATTGATCTTAAATCCCATCAGTACATCACCATGCCTGACATACAAATGCCCGTTGTAAATCGTAGGATGAGCCCAGTAAGGACCGGTCCCTTTAACAATCTTGAAAGAGCTGATGAGATCGAATTTGGCCGGATCGGGTTTAACCAGTCCGACGTTACCCGATTTCTCGTCCATAATATAAAGCATACCGTCTGCTAAGATGATGGGTCCTTTGTTGTTCCATGTCTGTTCCCATTTCACGGCTCCGGTATTCCATTCGAGACACACCCAGTTACCTTTACCGTTATTGATCCAGTTTGATCCATAGATAAAACCGTCTGTTAATATCACCCCGTGATGATGATTGTCGAGGGTTTTATCGATCCATTTTTCGGTAACCGATTTGCCATCCGGGCTGACGCTGAGCATCATAGAAGGATAGTCATAACCTCTTGTCAGAAATATTTCATTGTCCCTGATTAATGCATTATTGATATAGATCTGGCCGCCGTCCTCATTAGGATCGCGATCGGCCTGCCAGTGTGTGAACGACCAGGCTACTTCGCCGGTTTCGGGAATCACGGCAATCAGCTCCTTGGTAGTTGATGTCACTATGTATCTGAAATCTTTCCACTTAAATAGAACAGGAGAGGCATAGCAGCGTTGTCCATCAAAGCTTTTGGTTTGCCAGGCCAGTTTGCCCGAAACTTTATCATAAGCCACAACAGCCGCTTTTTTACCCGCGGGAGTGCATATTACCAGGTTATCGACCAGAAGCATGGATTCGGCCACACCCCAATCGTGCCATTGGCTTTCAAAATCAGCGTCCACTTCGGCTGCCCATATCTCTTTACCATCAATAGCATCAATGCAAACCAGGCGGCCGGTGCCGCTGATCAGATAAATCCGGTTGCCATCTACTGTCGGGGTGCTTCGGGTATCCGGGAAAGATTTCGTCCATGAATTGCCATAGGTTACCTGCCATTTGATTTTACCGTCGAAACTGATGGCCGACAGATAGTCTTTCGACTCTTTCATTCCGGTAACATAGATCGTTTCAGCCGATATCACAGCCGAAGAAAAGCCCTTGCCGATGCCTTCAACAGTAAGAATACACTTAGGCCCGCCTTCGGGCCAGCTTTTCAGCAGTCCGGTTTCATGGTATATGCCATCGCGGTTTTCGCCCCGGAATTGGGCTGATTGAGAAAATGCTCCTGCATATGGCAGAAATAGGATTGGGAGGAGGCAGTAGAGGTTTCGCATAATTTTGTCAGTTATCGGTTGTCAGTTGTCAGTTATCGGTTGTCAGTTGTCAGTTGTCAGTTGTCTTGCCGGAGCGTTCCCGAAGTACCTCCCCCTGCCCCCTCCTTAGAAAGGAGGGGGTGTGCTCCGAGGTTAAGTCCTACTATATCAGGAATTTACCTCATTGCTCTCTTACCCCCCTC
>Ga0163199_1000756_pt1 | contig 20265 bp, 15 predicted proteins | sample PL_2010_150m_FD_113537 | JGI IMG/M metagenome (GOLD analysis project Ga0163199, IMG submission 113537) | Freshwater microbial communities from Powell Lake, British Columbia, Canada to study Microbial Dark Matter (Phase II) - PL_2010_150m | ecosystem: Environmental > Aquatic > Freshwater > Lake ...
TGACATTCCGTGATGAGTAACGCGTGTTGGTAAACCACCCATAGTTGGAATTACATAAACATCAAAGTTGCCGTTGTAAATTCCATTGTATGCAATTTGTGAACCGTCGGGAGAAAATTTTGCAAACAATTCCTGCCCTGCAGGTGAACTAAGTTTTAATGCAGTTCCACCTTCTTTCGGAACAATCCAAATATCACCGCCGTATGTAAATACGATATGTGTTTTGGAAACATCGGGATTCTGCATCATGCGGGCATCTACTTGAGCAAAAAGAGTTAATGAAGTTAGCGCAAATAAGACTATGCAAAGTAATGCAAAGATTTTTTTCATAAGTCCTCTTGTAATGATTAAAAAACTTTAGTGTGTAATTAGACGTGAGAAATTCAAAACCGCCTTTCATTTGGGAAAAATTTACAAAGAAATTTATCTAGATACAGTTGAATAAACGGAGACGGCAGCGTCCATCTAAGTCCGCCGCCTTGGTCTGTTAAACCTAGTCTCCGGTTACAACATAATAATTTCATTTACTAATTAGAAACGTTAAATATTGTTAAATGAATGTATAAGAAAAAATAATTGCTTAATTTCAACTCAATTTTTATTAACCAACAAGCGAATAATAATTTCTAACAGAGGATAAAATGAGAACACGGTTTCCTTTCACGATCTTTTTTTCATCGTTATTGTTACTCTCAACGCAATTTCTGTTTGCTCAGATTAAAGTAGATGATAGATCAAGCATCACACATTTGAAAGCAAATCTTCAAGTGCTGGCATCGGATGAATTTGAAGGAAGAGAAGCAACTACACATGGAGAGAAGTTAGCTTCACTGTTCATTGCTTCTGAATTAGAAAAGTACGAAGTAAGACCATACGGAGATAACGGCACATATTTTCAAAATTTTGATCTTCTTTCGTCCGGTTATGCAATTGAATCGAAACTCGCTCTGCTTGATAATTCAAGCTCACCAATTTTCGATTTTGTTCTGGGCGATGATTTTATAAGATCAGGTCGAGGATATGCCGATTCATCTTTTGCAAAACAAACAACCGGAATTGTATTTGCCGGGTATGGTCTAACTCAGAAGGAATACAATTATGATGACTACGCAAATATTGATGTAAAAGGGAAGACCGTTTTGATATTGAGCGGAGAACCTCAAAGAGATAAAGTTAATGCACCGGACGTAATGATGATGAACTTGTTTAACCCTGATGCAAAAGTAAAACTTGCAAAAGAGAAAGGAGCTGTTGGAGTTTTTATAATTGTTGACGAGCGGTTGAAATCCTTCTGGAACCGTTTTAAGGAGTTTGGCACTCAACCATCAATTTCTTTTATTTCGAAAGAGCCGCAAGAAGTAGTTAAAAATATTCCAGTTTTTACTGTTGGTGAAAAATTTGTAGAAAAAATATTAACCAGTGAAAAATATTCATACGAAAAATTAAATGAATTATTGAAAGCGAAAGAACCACTGCAATCTTTTGAAATAAATAAAAAACTTAAGTATGACGTAAGGCCATTTTCGAAAATAGCGAGTGCAAGAAATGTTATCGGTTTAATCGAAGGTACGGACCCAAAATTAAAAAACGAATTTATTGTTATCAGTGCACACTACGATCATTTAGGTATGCGAGGCGGGGTTGTAAGCAATGGCGCAGATGATGACGGTTCCGGTACTGTAGCTGTTTTGGAATCAATGCGTATGCTTTCAGCCGAAAGAAAAAACAAAAGATCAATTCTTGCCATTTTTAATACCGGTGAAGAAAAGGGTTTGCTTGGTTCAAGATATGCAACAGAGAACGGAAGTTTTATGAAAGACGTAATTGTTGATATTAATATGGATATGGTAGGACGGGAAAGCATTGATTCACTTCACTGTATCGGTTCGAATAAATTAAGCACAGAATTTGGAAATATTGTAAAAGAAGTAAATTCTGAAACAGTTAAGTATAATCTAAATTACAAATATGATGATCCGAATGACCCGAACCGTTTTTACTCACGGAGCGATCATTATAATTTTGCTAGAAAAGGAATTCCGGTAGTTTTTTTCTTCGATGACATGAGAATTGATTATCACAAACCGACTGACGATGTTGATAAAATTAATTTTGAAAAAATATTAAAAACAGCAATACTATCTTCAAGCGTAGCGCTGCAGGTTGCAAATCTTGATCATAAATTGGTAGTTGATAAAAAACCGGAAGAAGAACAGCCACGCCAGAGACGCCGGCAGTAAAATACTATTTCCGTTAATATTTTAAGCCCTCAATTCGAGGGTTTTTTTATTTATTAAAAATAAAATGAAACTTTTCTCTTGCCTCGTCGTCTTATCTATCGTATATTTACGATGAACGATAAAGGAATCATAATGGCAACCGCCAAAATCAATGAATTCGAAAAAGAAGCTATCTATCTCGCAGATATTGCAAAAGCTTTATCTCATCCGGCAAGAATTCAAATATTAAAAATCCTAACAGAAATGGATGTTTGTATGTGCGGAGATATTGTTGAATTATTGCCGCTTGCACAATCAACTGTTTCTCAGCATTTGAAAGAATTACAACGTGTTGGGTTAATCAAAGGCGATATAGACGGACCAAAAGTATGTTACTGTGTGAACCCAGATAATTTGAATAAAGCAAAAAAAGAGTTTGAAATTATTTTTAATCTTTATACATGCAAAGGAGCAAAATCATGCAGAACGAAAAAGAAATAAAAGAAATGGTAAAAGAGAAATACGGACAGATTGCGAAACAATCTGGTTCATGCTGTGGACCATCTTCCTGCTGCGGAACGACGGACAATAAAATTGTGGGCTACTCAGTAATGCAGGATGAATACAATCATCTTGACGGATACGTTGCCGATGCTGATCTCGGTTTGGGATGCGGACTGCCGACCGAATTTGCCGGAATAAAAAAAGGCGATGTTGTTGTTGATCTTGGCAGCGGTGCGGGTAACGATGTTTTTGTTGCACGTGCATTAGTCGGCGATGAAGGGAAAGTAATTGGGATTGATATGACGCAAGAGATGATTGATAAAGCAAACCGTAATAATCAAAAGCTCGGTTATAAAAATGTTGAATTCTATCTTGGTGAAATTGAAGCTATGCCGCTCGAAAATTCTATTGCCGATGTTGTTGTTAGCAATTGTGTTTTGAATCTTGTACCGAGTAAACAAAAAGCGTTTGCAGAAATTTATAGAATACTAAAAGACAACGGACATTTTTGCGTTTCTGATATAGTGATCAAAGGAGAATTACCGGCTAACTTGAAAAAATCAGCAATGATGTACGCCGGATGTGTCGCCGGTGCAATTCAGCAGGATGAATATTTAAGAATAATTAAAGAAACCGGTTTCAAGAATGTAGAAATTAAAAAAACAAAAGTTATTGACCTGCCGGATGAAATCTTAAAAGATTATTTACCCGAAGCAGAACTGAAACAATACCGCGAAAGTAAAGTTGGTATTTTCAGCATAACCGTAATAGCAGAAAAAAATTAAATTGAATAGCATGCAGATCTAATAGATTGAATAAATTTTAACAGATTAGTTCTTATCTATTTGATCCGTTCAATCTGTGTGCTATTAAGAAATCAGAAAGGGAAACGATGAAAATTTTAATTCTGTGTACAGGCAACTCATGCCGCAGTCAAATGGCGGAAGGATTTTTGAAATCACTCGATTCTTCTCACGAAGTTTTTTCTGCCGGGACAAATCCCGCACAACGCGTAAATCCGAATGCGATCAAAGTGATGGACGAAATCGGGATAGATATCAGCAAAGGAAATTCTAAAAATGTTGATCAATTTATTAATCAATCTTTCGATTATGTGATCACTGTTTGTGACAACGCAAAAGAAACTTGTCCGGTGTTTACAGGAAATGTAAAACACAAACTTCACATTGGTTTTGATGATCCTGCAGACGCAACCGGAACCGAAGAAGACGTTATTCCCGTTTACAGGCGGGTGCGGGATGAAATAGTTGAGGAATTTACGGCATTCTATCAGAAAATTATTAGAGAATTGAAATGACAACTCTTACAAAAAGACTTTCATTCCTTGATCGTTATTTAACTCTTTGGATATTTCTCGCAATGTTTATCGGAGTTTTTTCCGGCTATCTCTTTCCGGGAATTGTAAATTTCTGGAATTCATTTCAATCCGGTACGACGAACATTCCCATTGCGATTGGATTGATATTAATGATGTATCCTCCACTTGCAAAAGTTAAGTATGAAGAACTCGGCGATGTTTTTAAAAATGTTAAACTATTATCACTTTCACTTGTACAGAATTGGATCATCGGACCAATACTGATGTTTTTTCTTGCCGTAATATTTTTACAAGACTACCCGCATTATATGGCTGGATTAATAATGATTGGGCTGGCGAGGTGTATTGCAATGGTAATTGTATGGAACGAACTTGCAAAAGGAGACACAGAATATGCTGCCGGTTTGGTTGCGTTTAACTCAATTTTTCAAGTGCTCTTCTTTTCGGTTTATGCTTATGTGTTCTTAACAGTTTTACCTAACTGGTTCGGTTTACAATCTTTCAAAGTTGATATAACAATCGGACAAATTGCGGAGAGTGTTTTTATTTATCTCGGAATTCCTTTCATAGCCGGAATAATTACACGCTTTACATTGATTAAACTGAAAAACAAGGAATGGTATCAGACAAAGTTTATTCCGAAGATTAGTCCTATAACTTTGATTGCTCTACTCTTTACAATCATTGTTATGTTCTCGTTGAAGGGAGAATACATAGTTAAGATTCCGCTGGATGTAATTCGGATTGCAATTCCTCTTGTAATTTATTTTGTAATAATGTTTTTTGTTTCATTCTATCTTGGCAAAAAAATCGGCGCGGATTATTCCAAAACAGCAACGCTTTCATTCACGGCGGCAAGCAACAATTTTGAATTAGCTATTGCTGTTGCAATAGCAGTTTTCGGAATCAACAGCGGTGAAGCATTCGCTGCAGTGATCGGACCGCTTGTAGAAGTACCAGTTCTTATCAGCTTGGTGAATGTTGCATTGTGGTTACAGAAAAATTTTTTTTAGAAAACAGCGTGCAGATTTAATTCTTTAGAACAGTTAAACTTGCCCGAGGTAAGCAGATCTGTGTTTCATTCCTTCGCATCTTTCCTTTTATTAATTTAAATTTGCATCACAGTTCAATAAACATAAGTTTAAAATGTTAAAGCCAAAAATCTTCACAATCTATAAAACCATCACACGTGAACGATTCATTAAAGATTTTACCGCCGGAATAATTGTAGGTATTGTTGCACTTCCACTTGCAATTGCTTTTGGAATTGCTTTCGGGTGTTCACACACAGCCGCTGTTTGCTTTTACTCATGCAGGGTTACTTGATTTGTACGGAGAAGAAAATATTTTTGGAAATCTTGATGATGCTCTCGACCACGCACGGGAAATTCTTGGATTGCCAAAACTTGGAAGACCGATAGATTTTGTGCCGACGGTGAAAAGGGAAGAGAATTAAACAAATTTTTATGATAAATTATGGTAGAGTTAATAGAGAATATACTATGGGATATAAAATTATAAATGATAATTGTCTTGAGGTTTTTAGAAAGAAGAAAACCAAAGATGTAATAGATCTAACATTTTTAGATCCACCGTTTAATCAAGGAAAAGATTATTCCTACCATGAAGATTTGATGGAGAATGAGGATTATTGGGCAATGATGAAAGAAGTTTGCCAAAACACATATGAACTTACTTCACAAGGCGGGGCAATTTATTTTATGCAACGCGAAAAAAACACAGAGTTTGTTCTGAAATGTTTACGTGAGACGAATTGGTCTTTTCAAAACTTGATTGTGTGGAAGAAAAAAACATCTGCGGTTCCCAGTAGCAATCGTTATGGTAAACAATTTCAGATTATTGCCTTTGCGACAAAAGGAGAGAGACCGAGAGTTTTTAATAAACTTAGAATTTCACCACCCCTACCTTCAAATTATAAATATGAAAGAGAAACAGGAATTTTTGTTACGGACGTTTGGGACGATATTCGTGAACTTACGTCAGGTTACTTCGCCGGGAATGAAGCTCTACGAGATAAGAGTGGAGATAGAATTCATAAACAACAATCACCTATAGCCTTATTGCTTAGAATAATATTGAGTTCTTCTAAAATAGGCGATACAATTTTTGACCCATTCGCGGGAACTGGTACTACACTTGCGGTTGCTCTACAACTTCAAAGGAATTCTATTGGTGTTGAAATAGACCCGAAGAATGCTGAACACATCAAAAAAAGATTGCAGACAATTAGCGAAAGCGACCTAATTGATAAATTTTATACTGAATATATTAATACAGAGAATTTGTCGAAAATATGGGGAGACTCTTTCAATCATTTTGAAAAGCAAAATGCTAAACTAACTCTATTTGGTAATTAATGAATTCAATCTATCATTTCTTTAAGGAAATATACCTAAAGAAAAAATATTTCTTAAGCACAAAGAGCTTGGAACAATTTCCTTTTCCGCAATATCTTCTTTCGTGTGTTAACAAAGGGAAATTTCCAGACTTAGCAATTAAACTTAATAAAGACCGAAAAACATTTACAGGCGGTGAACTGATAGAATTGAAAGACAGCGAAAGTTATTCAGTATCATCTTTTAATTCGACAATCCCCAGCGGGGAAAAAGAAATCTCCAAGATAATAGGAACTGGAAATAGTAAAATAAAAAAGCAAATGGAAGAAGCCGGGGATTCGATCTTATCATTACCTAAAAGAGATGTTTATTATTTAGTCCGTGGTCGAAAAACAGATTCAATGAAAGTCGTTTTAGTTCACGGAAGTTTCTTTGAAACAGTGAATACACATGATTTAATAAGTAAATCTTTTTCTCAAGTGTTGAACGAAAGGATCAAACAAAGTGGAATAACTGTTGCTACAGAAATAAAAGAATTGCTTTCTGACGTTTTTTCTGAACAAGAAAATTTTAGCCGTGTTAGAGAAGTTGAAAAAGCATCTGTGAAGTTAAGATTTAGAATAATGACAGAAGTAAAAGCAGAGGGTAATATTTTGAATAACGAACAATATCCTCAAGTATTAGATAACACTCTAAGTTTTATACTTCCGAAACATGTAGAAGCCGATGCGATTGTAATAAAAGAAAAAATGAAGAAAGTATTATCCAATAAAGAGCTTATTAATTTTGAAGTCTTTGACATCAAACATCATTTCAACGGATACTTCAGAGTTTATCAAACCAAATTGAAATAACTGATAAATAATAAGTATAAAAAAAATCCAACAGCATCTATCCAAACATCCAAGCAACCAAACATGTTTTGTTTTTCCCCTCAGCAAATTTCAAAATATAGCTTTAACTTATAGATGCAAATTCAATAATTAGTCAAACTACAACTAAACCCGGGCTGCAAATGGCTGAAACTGCAGAAGTAAAAAAATCAATGTTCCGCTCCTTCCCCAAAAATTTCTGGACAGTTATTACAATGGAATTTTTTGAGAGGGGTTCATATTACGGAGTTATGTCGGTACTCTCGGTTTATTTAGTTTTGAGTTCTACAGAAGGCGGACTTGGATTTTCCAAACAAAGTGTTGGTGTAATCAAGAGCACGATTACACCTCTTCTATATATTCTACCAATTCTTTCCGGTGCAGTTGCAGATAGATTTGGCTACCGTAAAACACTCATGTTCGCTTTCGTAGTGATGAGTTTTGGTTACTTTCTTACAAGCATGGCTACAACTTACTCTCTAGTCTTCGCAAGTTTGATCTTTATGGTTGTTGGTGCAGGTACATTTAAACCAATTATCTCCGGAACGATTGCTCGTGTTACGGATAAAACTAATTCCACTTTAGCATTCGGAATTTATTATTGGTCTATTAATCTCGGCGCATTTATTTTTCCGTTAATACTCGTGCCGATGTTAAAACAAATTTCTTACTCGTATGTATTTGTTATGGCTGCTGTGGGAACAGGCTCGCTTCTTCTTTTAAATCTTCTTGTTTATAAAGAACCAAGCAGACCGGCAAATTCCAAACCGCTTTCACAAGTATTAACTGAAGCAGCGCTTGTTCTGAAAGATTTCAGATTCATTTTGATGATCGTAATCTATTCCGGCTTCTGGATTTTATATTTCCAGCAGTTCGATTCTGTCCTCTGGTATTTCAAAGATTATGTAGATAAAACTCCGATCAACAATTTTGTTAATTCTATTCTGGGTTTATTCGTTTCAAATCCAAATTGGAAATTTGATGTTGAACATGTAACTGTTATTAATGCTGGTACGATAATTCTTCTTCAACTTCTCATTTCAAAAATTGTGAAGAACACAAAAGCGCTGCCTACAATGATCACCGGAATCGTTTTAGGAACTATAGGCATTGCAATACTTGCAATATCAACTCATCCGTTCGTTTTTATTGCCGGTATTTTTATTTTTTCTATCGGTGAAATGACCGCTCATCCAAAGTTTATTAGTTATGTCGGATTGATTGCACCGGAAGATAAGAAAGCACTTTATCTCGGCTATTCATTTTTATATGGAGTGATAGGAAGCGGAATCGGCGGAATACTCGGCGCAAAGTTGTATGTTCATTTTGTAGATAATTTGCATAATCCAACTATACTATGGTTAGTTTTTGCTTCGATTGGTGTTGCTACAATTATTGGATTACTTTTGTTTAATAAATTTCTTGCACCTAAAACAGTTGATGCTTAATCATGAAAATAAATAATGTTAAAATATTTCTCGCCTTTTTACTTACTTCTTACTTCTTACTACTTACTACTTACACTTTTCCCCAGCAAGAAAATGTTCCGCTTGATCATCAAGTTTATACTTTTCTAAAAGAGATGAAGGTTAAAAACTTGCCTGTAAATATTCACGATGACAGCCCGAACATGTCGCGTGCAGAAATAAGAAAAAATCTAGAATGCATTGATTCCTTATCAAATGGTTTAAGCGTTACCGAGAAAAAAATACTCAAGAAATTTCAAAATGAATTTTATGATGACTTAGCTGACAGCACAAATACATATCAGCTTTTTGGAGAACAAGCCGGATTTTCAAAAAACGGAACTGATTTTATTTCAGATAAAATGAGATACGTTTATGCGTTCCGTAATGACGATGTAAATTTTTATTTGAATGTTCTCGGTAGAGCAATGTACGGACAAAGTTTCAAACCGAAAATTACAAATGCAGAGTTGTACGATATCGGTTTCCGTTTCAGAGGAACTTTGTTCGATAAACTCGGTTACAGTTTAACTGTTCAAAAGGGCGGGGTAAGCGGATCGCCAGATTTTGCACCAATACTTGATCCGCGTCTTAAATATAATTTCAAATATATTGAGAATATTGAAAATATCAGCAACTATGATTTTACGGAAGGTTACTTGCGTTATTATTCCGAACCCGTAAAAGATATGTCGCTTGCATTCCAGATCGGACGGGAGAAAATAAAATTAGGTTATGGTTACGAAAGTAAATTTGTTTTATCGGGAGATCATCCCCTGCTCGATTTTTTTAGAATTAATTTTAATTATGGAATTTTTAGTTTTACTTCTCTTCATGCTTCAACTGTAGGCGAGTTCAATGCAGACCGTTCTAAAGATTTTACAAAGTTAATTGCGTTGAACCGCTTCAAACTTCACTTCAAAAATCTTTTAGATTTTGGACTCGGCGAAGGTGTGATCTACTCCGGAAGAGGATTAGACTTAGCTTACTTAAATCCTCTTGCATTCTACAAATTTGAAGAGATGTCTCTGCAGGACAGAGATAACGGAGTTCTCTGGCTGGATTTGCAGACAAATTGTTTCAAGAATTTGGAATTTCAGTTTACATTTTTCTTGGACGACGATCCGTTAGGCAATTTACAAGACCTTTCTAATTATATAAATAAAACCGGATATCAGATTGGTGCGTTTTGGTATTCACCTTTCTCTATAGACGATCTCTCTCTTGTTTTTGAGTATACTAGAATTCGACCGTATGTTTATTCCCACGATAATCCCAAAGACACTTATACTGCATTCGGTCAATTACTCGGTCACAATATCGGTCCGAACTCGGATCAAATTTTTATGCGTATTGCATATAATTTTAATGAAAAGATCAGGTTTAATTTTGATTACCAATACATTCGTCACGGACAAAACATTTACGATTCGCAAGGGAATTTGGTTTTTAATGCGGGCGGAGATGCCTTTGTTGCCCATCGGGATATTGATGACCCTATACACATTGAATTTTTGGACGGTGAAAGGATCAATCAAAATATTTTTATTTTTAATGTTAGATATGAACCGTTCCGCAATTTTATTTTTGATCTTTTCTACCGCGAGATCATGAATAAAAATATTTCACGGGAGATATCAACTAATTCCAGTTATGGTTATTTGAAACTGACCTTTGAATTGTAGTTTTGTAGGAATTTTTGTTTGCCTGACCTTTGCGTAAGAATTCTTTAATTAAAATTCTAATTTCGCAAGACTTGTAGCGATGATAGGATGTAATTTGTTATTAAAACTAATTTGAGAATGTAATAGTAAAAGTTGTTCCTTTCATATTTACTTTCCTTTCTCAGCAGCTGAAAATACTAGGTGTATTTAAAACAAGAAATGTTTTTACGATAAACTACTTTCAAATTCAAAAAAGGTTTGAAAGTAGAATATTTTATATAGAAGTATTTAATCTGCCGGTAATGAAAATATAAATTTGCTGCCTTTGCCTAATTCGCTTTCAACACTAATAGTACCACCGTTCTTTTCGATAAATTCTTTGCAGAGAATTAAACCTAAACCGGTTCCGGCTTCATTTTCTGTTCCCGAAGTAGAATGAGTGGCATCAAGCTTAAACAAATTTTTTCTAACGGATTCACTCATTCCAACGCCAGTATCTGAAACAATAATTTCAATAAAACCATTTTTTCTGACTGCAATAATTTCAACTTTGCCGCCCTTTTCGGTAAACTTAAAAGCATTCGTTAGCAAATTCCGGAGAATGCTGTTGAGCATATCTTCATCTGCAAAAAGAATTATATCATCAGGAATATTGTGAGTGATCTGAATCTGTTTTCTTTCCGCAGTTGCATTAAGAAGGTCAATATTATCATGAACAATATTATGAAAATTAAGTTTTTGAGGGTTGAACTCAATATGTCCGGTTTGTGAGCGTGACCATAGCAATAAGTTCTGAAGGAGACTATGCGAAATTTCTGCGGATTTTTTCATTTCGTCTATATAGAAAAGACGTTCTTCATCACTAAGTTCTGCATAATCTGTATGAAGTAACTCTGAGAAACCAAGAATTGTAATAAACGGGTTCTTAAGATCATGTGCTATGATCGAGAAAAATTTATCTTTAGTCGAATTGAGTTGCTTTAATTCCTCTGTATATTTTTTAACTGCATCAGAATTTCTTTTTCTTTCAATTACTTGAGCAATCTGTTCTGCAACGAATGTTAACAATTGCATTTCGTCTTCACCGTATGCTTTTTCATTTTCATAATCTTGAACAACCAAAACACCTATGGTTTTTCCGCTAAGCTTTAGAGGTACACCTAACCAAATTGCAGAAGGCGCACCGATCAATTCAGTCTCGCCGGTTTTTCTAAGTTCTAAATCTCTCTGTGGAGTAATGAGACAAGCTTCGCCTTTCCGTAAGATATATTCGGTTAAACCTTTACCAGGTTTTTTGGGCGGTTGCGGCGGATCGAATTCATCAACAAAATATGGAAATGAAATCATATCTGCTTTCTCATCGTATAGAGCGATATAAATATTTTTCACAGACATCAATTTGCCAATCTCTTCGTGAATTCTTTTATAGAGAGTGTACATATCGGAAGCAGTGTAAGCGGCTTCAGAAATTTCGAAGAGAGCATTCCTAATTTTATCTGCGCGCATTTTCTCCGTAAGATCTCGCATAGTTGCTTGAATAAGCTCTTTACCGCCGATAATAATTACTTTTAGTGAAATCTCACAGTCAATCAGAGTCCCGTTTGGTCTTTTGTGCTGCCAATTGAAACGCTGAGGATCTCCATTGAAAGCCTTGCTAATTTTATCAACGGCAGATTCATAAGAATTACGTCCGTCGGGTTGAACTTCCGGGGAAAAATCGGATGGCGGATGACCGACAATAAAACTTCGATCACATTTAAAAATATCCAATACAGCTTGATTACAATCAAGTATAATATTTTCGGAAGTGAAAAACATTCCTTCATCTGAACTTTCAAAGAGTGAGCGGTATAACAGTTCGCTTTCTTTTACTGAATCTTGACCCTCTTTTATTTGAGTTATATCCCGCGAAATTCCAAACGTTCCAATAATTTTCCCATTCGAATCGTTAAGCGGCATTTTAGTTGTAGATGCCCAAGTTGTTCTTCCATCGGGCCAGTCTTCTCTTTCTTCCTTAGCAATAATTGGTCTACCGGTTTTAATAATTTGTTGTTCATCTGCAAAAGCATTAAAAGTATGTTCAGAACCGAATGAATCAGCGTCTGTTTTCCCAATCAGTAATTCCGGTTTTGATACTCCTTGTTTCATCGCACATGCTTTGTTTATTTTTATAAACCTGCTGTTCAAATCCTTGAAGTATATGCTGTCCGGAATATTATCTAAGAGCGTTACCAACAAATTTTGTTGGGATAAAAGATTCTCTATTGCTTGTTTATGTTCTGAAAGATCTTCAACTAGTGCAATAAAACATTTTACATCGCTTTTGTTATTATCAACTTGAGATACAGTTAATTTTCCGTGTTTGACTTTCCCATCTTTTGTGATGTATCTTTTTTCAATCTTATAGCTCTTTCGTTTCCCAGTAATGATTTCATTGAATAATTTTTGATCGGTTTTATAATCGTGAGGATGAGTTATATCTTTGATTGTTAAATTTAGGAATTCCTTTTCAGAATACCCGAGCATTTTAACGAGTGTTGAATTAACACGTAATAATTTGCCTTGGAAATTTCCTAATACAATTCCAAATTCAGCATTTTTAAAAATCGTTTCAAATAAAGCATTATTCTCATCTATATTTTTTTTGGTTGGAGTTTTAGATAGTAGTTTCCGGCTGGATTTATTTTTTTTCTTGAGTTTACTTTTTTCTTTTTGCACTTCATTTCTTTTGTTTAACATAATAATCCTTAACAATATTCGTTTTGAGGATTCATTACAATAGAAATATAAAGAATTCTCAGCAAATTAGAGAAACCTTTATTTATTAAGAGATTGTGTATTTATAGCGGCAACCGGCTTTGTAGTGGTAGTATTAAGTTAATTGTCTCATTATTATTCTACAATCTTAAAAATCTCTGCACGTGTTCCGGCAATCTTTAACAATAAATCCGGGGCGAGGTTTATTTCTTCACCGCTTCTTACATTAATAATTTTTGATTTTTCGGTAATCAAGTTTGCCATCATTTTCAAACTTACATCGTTTATCTTAGATGAATTATTAATAACAATCATAAATTTTTCTTTTCCAAGTGTTCTAAAATAAACATATGAATCATTAACTGGTGGAAAGTGAATTAATTTACCCTCCGATAGAGCCGGATATTTATTTCTAAGATGAATCAGTTCTCTCAAAAAATTAAAAATATCATTTTCTTCTTTTGTTCTGCCGGCTGAAGTAAATGCATCGCGTTTATCGTTTGGAAATCCTCCGGGGAATGGAGCGCGTAAATTCCCGTCACCTTCCCCGCCGACAATACCAATCTCCGATCCGTAAAATATTTGTGGAATACCCCTTGTTGTTAAAAGAATTGTATAAACAATTTGCGCCTTGGCAATATTTCCTTTTGCATAGAACATGACACGTGTAAGATCATGGTTATCGGCAAATGTAACCAAGTTGTCCGGATATTTATATAAAAAATCTTTTGCTAAAACGTTGAAAATATTATAAAGATTGTTCCGATCTTGTAAGTAACTGATTAGTACATCACGTAAAGCAAAATCTGTTAATGCCGGTAAATATGAATTAAATCCTCTGGGTAGAAAAGTATCTTTCTGGTAACCGGCAAGAAAATCTGTTTCACCTGTCATAACTTCACCAACTATATTAATAGTCGGAAATTCATCGAGCAATATTTTACCCCATCGAGCCATAAATTTTTGATTGTTATATGGATATGTATCTTCCCGGATTCCATCAATACCTGCATATTCAATCCACCAAATTGTGTTTTGAATAATATAATTTGCGATAAACAGATTCTCTTGATTTAAATCCGGCATTGAATCAACAAACCATCCGCGCTCAACTTGTTTTATTGTTGCGCTATCGGCATGAATATCTGTAAAAATCATTTTATTGTGATTTGCATTGAGATGATTTTCTTTAGTTCCATTTGTCCAATTAGGTGTTGGCGGATTTTTCATCCAGACATGATCATCGCTAAAATGATTTGAAACATGGTCAAGAATTATTTTAATATCATGCTGGTGAGCTCCATCCACAAATTTTTTGTAGAGATCGTTAGTTCCAAGCCGCGGATCAATTTTGTAAAAATCAGTTGCGGCATAACCATGGTATGAACGAAAGGTGTTATTCTCTACAAGCGGAGTAGACCAAATTGTTGTAATACCAAGGTCTTTTAAATAATCAAGCTTATCAATCATTCCTTGAATATCTCCACCAGCTCGATTTTGTCCCGGAATTTTATTCATATAATCCGAATATCCCGGAATGGAATCATTTGAGGGATCTCCATTCACGAATCGATCCGGCATAATCAAATAAATTATATCATCGGAAGAAAATCCTTGAAAACGGTTTTTATCTTTTTCTCTTTTGAGAATTGGAAATTTGACGGATGTTTTTTCTTTTCCGCGTGATAGAGTTAGTTCATAATCGTTTGGTATGATATCGTTTTTAATCTCAATATCTATGAAAGCGTAATCGGGATTTGCAATTTTATTCACACGAACAACTTTGATGTTTCTATTATTAAACTCAGCCGAAATATTATTTAAGTTTTTTCCATAGATCATCAATTGGATCTTATTTGTCTTCATTCCCGCCCACCAGTTGGGCGGTTCAATTTTATTAATAACAATTTCTTGAGCGGTGACGTTAGTGGAAATTATTAACGCGGCGATAATTAGAAAATATTTTTTCATTTTTATCCTAAGCAGTTAAAGTAAAGGCGTATTTATTCCAAAAACAAAATTATTTATTCCAAGATAATTTAGTTTCCAAGTAAATTCTAACCGGAAGGGGAAGAGCGCTTGCCCTATTCCAAAACCAATTTCATAAAAAGGAGATTTAAACTCGTTGAAAAGTGAAACAGCTCCAGTTGGAAATATTGATTTACTTCTTGGAGAAATCTCAAGCAACACAGCATTGAAATGCATACTTAAATTAATTTGTAAGTTTATTAAAAATGAAAGATTAAGCATCCTAAAAATTTCGTCGTTAAAATTATGTTCGATCGTAAGAGCTAAAACTCTATCGCCGAAAACTTCTCCAATTCTTAAAGTTCTCATGGTATAAGATTGACTTGCGCTTTCAATGTTTCCCGGTAACGCATACATCATTTGAAATGGAACCGGCCCGTCAGAGTAAATTCCATTCAGCACAAAGTTCATATTTGCTGATTTGAATGTTGGTACAAAACCGCTTAGTGTTAGTTTGTATGATTGGAAATCGAGACCACTATTCAGTGTACCGGTATTACTTAAAAGCATTTCGCCGGAAAGAATAGCCGTAAACCTTCCTTGTGATGTTCTTCTTCTAAAATATCCGTCTTCAATATATTTTCGGAAGTCGAGTTGAAATCCGGCAGTAAAAGCGTTTATCCTTGTTTCATAAATTATTTTATTAGTATTGTATTTTTTCCCTTTATTAAAAATTGAAAAATCGGAATTGTTGTAAGCATTGTTATCTGTCCGATTAAGTAATCCCAAAGACAATCTTAACACTGGAAAAACTTCACTCCATAGTTTTATAGAAAATCCTTTTGTGTAGTAGTAATCTTTGAAATCATATTTACCAAAAAGATTTGAAAGAGTAGAAGTAAGTTTATTATAACGGATTGATTCACCAAAAAGCTCTGTTAATTTTGTGAATGCATTTACGGAAATCGAGTTAGTCCTATATTCACCCATAAAATAAGTTGAAGAAAAATCTGTTTTAAATATTTGATCACTGAATCCGTATGAAAAGTCAATTCGGGAATTAAGTCTTTTATCTGCTGCTTGGGAAATATTTGCGCCGTAATTTAAAGTATGCCCTTCAACCGGATTGAAAGAATAAAGTCCAAGCGGTCCAGTAATAGATAAATTATCGTTCACATTAATGCTGGAGGATAAAAACGAAAAATTATCCCAGAAAGTTCTTGGTATAGCTTCAAGACTATCAATTCGTTTATAAGCTTCAAGTTCTTCGTTTGTATTTGAGATCGTTTGTGTGGATTTCCAATAAGTAGAATCTTTCTTATCTGCATCGGATAAAACTTTAACAATTGCCATTCCGAAATAATCATCATCAATTTGCTGATTGATTTTATAATCATAAAAAATAGTGTTCAACTCAAAACCGAATTTGAATATGCCGAGGAAATTTCCGTCAGCAAAAATTCGGTAATCCACCGGCATGTAAATATTATTTTCATAAGGAGTGTATTGCTGAAAGATTTTTACGCGGTCAAGGATTCTTCCCGGATTAGCAGCGTCATTTAACGCCACATCTATTTTAACCAAAGAAAATTGATCATCGGTAATAAATATTTTTCCTACAAATCCAGGATCTGTTTTTCTAAGTGGCTCAACATGAATCTGAAAAACATTTTTGTTATCCATCGCAAGAGTGTCTTCGATAAGATAATCATAGTAATCAATTGCGTCATCAGAAATAGGGCTTGGTAACGGGCGATTGAAAAATTGAATATCATCAGTATAAAAATTTTGAATAATTCTTCCCCCAGTGAGAATATTAACTGACGATGGAGTATTGGCGCTTTGCTTTCTTGCAATGATCTCGTCTTTGTAATTGTTCGGTTTTTTAAAGTAACCTTTGCTTTCATTTTCAATTATACCGCTAATCTTAAGTTTGCCTGTATCTTGTGCACCAATAGATAAACTTACGCTAGTGTTGGTAGATGAAAAATCCTTGGTTGTCTTAACCAACCCTTTTGTATAAGCGTGAAATTCATATGTGTTAAGTTTATTATTTCGGCCATGTTTGGAATTAATAGCTCTTCGGATTATTTCTAATGCGGGATTTTCTCCTGGGAAGACTGTTATTTCCTGTAAATTGACTTGACCTGGTTCGAGTGAAAAATTAATGGTTTTATTTGATGCCAGCGTTACTGAAACTGTATCTGATCTGTAACCAATGAAGGAAGCAATTATTTTATAATAACCGCGGCTTAATCTAAGTTCAAAATTGCCTTCGTAATTTGCGGCTGTGCCTAATGTTGTTCCTGCAATGCGAATGTTCGAGTAACTAAGAGAAGATGATGTGGGTCTGTCTGTAACTTTTCCTTTAAGAATGAACTGCTGAGAAAAAGTAACAGATGTTAATAGTGTAAAAAGAATTAAAATATTCTTCATTTCGAAAATCCAAATTATGTTATGAAAATTAGACGAATTTTCTTGTTGTAAGTTTTTTATTATTTGTTATCAAGCTAAACAAAGATAAAATATAAACCATTCCTAATAAAGGATGAAAAATATATTGTTGATGTAAAAAATAAGATATTATTTTAATGTGGTTTGTTCTTTCATAAAGAACATTTATAATGAGGATATTATTTTGCGAAGCAGCAGAAGTTTTATTAAATGGGGCACAGGTAATTCCGGAAAGAACCATTAAAGCGGGTTATAAATTTAAATTTGAAACTGCGGAAGAAACTTTACAAAATTTACTACACAAATAAATTATTCGAACCAGGAAACTACTTCGAAAGAACCACAGCCAGGATAAGATGGCGGATAAGAAACCAATAGTCTGTCATCATAACGATAACGTTTACTAAAACCATGGTTAATAACACCGTCGTTTAATGTACCTACTGCACCTCTTGTTTGCTGTGTTATTCCACCGTAAAGATCAATAAATCCGGCTATCGGTCTAGTGTCGTAATGCTCTGCGCCGAATGACCCATTCTGAGCATAGATAGAAGCCTGTATTTTAACGCCGCCGGTATTGTTTGCAGTGTTATCAGTTATCCAAACATTTCTTTCTGCCACTATTCCCAGCATATCCGTTGAGTTTGGGTTAGTCTGTGGATTAGTATTATAAACAACATCATTATCAATGTAGATACTTCCCTGATTACTAGTAGATCCCGATGCAGCTATAGTATAATTACCTTTTACAGTTCCGGAAATGTGTAGTTCACAATTTGAAAAATTTATTACTCCGTTAGGTGCATAAGTTGAAAGTAACTGGTAAGTATAAGTGCCATTACTGGTGTATTTATATCTAACACTGTCGCCTCTAAATTCAAAATAAACAAGAGTTTTATTTGTTGTGTTAGCCCCGCCAGAAGCAGCGGCTGTTTGAACAGTTGAAACACCTGACGATGGAATTGTAATTTGAACTCCTTGTTGAAAACCGCCGTAAAAACTTGCAGCAGAATTTGACGGAGATTTAACTATTGAACCGCCGATTGTAACTTTACCGTAAAAAACTGGATTGTAGGAAATTTTAAGATCGGCGTTTGTATGAAACGGTCCCCAAACAGTATCCTTGGATGTCCAATAAATATTTGATCCTTCACTGCTAGAGAAGTATGCAAATTTTGAAAATAAACTTGGTTTCAAAACAATTTTTATTGTTGATGATGACCCTCCATAGGATCCAACAGCTAATAGTTGTCTAATATTCTGATAAGCATTTATTGTTGAGAGTGTAACTGCAATTGTTCCGCCGTCTAAACTATAATTGAAAGTTTGATCGGTGACAGTAGCATCTAAAAAAAGTTTATTAATAACAATATTAACTCCGCTTGCTGCTAAAGTGTGTGTTTTAGCATCTATGAAATAGTTGCTTACATTTATAGTTGTACTGGTTGCCATATTGTTGAAATTTCTTCCGGCAATCATAAATATCAAATTAAAACCAAGAACTAATAATAATGATGCTTTACCGCCCATCCAATAACTCCTATCTTAACATAAAGTTTCTTGTTGCTAATCTGATCTGTCTCCACATAACTCTTTTATCTGCGGAATAATCATTACCGTATGCAGCTGGATTTTCAACAGAGATATCAATTTGTATTGAAGCTATTCCCAACGGAGGATTTGCCGGCATATTTATGATCTTTGCACCATTAGCATCAAAATAAGTTAATTTGAATTGCGTAACACCAAGATTAGATCCTGCAACCGCATCATGATTTATCACTCTATAAAGAATCATATCATTTGGATTTGGAGTAGAGCTTAATACTGATTTAGCACTTAAATAGTATTTGAGTGTATCAACAACGCCATCTCCATAAGGATATGAACTTGTAACTATATCTGTTAAAAAAGAAATGCTGTTTGAATCAGCGTGAATGATAGCTTTAGCAGGATCAGGAATATTTGTCCACACAGAGCAATAACCAATTTTTCTGAAATCATATTCTAAAAGTTTAACGACCTCAACAATATTCTGTTGGACGATCTGTTCACCGCTGTATAAATAATTATTCTGCACTGCGGTAGCATTCATTCTCATTAGAATCATCAATAATAATCCGCCGATAATTGTTGAGCCGAGTATGTCTAATAACGAACTGAAACCCATCTTTATTCCTTATCTAAAGTACCAATAACTATAAACTGAAGACATTTTAACAGTATCGTTCATTCCTGGAGCAAAAACGCGAACACTAATTTTTTTAAAATAAGTTTTGCTAGTCGTGGTTGTATTTGGATTATCTTGAACTACGTAATCAACTCTACAATAAGAATTGAAAAACATTTTTTGAGTTGTACCTTGAATAACTAATGTATCTAACTTGGGGTTTGTTTTATAACAGTTGTAATCGTCAAAATCATCGAATAGATCAGGACGTGACGCTGTTTCAGTACCATCTAATCCTAAAGAACTTGAAGCGGTGAGGGAACTTGTAGAAGTAACAGCGGCATTTGCTGTTTGTTCATCAAAAGCTAATCTGGTTGCATCTTCAATAACAGAAGTTGCTAATGAAACGCCCAAAATATCATAACGGCTTTCAGTCATAGTAGTGCTAGTTGTAAGAAAACCACGATTAGTAGTTAATATAACCATACTCAATAA
>Ga0163199_1000757_pt1 | contig 20252 bp, 17 predicted proteins | sample PL_2010_150m_FD_113537 | JGI IMG/M metagenome (GOLD analysis project Ga0163199, IMG submission 113537) | Freshwater microbial communities from Powell Lake, British Columbia, Canada to study Microbial Dark Matter (Phase II) - PL_2010_150m | ecosystem: Environmental > Aquatic > Freshwater > Lake ...
GGCGCGACCATGAATGACAGCATCGTCGCCCGCGGAATGAGGCACATGCGCAAGCTCGTCGGTGGCGAGTCCGGACCGGCTGCACTGTCGCCGCGACAGTTGCTGCAATTGCGGCGGCAATTGCAGGAGTGTGCCGACGGAACCGGTGGCGAGGTTTCGGTGCGGACAAGGGCGGCGCGTCTGGGCGAAACCTACCTGGAACTGGATGCCGAAGGTCGCCACGCTTTGCTGCGCATGATTGCGATTGAGTTCGGGCCCGACCCGAAGAGCGTGGATCAGGCTCATGCCATGTATCAGAAGGCGATTGGCACATCGGTGCAATGGGATGCTGAAGCCGGCTTGCGGGCCGCGATGCGCTCGGCGCGCATACGCATCCTGACGCAATTCAACGCTCTGCCGCAAGGCGTGAAATTTCTCGTCGACTTGCGCGAGGACTTGTTGCGGTTTCTCGAAGAAGACTCCGATCTGGCGGCGCTCGATCGGGAACTGGAAGCGCGGCTGACCGCCTGGTTCGATGTCGGATTTCTCGAACTTTCGCGAATCACCTGGAACTCACCGGCGATGCTCCTGGAAAAGCTGATTCACTATGAAGCGGTGCACGAGATTCGCTCCTGGACCGACCTCAAGAATCGTCTCGACTCGGACCGCCGCTGCTATGCCTTCTTTCATCCGCGCATGCCGATGGAGCCGCTGATCTTTGTCGAAGTGGCGTTGACCGATCACCTGGCCGACAGCGTCCAGTCGTTGCTGGATGAGAACGCGCCGGTCTTCGACGCAGAGCGCGCCGACACCGCGATCTTCTATTCGATCTCGAATACCCAGGCCGGCCTGCGCGGGGTTTCCTTCGGCAATTTTCTGTTGAAGCGGGTGATCGACGATCTCAAGCGGGATTTCCCCAAGCTGAAGTCATTTGCCACGCTATCGCCGATGCCACAACTGGCAACCTGGGTGAAGCGCAACCCGGCGCTGGTCGCCGACTTGGACATTGACCTGGCCGGCTTGCAAAGCGGCGCATGGAGCGCAGACAAGGGATTGACCCGGAAACTGCGCGATCCGCTGACTCGGCTGGCGGCACGCTACCTTTATGAATCCCGGCAGGACTCGACATTGTCAGTGCCGCTGGATCCGGTGACGCGATTCCACCTGGGCAACGGCGCCCGCATCGAGCGAATCAACTGGCTCGCCGACATCAGCTCAAAAGGCTTCAGACAATCTTTCGGATTGATGGTGAACTACGTTTACAATCCGGAGGAGATCGAGGGCAACGTGGAGGCCTTCGGTAGCGATGGGCGAATTGCCGCATCGGCATCGGTGCGGCGGCAGGCGCGACACTGAATCGATCAACACCACAACCAATCGGAGATAAACATGCTACGTGGAACCATGCTTGTTACTTGCGCCGCGCTCACCCTCGGCCTGACTTTGGCGCACGCACCAGCGGCGCTCGCCCAGCAAGCGAGGGTGCTGAAGATTTCCCACCAATTTCCCGGCGGCACCCTCGACGAGGGGGATTTCCGGGATCGCCTGGTGCGCAAGTTCGCCCAGGAAGTCGAGAAACAAAGCGGTGGCCAACTCAAATTCGAGATCTACCCCGCCGCCTCATTGATGAAGGCGGTGCCCCAGTTCAAGGCCATGAGCACCGGCGCGCTCGACATGGCGCTGTATCCGCTGGCCTATGCCGGCAGCGAATTCCCCGAGGCGAACCTCGGCCTGATGCCGGCGCTGGTGACCAGCTATGAGCAGGGCTTGCGCTGGAAGGAAGCAGCTATCGGCAAGGAACTCGTTCGCCTGACCGAGGAGAAGGGCGTCAAGATCATCACCTGGGTCTGGCAGGCTGGCGGCATCGCCGCCAAAGGCAAGGCGGTGATATCCCCGGATGACGTCAAGGGAATGAAGGTGCGCGGGGGTTCGCGCGAGATCGACCTGATGGTGCGGGCCGCCGGCGGCGCAGTCACCAACGTGCCCTCGAACGAAATCTACAGCGCCATGCAATCTGGCGTGCTCGACGCGGCAGTGACTTCCTCCACCTCGCTGATCAGTTTCCGCCTGCACGAGAATTCCAACTTCCTCACCGCCGGACGGAACCATACGTTCTGGTACATGTTCGAGCCGCTGCTGATGTCGAAGAAGGCGTTCGACGGTCTCACGCCGGGACAGCAGAAGCTGGTAATGGACGTCGGCACATCCCTGGAGAAATTCGGCATGGAGGCGGCCAAGGGCGACGACCAGCGCGTCGTCGAGGTGTACTCCAAGGCCGGCACCAAGGTGGTGGACATGGACCAGGCCGCGTTCGACAAGTGGCGCGAAATCGCCCGCAACTCGGCCTGGAAGGATTTCGAGGAAAAGGTAAAGAACGGCAAGTCACTGCTGGAAATGGCTGCCAGCGTCAAATAGTCGCATGGGCCTGCTGTGGAATCGGTTTTCGCGCGGGGTGAACGCCGCCAGCACGCTGATGGGTTACCTCTCCGGCTTCGCCATCGTGGCCTGCACCATCATCCTCGTCTACGAGGTGGTGGTGCGTTACGTGCTGGCCTGGCCGACCGACTGGGAAATCGAGATGTCGATCATGCTGTTGATCGTGGCCACCTTCATGGGGGCGGCGTTCACACAGGCCAACAACGGCCACGTCGGCATCGAGGTACTCGACAGCGTGCTCTCGGCAAACGCCAATCGCTGGCGCAACGCCGTCGGCGATGTTCTATCGATGGCTTTCTGCGCTTTCGTCGCCTGGCACTCCTGGAAGTTCTTTCACGAAGCCTGGAGTGACGGCCGGACAGGCAACACCGCCTGGGGTCCGAAGCTGTGGCCGGTATATTTCTCCATGGCGCTGGGCATGAGCCTGCTGTCCCTGCAACTGCTGGTGCAGATCGGCGAGCGGCATGTCAAACCGCATTGGGAGGACGCGGAGTGAGCACGCTGCAGGTCGGCTTGCTGTTCGGTCTGGCGACGTTCATCGCACTGTTTTCCGGCATGCCGATCGCCTTCGCGGTGGGTGGCGTGGCGCTGTTGTTCATGCTGCTGTATATGCCGGTGGAGACGGTCGGAATGGTTGCCGAAACCATCTATTCCGAACTCGACAACTTCGTCTTGCTGACCATTCCGTTGTTCGTGCTGATGGGCGCGGCGATCGGCAAGTCCCGCGCCGGCGGCGATCTGTATTCATCCCTGAACCGCTGGATGGGATGGATCCCGGGCGGCCTGGGCGTCGCGAACGTGCTGGCCTGTTCGGTGTTTGCCGCGATGTGCGGGTCCAGTCCGGCGACCTGCTCGGCGATCGGCAGCTCCGGCATCCCGGAGATGCGGAAGCGCGGCTACTCGAGCGGATTGGCCGCCGGCATCATTGCCGCCGGTGGGACTTTGGGGATACTCATCCCGCCGTCGCTGACGCTGATCCTGTATGGCATCGTCACCGAGCAATCGATCGGCAAGCTGTTCATGGCCGGGGTTGGCCCCGGACTGCTGTTGACGGCGTTATTCGCCGCCTGGGTGGTGGTCCGTTACAGCCAGGAAAAGCGACGGGCGCGGGCGGATCTGGCGAGTCCCCTCGACCGCGAGATTCTCCGTGACGAGAAATTCTCCTGGCGCGAGAAGCTCGAGACGGTGCCGCGGCTGGCGCCGTTCATCGCCATCATCGGGGTGGTCATGGTGGCGCTGTATGGTGGCTGGGCAACGCCATCCGAGGTCGCGGGTATCGGCGCCTTCTTCTCACTGCTGATGGTGATGGCAATCTACCAGTGCCACCACTGGGCCGATTTCAAGCTGATTCTCGGCGGAACGGTGCGCGAATCGACCATGGTCATGATGATCATTGCCATGTCTTTTCTCTACACCTACGTCATGAGTTATCTGCATATCACCCAGGAAGTTGCGCAGTGGCTGGTGGCGCTGCCGCTGGGCAAGTGGGCATTCCTCGTTGGCGTGAGCATCCTGGTGGTGGTACTGGGGTTCTTCCTGCCGCCCGTGGCGATAATCCTGATGGTGATGCCGGTTATCCTGCCTGCGCTCAAGGCGCATGGCATCGACTTGATCTGGTTCGGCGTGATCATGACGATCCTGATGGAAATGGGCCTGATACACCCGCCGGTCGGGCTGAATCTGTTTGTCATCAATTCGATAGCGCCCGATATCCGGATGCGCGACATTATCTGGGGCACTCTGCCATTTATCGGTCTGATGCTCGTCTCCATCGCGGTACTCGCGGTGGTCCCCGAAATCGCCCTGTGGCTGCCGAGCAACGTGAATTGAAATTGAAGCAAGTTCCATGAATCAAAACCTCTACACACTGCTTTCCTCTGGCTTTCCCAAGGATGACAAGGCGCCCTGCATGATCCTGCCGGACGGGCGGGTGTGGAGTTACGGCGATGTCGAGCGCGCCAGTGGACGGATTGCCAACCTGTTGGTAGCGCTCGGGTTGAAACCCGGCGAGCGCATTGCCGCCCAGGTCGAGAAGACGCCCGAAGCGCTGGTGCTGTATCTCGCCACCCTGCGTGCCGGGATGGTGTTCCTGCCGCTGAACCCGGCCTATCAGCGCAAGGAAATCGAGTATTTCCTCAAGGATGCGCAGCCGGGCCTGTTCGTCTGCCGCCCGCAAGAACGCATGCTGGCAGGGGAATTGGCGCGCAAGCTTGGTATTCGCCAGGTGTTGGAGCTTGGCGACGACGGCCGCGGTTCCCTGATAGCCGCCGCCACGCCGCATGCCGACGAATTTGAGACCGTCAGCCGACATGGTCGCGATCTCGCCAGCATCCTATACACCTCCGGCACCACCGGTCGCTCCAAGGGCGCCATGCTGTCGCACCGGAATCTTGCCGCCAACGCCACCGTACTGCATGCTTACTGGCACTTCCAACCGGGCGACGTGCTGCTCCACATGTTGCCGATATTTCATGTGCACGGCCTGTTCATCGCCTGCCATTGCGCCTTGCTGAACGGCTCGGCGATGTTGTTCGAGCCGAAATTCGATGCCGTCCGCGCACTGCGGTTGCTGCCGCGAGCCACCGTCTTCATGGGCGTGCCGACTTATTATGTACGCTTGCTGGAGCAACCGGAGTTCACTCGCGCCGTTTGTGGACATGTTCGCCTGTTCGTCGCAGGCTCCGCACCGTTGCTGAAGGAAACTTACGACGATTTTCGCACCCGTGTCGGCCACAGCATCCTTGAACGCTATGGCATGACCGAAGGAGGCATGTTCACCTCCAATCCGTATACCGGCGAACGGCGGGGCGGTACCGTCGGCTTGGCATTGCCGGGGATGCGCATACGCATTGTGGACGAGACTGGTCAGGTGGTCCCGGTCGGAACCATCGGCCAGATTCAGGTCACGGGAGACAATGTTTTTTCAGGATACTGGCGCATGCCGGAAAAGACCGCGGAGGAGTTTACCGGCGATGGTTTTTTCCGGACCGGCGACATGGGTCAGTTCGACGCCGATGGCTACATCACCATTGTCGGGCGTTCCAAGGACGTGGTCATCAGCGGTGGCCTCAACGTTTACCCCAAGGAAATCGAGGAACTGATCGATGCTGTGCCCGGCGTGGCCGAATCGGCGGTCATCGGACTGCCTCACCGCGACTTTGGCGAGGCGGTGACGGCAGTGGTCGTGCGCCAGGGAAACGCGCTCGGCGCAGCACTCAACGAAGCCCGCATCCTTGCTGCGCTGAAAGGCGAACTCGCCGCCTTCAAGATTCCCAAGCGCGTGCATTTCGTCGAGGATTTGCCACGCAATTCCATGGGCAAGGTATTGAAAAACGAATTGCGCCGGCGCCAGTTGATTTGAGCTTTATTAGTTCAGGCATAAATAATTCTTCTGGATTCGTGTCTCGTCTGGGTGTATTTTGGGAGTGCGCAGGTTGGCACTTACAGAATATCAACTAAATAGGAGAGCAAATCATGGGAAGCAATTTCAGCATTGCGAAATCCGCTGTTGCCTGCAAGGACAACGCCATTCACCTGATGGTGCTGGCGACTTTCGCTGTCGCGCTGATGCTTCCGCCTGCCGGCCAGGCGGCCCAGCCGGCGGGCGCCACGGAAAACAAGGTGGTATTCCAGGTGAGCGACCCCGATCCGAAGAAATGGAACCTCGCCCTCAACAATGTCAAGAATGTCCAGGAGGCGTTCGGCAAGGATAAGGTGACGGTCGAAGTCGTCGTCTATGGCCCCGGCATCGGCATGCTCAAGATGGATTCCGAAGCAGGCAATCGGGTCAATGATGCCGTCGCAAATGGCGTCAAGATCGTCGCCTGCGAAAACACCATGCATGGCATGAAGCTGACCAGGAAGGACATGCTCGACAGCATCAGCTATGTTCCAGGCGGCGTCATCGAGCTGATGGATAAGCAGAAACAAGGTTACGCCTATATCCGACCCTGAGGAGATGTCATGAAAAAACTCATAATGCGTTTGAGCAACATTGTCTTCGCGGGCCTGTTACTGGTTTCAGGAGGCAGCGTCCTGGCTGCCGCTTCCGCCGATCAAGTCAAGGCGGTCTACCATATCAACGAGGGGACCGACAAAGCATCCGCCCTGCTGCGCAATGTCAAGAATCACCTCGAAGCCGATCCCAAGGCGAAGATTATCGTCGTCGGGCATGGCAAGGGGATCGATTTCATGCTCGAAGGCGCCGAGGACACGAACAAGCTGGCCTTCCGCACCACCATGGAGGATCTGGCCGACAAAGGCGTCGAATTCCGAGTCTGCAACAATACCCTGGTTTCTCGCAACATCAACGCATCGAAAGTGGTGTCGCCAGCCACGATCGTGCCTTCCGGAGTCGCCGAGATCGCCACCCTGCAATCCAAGGGTTTCGTATATCTCAAGCCCTAGTCTGCATTGGTCGGGCATCGATACCGTCCTGCTCGACATGGACGGCACGCTGCTCGACCTGAACTTCGATAACCATTTCTGGCAGCAGCACATGCCGCTGCGCTATGCGGAGGCGCGCGGGCTTGGGGATGTGGCGGCGCGCGAGGAGTTGATGGCGCGTTATCATGCCCGCGCCGGGACGCTCGACTGGTACTCGGTGGACTACTGGGGAACCGAGCTGGAGCTCGACATCATGCGGCTCAAGGAAGAAGTGGCGCACCTGATCGCGGTGCATCCGCATGTCGTCGCTTTCCTTGCCGCGCTGCGTGCCTCAGGCAAGCATGTGGCGCTGGTGACCAATGCCCATCACAAGAGCCTGGCACTGAAAATGAGCCGCACTGGCTTGCGTGAGCATTTCGACGATCTCGTCACATCCCATGAAATAGGCCTTCCCAAGGAGGATCCGGCATTCTGGGAACGGCTGCGTGCGCGCATTCCGTTCGATCCTGCCACCACGCTGCTGGTGGAGGACAGCCTGACGGTGCTGGATTCGGCGCGTGCTTATGACATCGCCCACCTGGTCGCGGTGAGGCGACCCGATACCTGTCGTCCGCCCAAGGACACCGGCGCCTATGCTGCGATCGATAATTTCAGCGAGTTGCTGCCGATCGCGTGATTCAGTTGGGTAAACCTCCGACTCTGCCGGGAGACTGCAATAGGTTCGACCTTTGCGGCAGTCGTGTAGAACGTTAAAATTAGTGCAAACATTCCCTCCCCCGGGCAGGGGGAGGGCTAGGGTGGGGGTGGAAAGTCTCGAGTGAGTCCGGAACATTTTAACCCCCATCCCAACCTTCCCCCTGAGAGGGGGAAGGAGCGAAAGACCAGCCGTCTCGGGCGGCGCGCGGATTTCGGGCGCCTTTGAGACGTTCACCTGATAACCCCCCGGGATTGCAGGGGGTCATTTAATTTTTGCCGCCGAAATACTCGCGATACCACTCGACGAATCGTTCGACCCCGGTCGTCACCGGAGTGGCGGGCGCGCAGCCGGTGAGCGTCTGGAAGAGTTGCGTGTCGGCCCAGGTCACCGGCACATCTCCACGCTGAAGCGGCAGGAAATTCTTCCTGGCGGTCTTGCCCAGAGCCGTCTCAAGGATCTGGATATAGGTCATCAGATCGACCGGCCGATGGTTGCCGATGTTGCAGATGCGGTATGGAGCCCAACTGGTGGCGGGATCCGGTTGCTGCTTGTCGAAATCCGGGTTCGCCGCCGGTGGCCGGTCGAGTAAGCGCACCACCCCTTCGGCAATGTCATCGATGTAGGTGAAGTCGCGTTCCATCCTGCCGTGATTGAACACGTCGATCGGTCGGTCTTCGAGAATGGCACTGGCGAAGATCGACAGCGCCATGTCCGGTCGTCCCCAGGGTCCATACACGGTGAAGAAGCGCAGGCCCGTGGTGGGCAGCGCAAACAGATGACTGTAGCTGTGCGCCATCAGTTCGTTGGCCTTCTTGGTGGCGGCATACAGGCTGACCGGGTGGTCGGCGCCATCATGCTCCGAGAAAGGCACCCGGATGTTGCCGCCGTACACGCTGGAGCTGCTGGCGTAAACGAAATGTGCGACCCCGGTATTGCGGCAGCCTTCCAGAAGATTCACGAAACCGACCAGGTTGCTGTCGACGTAGCTGTGGGGATTCTGCAACGAATAGCGGACGCCGGCCTGTGCCGCGAGGTTGATGACGCTGTGCGGCTTCGTCTGCTCGAACAAGGAGGCGATGGCGCGACGATCGGCGATGTCAAGTTTGACGAAGCGAAAATTCGGATGTGCCTGCATGCGCGCCAGACGCGCCTGCTTCAAGGCAACGTCATAGTAAGCGTTGAGATTATCCACCCCGATCAGATCGTCGCCGCGCGCCAACAGGCGTTCGCAGACATGCATGCCGATAAATCCGGCGCAACCCGTGAGCAGAACCTTCAATCGGTTTCCTCGCGGGTCTGCAAGTCGAGCATTTTCGCGTACTTGACGAAGCTGTTGCCGCAGCCGATGAGGATGTGCACCAGGCCCGCAATGCCGTCAAGGAAGCCCAGGCGCAGGATATAGAACTTCATGAAACGCAGCAGCGGGGACAGCAGAAGATGGCCGACATGGGCGCGCTGTCCGGCCGCATGGGCTTGTTGCGCCGCCAGGGTGGTATAGCGATCCTGCTTCGCCAGGTAGGCGTTGAGGGTTTCGGCCGAGTCGTGCAAGAGGTCGCCGCGCAGGTCGCCCACTGCGGCCTCGGTCAGCACTTTTTCGTGCACCGCATCGTCGGACCAGCGCGCATTTCGACGATCGAAGAGGCGCAGGCTCCAGTCCGGATAGCCTTCGCCGTGGCGCAGATAGCGCCCGAGGAAGCGATTGCAGCGGGGGAAGCGATAGGCGAGCCGATCCGGCGATGCCAGGGCTTGCAGAATCGACTCGCGCAATTCCAGACTGACGCGTTCGTCGGCGTCGACGCAAAGCACCCAATTGTTTTTCGCCTGGGCCACGGCAAATTGTTTCTGCGCGCCGAAACCGCGCCAATCAGCCTGGATCACCCGGGCGCCGCGCAGATGCGCGAGTTCCACGCCGCCATCCTGGCTGCCGGAATCGACGACGACTATCTCAGCGCAAAAATCGAGGCTATCCAGACAGGCAGGTAATTGCGCGGCGGCATCATGGGTGATCAGAACTGCCGATAGCGGCGGCCGGGCAACAGGCATGAGTCGTCTATAATCCCCGATGTGCAAGCCACTCATTCTATTCGGAAAGCTCCGGCACCGGCGATTGTATCTGCGATCGCGCCGGCGAAATCCCCCGCTCCCCGCGCAATCCTGCTGGTGAAAACCTCTTCCCTGGGGGATGTGGTGCATAACTTGCCGCTAGTCAATGACCTGCACGGAGTCTTCCCCGATGCGGCGATCGACTGGGTAGTGGAGGAGGCACTGGTCGGAATTCCGCGCCTGCATCCGGCGGTGCGACGGGTGATTCCGCTGGGACTGCGGCGTTGGCGCAAGAACCTGCTGTCGGCGCAAAGCTGGCGTGATATGGCGGCCTTTCGGCGGGATTTGCAGACCGAGGCTTATGACGTAGTGCTCGACACCCAGGGCTTGATCAAGAGCGGCCTGATCGTTCGGCAGGCGCGGCTCGCGGCTCATGGCCGTCGTTGCGGTTATGTCGCGGAAGCCGCACGCGAACCGCTGGCCGCAAGGTTCTATGACGCCGGATTTGCCATTCCGAAGAATCTCCACGCCGTCGAGCGCAATCGCTGGCTGGCGGCCGCGGCCCTCGGCTACGTTGTCGATATGCCGGTGAATTATGGAATTGCCGGACAGGCCAGTTTGCCGGCGGCGCTCGCCTGGATGCCGACGCAGGACTACGTCGTGCTGTTGACGGCGACCAGCCGCGACGACAAGCTTTGGCCGGAGCAGAACTGGCTGAAATTGGCGGCAAGCCTGGCGGAACGCGGCCTGAGCTGCGTCCTGCCGGTCGGATCGGCGGCAGAGCGCCGGCGCGCCAATCGCCTGGCGCAGGAAATGACTTCAGCCGTGGTGGCTCCGCCATTGGAGATCGCCGAAGTGGCCGGCCTCTGCGCCGGAGCGCGCCTGGTAGTCGGCCTCGACACCGGCCTGACCCATCTGGCAGTCGCGCTGGATTGTCCCACCTTGGCGTTGTTCGGCGCCTCCGACCCGCAGCTGACGGGTATCCATGGGAGTGCAGCCGGTCAGGCGCGGATGCGTAATCTCGGGGCGCCGGGCACTCCTCCGACCGCACCGGAGGCAATCGCCGTCGTCCAGGAGTTGCTCGGTTGACGCGACGCGGGTTGTATACCCTGTTGCTGCTGCTGTTGCTGCCCTGGGCGCTGCTGCACCTGCTGTGGAGAGCCCGCAGACAGCCGGAATATCTGAAGCACTGGGCCGAACGTTTCGGTCGCTATGCCAATCAATCGCCTGCCCCCGTCATCTGGTTGCACGCGGTGTCCGTCGGCGAAACCCGCGCCGCACAGCCACTGGTGGCGTTGCTCGGTCAGCATTATCCCGGCTATCGGATCCTGTTTACGCATATGACACCGACCGGACGCCATGCCGGGGAGGAAATCTTTGGTGATCGTGTGGAACGGGTCTATCTGCCTTACGACTATCCCTGGGCGGTGCGCGGTTTCCTTGGCCATTTTCGGCCGTCGCTCGGCATTATCATGGAAACGGAATTGTGGCCGAACCTGATCGACGCCTGCAAGTCCGTGGATTGCCCGCTGCTGCTGGTGAATGCGCGAATGTCTGAAAAGTCGGCACAGCGTTATGCGCGCTTTCCGAATTTGACGCGCGCGGCTCTCCGGGGTCTGACTGCGGTGGCGGCCCAGGCGGAGGCGGACGCGGAGAGACTGAGCTTGCTCGGCGCGGAGAAAGTGACGGTCACCGGCAACCTCAAATTCGACATCGACCCGCCGCAGGACCAATTGGCGTTGGGTGCCAGACTGCGCCAGCAGTGGGGTGACCGTCCGACATTGCTGGCGGCATCGACTCGCGAAGGGGAAGAGGCGCTGCTGCTGGATGCAATGCGCGCCGGTTCCAGCCAGGGCATGCTGCTGATAATCGTGCCGCGCCATCCGCAGCGCTTTGCGGAAGTCGAAAGACTCGTCGCGGCACGTGATCTGCGCTGGCAACGGCGCAGCGAGGAGGCCCCGATTGCGCCTGAAACGCGGGTACTGCTGGGCGACAGCATGGGCGAGATGTTCGCCTATTACGCCGCCAGCGATGTCGCTTTCATCGGCGGCAGCCTGCTCGACTACGGCAGCCAGAATCTGATCGAGGCCTGCGCTGTCGGCGTGCCGCTGCTGGTCGGTCCTTCGATCTTCAATTTTGCCGAAGCCGCGCAGGCGGCCCTGGCTTGCGGTGCAGCGCGCCCGGTGCAAAGTGCCGCCGACCTGTTGGCCACAGCGACGCAACTGCTTGGCGACGCCGCTGCGCGACGGCGCATGGGAAACGCGGGGCTGGCCTTCGTGGCGCAACATCGCGGCGCCAGCATGCGGACATTGGCGCTGCTGGCCGGGGTGCTGGCCAGGCGCTAAGGCAGCCCTATTCGAGCAGGCTGTTTACCGCAACTACGTCTTCCTCGCCCAACAAGCCGGCGGCGGATTTCAGTTTCAATTGTGCCGCCAGGGTTTCGAGGCGGGCCTTGACGAGATCGCGGCGCGTCGAAAACAACTGCTGTTGGGCATTCAGCACGTCGATATTGATGCGCACGCCGACTTCGTAGCCGAGCTTGTTGGAATCGAGCGCGGATTGCGAGGAAACCAGAGCCTGCTCCAGCGCCTTGACCTGGGCGAGTCCGGAGGTCACGCCCAGATAAGCCTGGCGGGCCGAGAGAGTCGCGCTGCGGCGGGCATACTCCAGGTCCGCGAGTGCCTTGTCGCGCAGCGCCACGGCTTCGCGGTCGCGCGACGAAGTTGCGCCGCCGGCGAAAATCGGAACGGCGAGTTGCAAGCCGAAACTAGTGCGGTTCGTGTCACTTCCCGGGATCACGGCCAATCCGGATAGGCCGCTAGTCTGGGAATTGAGGCCACGCGCCGCCACGAAATCGAGGGTGGGGTAATGGCCGGCGCGTTGTTTCTCGATTTCGCGATTGGCGATCTGCAGGGCAGCCTGGCTGAGTTGCACGCCTAGGCCGTGTTGCTCGGCGGATTCGACCCACTTGAGAACGTCGTCGGGTTGCGGACGGCTGATCTGCAGGCCTCGCCTTAGATTCTTCAACCTGTCCGGGTCCTTGCCGACGATAGTGCGCAGCACTTGATGTTTAACCTGGAGGTCGTTGTCGGCGGCGATTTCCTGCGCGGTGGTCAGGTCGTAGCGCGCCTGCGCTTCGTGGGTGTCGGTGATGGTGGCGGTGCCGACCTCGAAATTGCGCTTGGCTGAGGCCAGTTGTTCGGCAATCGCGGTCTTCTGTGCCTGGGCCGTCGCGAGATTTTCCTGCGCCAGCAGCACGTCGAAATAGGCCTGGGCGACACGCACGATCAGGTCCTGCCTGGCCAGCCCATACTGCGTCTCGGCTTGCGCCACGGCAAGTTCCGATTGCTTGTAGCTGGCCCAGTTCTGCCAGCGAAACAGTGGTTGAGTGAGGGACAGCGCCCAGGAACTGGCATTGTATTGTCGCGAGACTTCGAATACAGGCGTGGTGCGTGTCGACGTATCGTCATCGATCCAATCCGTCCTGGCCGACAGACCCACCGTCGGCAACAGTCCGGCGCGACCTTGCGGCATTTTTTCGTGGCCGGCTTTCAATGCGGCGCGAGCGGCGGAAAATTGAGCGTCATAACCGACGGCATCGCGATACACGCCCAGCAGATCGGCGGCCTGCGCCGAACCGGCGGAGAATGTGGCAAGCAGCAACAACGGCAATACTCTCTTCATGACCTACTCCTGTCTCTCAATACGTCGGCATAGTGGCGTCCACCTGTTGCGACCAGGCTGCGACACCTCCATATAAATTCAAAAGCCTCGAAAATCCCTGCTGCTCAAGAAACAATCCGACCTGATAACTGCGCGCACCATGATGGCAGATCACCACAGTTTCGGCGTCCCGGTCAAGTTCCATCAGGCGCGCCGGAACACTGCGCATCGGCATCAGCCTGGCGTCCGGAATGCGGCACACGTCGAACTCCCATGGCTCTCTCACGTCGATGAGCTGCGGCCTGGTCCGGGTTCCCGCGGTACATTCGTCGAGCCATGACTTGAGTTGTGACGCGCTGATCTGCTGCATCGCCCTACGCTTCGCACACTTCGATCAATTGAGGACACGCTCTAGAAGGTGAAGCGAGCTGGATGGGGTGCATTGGCCAGCGCGGGTAACACCGTTTCGAACAGGCTGACGCTGTCGTAGGTGTCCTCGCCGCTTCGAACAATCAGTTGTGCATGCATCGCCGGGATCTCACCCACGACAGCGAACATCCGGCCACCCACCTTCAACTGGGCCAGCAGTTCCGGCGGAAGTATCGGCAAACTTCCCGATACCATGATGACATCATAGGGGGCGTGGGCAGGCCAGCCGAAGGCTGCGTCGCCGGTTTCCAGCGTGACATTGCCGATGTCCTGACGTTGGAGATTGGCGCGTGCCATCGCCGTCAACTCAGGCACGATGTCGACACTCCAGACGTGTGCCGCATGCGCCGCCAACAATGCCGCCATGTAACCGGAGCCGCTGCCGATCTGCAGGACCCGGTCGGTCTTGCCAACGCGCAACGCTTGCAGCGCGTGCGCTTCAATCTTCGGCGCAAGCATGCAGGCATCATGGCCCAGGGGTATCTCGATGTCGGCGAACGCCAGCAGGCGATAGGCATGCGGGACAAACTCTTCGCGCTTGACGATGAAGAGCAGGTCGAGCACTCCCTGGTCGCTGACTTCCCAGGGACGAATCTGTTGTTCAATCATGTTGAAACGGGCTTGTTCGAGATTCATGCGAAAGGTCTCCAGACGTAATATTAGCACAAACTAATATACAAGGTCTTGCCAGAATGAGTCGACATTTTATCCTACCTGCGTTTGCCCAAGCTCTTTCACCCGAAACCAGAGGGATAAGTGAGGCTCTTTACAAATGAACTTGGGTCATTTATATTTTACGCTTAATTGACTGTCAGTCAGTTAATCCTTCGGAACACAGCTGTCTTCAACGATGAGCATTTTCAGACCGATCGCCAGTTGCTTCGCCGCGGCCTCCTTGTACCCGGATGCCGAGGGCGGGCGGAGCCGCCTGCGCGCCATTGACGGCGATGACAAGGAGGCGCGGCGCCAAGCCATCCTGGACGCGGCCGACTTGCTGTTTTCCGAACGCCAGGATCTGGCCAACGTGGCCGATGTCGCCGAAGCCGCCGGGCTGGCCAAGGGCACGGTGTATCTCTACTTCCAGTCCAAGGAGGAACTGTATCTGGCCTTGCATCTGCGCCATGTGGGCTTATTTTTCAACAAGCTCATTTCGCGACTGGATGGCAGCCAGCCGTTTCATTTTTCCGAAATGCAGTCACTGGCCGAGCAGCAGATCCTCAATGCGACAACTTATCTGCCCCTTGGCGCCTGCTGTATCGGCTTTGCAGCCGGCGCCGTACGCGCGGAGGTGGCACAGCATTTTCAGGCGCGCCTCGGCGAGTGGCTGCAGGCGGCGGGCAACGGACTGGAGCGGCATTTTCCCAAGCTCGCGCCGGGAGAAGGCGTGCGACTGCTGAAACATAGCTATGCCATCATGGTCGGGCTCTACAGCTTGTCGCGCGGTGAGCCGGGCGGCGATTCGGTGTGCCCGCGAATCGCGGGCACCGGAAGCTTTCAGGAAGAGGCCGCACTCGCACTCATGCGCTATTGGGCGCATGTCGCCGGCATCGAGGATACATCCATCAGGAACGACGTCAATTCACCCAGGTAGAGCGACCAATGACCGATCGACAGACACTAGCCCTTCTTCTTATGCTCGGCAGCGCCCTGATGGCGGGTTGCGGCAAGAGTGACGACATCCGGACGGCGACTGTCTCGGCGGCGCCGAGTGCCGAAGCCAAAGCGCGCAAGACCGAGCCTCCGCGTCCGGTGCGTTTCATTCAGGTAGGCATGAGCGACGTGAAGGAAACCCTGTTTCTGCCCGGCGAGGTTCGAGCGCGCTTCGAGCAACGCTACGGCTTTCGCGTCGCCGGCAAAATCGCCCGGCGCCTCGTTGATGTGGGCCAGGAGGTTAAGGCGGGGCAGGTGCTGGCGGTGCTCGATTCCCAGGATGTGCTGCCGGCGATCGACGCGCAGGAGGCGCAGGTCGAGGTGGCACGCAGCGATTTCAGGCTACAGCAGAGTGAACTCAAGCGGCAGCAGGCGCTGCGCGACCGGGGCTTTGTCTCGGGGGCAGTGCTGGAGCGCCAGGCCGCCAATGCCGAGTCGGCACAATCGCGTTTGATCGCCGCGCAGTCGCAACTGGCCAATGCGCAAAACGGCCTGTCGTTCCAGACATTACGCGCCGACAAGGCCGGGGTGATCGTCGCCGTGGATGCCGAGGCCGGCAGCGTGGTGGCGGCCGGCCAAAGCGTCGTGCGGATGGCACAACTGGGGGAAAAGGAGGTCGCGGTAAATGTTCCGGAGCGCGCGGTTTCCCAGTTGAAGCAGGCAACGGGTTTCTTCGCCAGCGTCGGCGCGATTGCCGACAAGGCCTATAAGGCGAAGTTGCGCGAACTTTCACCCGCGGCCGATCCGGCGAGCCGAACCTATGGCGCCCGGCTCGCCATCCTCAATCCGGATGACGCCCTCAAGCTCGGCATGAGCGCAATGGTGCGTATCGAGCTTGGTTCCGGGCAGGCGATTGTGGTGCCGAATTCCGCGTTGTACACACGCGACGACACGACCCACGTCTGGCTGGTCGAGCGGGCCAGCGAGACGGTCAACCCCGTAGTCGTAGAAGTCGGCGAGAGCACCAACGAGGGCGTCAGGATCGTCTCGGGGCTCAAGCCGGGTGACCTGGTGGTAACCGCGGGGGCCAATCTGCTGCTGACCGGACAGAAGGTTCGGCTGCTTGAGGCGCCCGCCCTGGTGATGTCCGCCGGCAAAAGCGCGACCAAGCCATGACCGGCCCGGACGGCATGGGGAGCGCGCGCAAATTCAATATTTCCGCGGCCGCGATCACCCGCCAGCAGCTCACGCTGTTCTTCATCCTGGCCGTCGCCATCGCCGGACTGTCCGCCTACTTCAAGCTCGGCCAACGCGAAGACCCGGACTTCACCTTTCGGGCAATCACCGTGCGGACCCTGTGGCCCGGCGCGACGACCGCACAGGTCGACATGCAGGTAACCGATCGCATCGAAAAGAAGTTGCAGGAGATGCCCTATTTCAAGCGGACACAGAGTTATTCGAAGCCCGGCGAGTCGATGATCATCCTGGAACTGATTGACACTGCCCCGCGCAAGGAAGTCCCCGCGCTCTGGTATCAGGTCCGCAAGAAAATTGGCGACATCCGCCACACCCTGCCCGCCGAGGCAATCGGCCCGTTCTTCAACGACGAATTTGGCGACGTGTTCGGTTCGATTTACGCGTTTACCGGCGATGGCTTTACCCTCTCCGAACTGCGCGACAAGGTGGAGGACGTGCGCCAGGAGTTGCTGCACATTCGGGACGTTTCCAAGATCGAACTGGTTGGCGTCATCGACGACAAGATTTACGTCGAAATCAGCAATGCGAAAATCGGCGCCCTGGGCATCGACGCCAACTCGATCTCCCAGCAACTCCAGGCGCAAAATGCGATTGCGCCCTCGGGTGTGATCCAGACGGCGGAGAATGCCATCTCTCTGCGCGTCAGCGGCAATTTCGATTCGGTGAAATCGGTCCGCGACCTGCAGCTCGCGGTGAACGGCCGCAGCATTCGCCTCGGTGACATCGCCAGCGTCTATCGAGGCTACGCCGATCCGCCGGTGCAGAGCATCCGCTTCGGGGGCAAGCCGGGCATTCTGCTCGCGGTGTCGATGAAGAGTGATGGCGACGTCCTTGAGCTTGGACGCCACCTGACCGAGGAGATGCAGCGCATCCGGGGCGATCTTCCAGTCGGCATTGAATTCCATCAGGTCAGCGACCAGCCCAAGGTCGTCAAGCAGGCCGTCGGTACCTTCATGCGCTCCTTGCTGGAGGCCGTGGCGATCGTGCTCGCGGTGAGTTTTCTGTCCCTCGGCTGGCGTGCCGGGACGGTGGTGGCACTGACCATTCCGTTCGTGCTGCTGGCAACGTTTCTCACCATGCAGATCTTCAAGATTGATCTCCACCGCATCTCGACCGGTGCGCTGATCATTGCGCTGGGACTGCTGGTGGACGATGCGATGATCGTGGTCGAGATGATGGTGCGCAAGCTGGAAGAGGGACTCGACAAGTTTGCGGCGGCGACCTTCGCCTACGCCAGCACCGCGTGGCCGATGCTATCCGGAACGCTGGTGACTGCCGCGGGCTTCCTGCCGATCGCAATGGCCAAGTCGGCGACCGGCGAATACACCTTCGACATGTTCAGCGTCACTACCATTGCACTGGTGGTTTCGTGGTTTGCCGCGGTTATCGCCACGCCGCTTTTTGGTTATTGGATACTCAAGCGTCCGAAAAACGCCACCGTTGCGGGCGAACCCCATGAGCATTTCGACACGCCGTTCTACACCCGTCTGCGGGCGATCATCGACTGGTGTATCAGCCATCGCTGGATGACCATCCTGGCCACGCTGGCCGGTTTGGCACTCGGCATCGCGGGCATGGGGATGACGGAGAAACAGTTCTTCCCGACCAGTGATCGCACCGAGGTCATGGTCGAGATGTGGCTGCCCGAAGGGGCCAGCTTCCAGGCCAGCGAGACACAGGTGACGCGACTGGAGGCGCTGCTCAAGGCCGATCCGGACGTGAGGACCTTCGTCACCAGCGTCGGCATGTCTCTGCCGCGCTACTTCCTGTCGCTCAATCAGGAGCTGTTTCGTCCGAACTTTTCGCATACCCTGATTCTTACCGACAATGTCGCCGCGCGCGACCGCGTATCGTTGAAGTTGCAGAAGGAGCTCGACAGCAACTTCCCAGGCGTGCGCGGGCGCGCGCTGCGAACGCCGTTGGGCCCGCCGGTGGCGTATCCGGTTATCTTTCGCGTCAGTGGCCCCGACATCGCAGTGCTCAAGCAGATCGGCGATGAGGTGGCGGCCGTGATGCGCCTCAACCCGAATACCGTCGAGGTAAACACCGATTGGGGTGATCGCACGCCGGCGCTGCAGATTGAGGTCGATCAGGACCGCGCCCGCGCCCTCGGCGTAACCTCGCTCGGCGTCGCGCGGGCTTTGGGCGGTGCCGTCTCCGGCGCCACGATCGGACAGTTTCGTGAGCGCGACCGGTTGATCGACGTGGTCATCCGGGGCCCGGCCGCGGAGCGCGTCGCCGTGGCCCAGGCGGCCGACTTGCAGATTCCGGCGGCGGGCGGGCGCACGGTGCCGCTGGCACAGGTCGCCAGCGTCAAACAAGTCATGGAGGAGCCCATCATCCGCCGCTACTCGCGGGTACCGACGCTGTCGGTGCGCTCCGACATCGTCGAGGGCGTGCAGGCGCCCGACGTCTCGGCACAAATCGATCCGCAACTGGCGGCGATTCGCGCCAGGTTGCCGTGGGGCTACACCATCGAAGCAGGCGGTGCCTACGAGGAAAATGCCCGGGCCCAAGGCTCGATCAATGCCGGCGTGCCGTTGATGCTGTTCGCCTGGCTGGCGCTGCTGATGCTGCAGCTGCAGAGCTTCTCGCTGGCCGGCATGGTGCTGCTGACCGCGCCATTCGGCATCGTCGGGGTGGCGATCGGCCTGCTGGCGTTCCACATGCCATTCGGCTTCGTGGCGATGCTCGGAGTCATTGCGCTGATGGGGATCATCATGCGCAACTCCATCATCCTGATCGATCAGGTCAAGCAGGACATGGCCACCGGCACTCATGCCTGGATCGCCGCGCGTGAGGCGGCGGTGCGGCGCTTCCGGCCGATATCGCTGACGGCCGCCGCGGCCGTACTGGCGATGATTCCGCTGACGCGCAGCGTGCTCTGGGGGCCGATGGCGGTCGCCATCATGGCGGGTCTGGTCGTGGCGACCGTGCTGACGATACTGGCCCTGCCCGCGATTTACGCGGCCTGGTATCGTCTGAGGCGGCCAGCGACCTAGCGGGATTCCTTGATCAGGCGCTGGTTGACGGATTGAATCGGCCGGGCATTATTGCGAAACAGGCGCGAGAAGATGTTGACCTGCTCCTCCGACACGGCAAGCGGCTGCTTCATGATGATCCACATGACATCCTCAGTGCAGGGTGGGGTCGTCAGCGATCCCATATAGGTCCAGTAGGTGCGCTTTTCCGGCAACAGGCGATTCAAGTCGAGAGCCACGGCGGGAGATATTTCCTGATTCGCTTCAAGCGGAAGGTTATTCCATATCGACTGGATCAACGGGTGCTCGCTCCCCTGTTCGAGGAGTATGGCGACGACCGCCAATTGATTGTCCAGATCCTTATGCACCAGGTGCACGACCATGTCGAAGGCCCTGCCGTCGACCCGCTCCTCGGAAGGCCGATGAAAATGCAGTTGAACCAGCTCGAATTTCCGCCCCATGACGGCTATCGTGCTCCCGGCGCCGACATTGACCTGAATCGTATGTCCATTGTTGACGATGCGGAAGAACGTGGCTTTGTAATTGAACTTGATCGGTTCCAGATCGACACGGATGCCGTCGCGGATGTCGATTGGTGACTGACGCTTGCCGGAAGCGCAGGTCGCGTAATCCTTCTGCAACCTGGACCAGTTGGCCGGCGCACCGAGGCCTTCGTAACCCCAATGGACGTGGGCGAAGGGGTCGGCTTCAACCGGCACGACTTTTTTGCGGGAAGAGCGTGCGGAGTTGCGGACATAGGTGTAGGTGTCCGCCTGCGAGGGGCCGGAGGA
>Ga0163199_1000760_pt1 | contig 20213 bp, 13 predicted proteins | sample PL_2010_150m_FD_113537 | JGI IMG/M metagenome (GOLD analysis project Ga0163199, IMG submission 113537) | Freshwater microbial communities from Powell Lake, British Columbia, Canada to study Microbial Dark Matter (Phase II) - PL_2010_150m | ecosystem: Environmental > Aquatic > Freshwater > Lake ...
CATCCAGCCCGGCCAGTTTTTTTTGCAGGGGGATCACCTTGCGCAGCGAGCAGCAGAGGTCGGGCTTGAACTTCCAGAGTTCCGGCCCCAGTTCGGCGGCCTGCTCGTCCACAGTCTGCTCGGGCAGAAGGGATTCGATTTGAATTCCCAGTAAGTTTTCGATATCCTCCTTCAACTCCAGCGTCTCGGGAAACAGCAGCCCGGTATCGATCGTAAAAACCGGAAACCGGAGCCCGTTCTGGTAAGCCGTGTGCATGGCCACCAGCCCCGCTCCCTGAAAGCTGGTGCCGATCGCGGCCCGCCCGCCAAACACATCCCAGGCCCAGCGAAGGATCTCAGGCAGGGCGGCAGACTCAAATTCCTCCGCTTTGCGTCGGATCAGTTCGGGATCAAATGGGTTCATGGTGTTGAAAAAGATTCCGCCGCGATCATTCAGAAACAGATCAGTTTTTTGTGCCCCTCGCAGTCAACGCTTTGCCGCCCGTTTTTTGGATTTTGCGCCGTAGGCCGGAGCGTCTTCGCGGACATGGAACCCGATCTGCTCGCGAGTCGGAACTGGAGGGGGCGCGATCAGCGGCTGGAGTTCCCGCCAGATCACTCGCAGGGCATCGTCGTGCTTCAGGAGCTTGGCGTCCATCTGCGCAAGTTTTTTCAGAATCTCCGCCTGTCCAGCCAGAAGTTCGCGCTGCTTGATGAACGCCCGGACGACATGGACGCTCATCTTCACGGCCTCCGGGCTGTTGAGGACATTCGCGGCCATGAGCGCGCCGTGCTCGGTGAAGGCGCAGGGAACGACTCGGGAAAATTTCAGCCGGGAAAGGTGGTCACAATTTGTGACCACCTCTTTCTTCTCTGCTTCGGTGAGTTGGAAAAGGAAATCCTCCGGGAACCGCTCCGCATTGCGTTTCACGGCTTGGTTGAGCGCTTTGGTTGGAACGCCGTAAATCACGGCGAGGTCGGCATCGAGCAGAATTTTTTGTCCCCGGATCGTGCGGATCAGGGATTCAAGAGGCAGATGGGTTTTCATTTATCCCCTTGGCAACTTCCACCAGATGCGCGGCAGTGATCCCGAGTTGCTCCATGACGATGTTGCCCGGTGCGCTCAGTCCGAAGCGGTCGACCGCCACCGTCCGCCCGTCAAGACCGACATAGCGGAACCACGGATCGGATATACCGGCCTCGATCGAAACACGCTTCCGGCAGGAAGACGGGAGGACAGACTCTTTATACTCCGCGCTCTGGCGCTCAAAGCGCTCGAAGCACGGCATCGAAACGACACGCGTCCCGGCACCCAACTCGCCCGCCGCCTTCATGGCGTGCTGCAACTCGCTACCCGATGCGAGCAGGATCAAGTCCAGCGCGGCGGATTCTTTTTTCGCAATGTAGCCGCCGAGGAAAACTCCATCGCGGCGAGTCCCGACAGGAATCTCATTCAAGGTCGGAATATTTTGCCGGGACAGCACGAGCATGGTGGGGCCGTCGGTTTTTTTAAACGCGGCTGCAAATGCCCCCGCAGTCTCCTCCGGATCACCAGGCCGGATCACATCGAGACCCGGAATCGCGCGCAAAGCCGCCACCGTCTCAACCGGCTCATGCGTCGGCCCGTCCTCCCCCACCCCGATCGAATCGTGGGTGAAGATATAAACCACGGGAAGCTTTGAGAGGGCCGCAACGCGGATCGAGGGGCGCCCGTAATCGCTGAAGACGAGGAACGTCGCGCCGCTCGGACGGAAGATCCCGTCGTAGGCGAGGCCGTTGAGCATCCCGCACATTGCGTGCTCGCGGATTCCGAAATGCAGGTTGCGCCCGCCGCGGTTCTCCCGGTTGAAATCCCCGCCGTCCTTGATGTAGTTCAGCGTCGAGCCGTGCAGGTCCGCGCTTCCGCTGATGAGCAGTGGCATCGTCTTCGCGATCGGCTGTAGCACGTCGCTCCCGGCCTTGCGGGTCGCGATGTTGGACGCCGGGTCGAACGGAGGGATTGCCTTCAACAAATCCGGCACATTTCCCGCAACCGCATCGTCGAGTTCCTTCGCGAGGTCCGCATTCGCTGCGCGCCATGCGTCGAACTTTTTCAACCACTCAGCATGAGCGTTCTTGAGCCCCGCCTTGTGACAAGCAAAAAAGCCGCACGTCTCCGGCGCGACAAAGAATGTCTCCTCAGGAAGGCCGAGCGCCTTGCGGGATTCCGCGATGAATTTCACTCCGGCCTCGCCGTGCGCCTTGTTCGTTCCGGAAACTTCCGGAATGCCTTTGCCGATGATCGTCTTGGCGATGATGAACTGTGGCTTCCCGCTCGTCGCGGCCTTGGCCTTGGAAATGGCGCCTGCGATCTCCTGAAGGTTGTGTCCGTCGATCTGCTGCACGTCCCACCCGTAGGCCTTGTAGCGCGCCGCCGTGTCCTCGCTCTGGGTAACAGGAGCCATGGCATCGAGCGTCACGTTGTTGGAATCGTAAATCAGGATGAGATTGTCCAAACCGAGGTGCGCAGCCAGAGCCGAAGCCTCCTGCGCAATCCCCTCCTGAAGACACCCGTCACCCGCAAGAGCAAAGACATGGTGGTCGAAAATCGCGTGCTCGGCGGTATTGAAATGCGCCTCGCACATTTTTGAAGAAACCGCATAGCCCACGGCATTGGAAACCCCCTGCCCCAGCGGCCCGGTCGTCGCCTCGACCCCGGGAGTCTCGTGAAATTCCGGGTGCCCGGGAGTGATGCTGTGCAGCTGCCGGAAATTCTTCACCTCTTCCATTGGCAGCGCGTAGCCGGACAAGTGCAGCCAGCTGTAGAGGAACATGCTCCCGTGCCCGGCGGACAGAATAAACCGGTCGCGGTTCAGCCAGCGCGGCTCATCCGGGTTGTAGCTCAGCGCCTGCCCAAAAAGCACAGCTCCCACATCAGCCGCGCCCAGTGGCAGCCCCAGATGTCCGGACTTGCACTTCGCCACAGCGTCCATCGCCAACCCGCGCGCATCGCGCGCCGCCAACTCCAATGAGGGAATATCGAGATTCATGGCACAGAGACAATCCGTTGCCGGATAAAAAGGAAACCCGAAAATTCGCCCGCTCAAGTCCGCAGGCTGCAAGCTGTCGGATATAACGATCGTGTCAGACAATGGCTTTACAGATTGTCCCGGGATTGCGCTGGCAATTCCGCCTGCTTCGCCTAGTTTTCCCGCATGCGAGCAATCGTCACCCTGTTTTTTCTCACAGCACTCATCAACACCACCATGGCACAATCCGCACTTGAACAGGGCAAGGCCTTCCTTGCCGACAACGCAACAAAACCCGGCGTCAAACAGACCGCCAGCGGGCTCCAATACAAAATTGTCGAACCCGGCACCGGGAAGGCTCCGAAGGCCACAGACACCGTGAAGGTGAACTACCGCGGGACATTGCTCAACGGGACGGAATTTGACAGTTCCTACAAGCGGAACGAGCCGATCGAGTTTCCGTTGAACGGCGTGATCCCCGGTTGGACCGAGGGCCTCCAACTGATCAAGGAAGGCGGAAAAATCCTTCTCTACATCCCGCCGAATCTGGCCTACGGATCGCGCGGCGCGGGCGGAGTGATCGGGCCCGACCAGACTCTCGTTTTCGAGGTCGAGCTCCTGAAGGTCCGCTGACCGGTGGAAATCGCGTTTCCGACCCGCCGGTTCGCCGGATACATCTTCGATTGCGACGGCACGATCGCCGACACAATGCCCTCCCACTACCGGGCGTGGGCGCGGGCCATGAAGGACTTCGGCGGAGAATTTCCCGAGGACCTTTTCTATTCGTGGGGTGGCAAGCCAACGAGCGTGATCGTCAATCAACTCAATGCGAAATTCGGCCTGTCGCTCGATGTCGAGGAAGTCGTCCAGCGCAAAGAAGGCTACTACCTGCAGTCCGTCGGTGAGGTCGGACCGGTCGTAGCGGTTTTGGATTTTGCGAAAAGCATTCACGGCACCGCTCCGATGGCGATCGCCTCGGGAGGCCACCACGAACTGGTAGATGCGACGCTCAAAGCGCTCGGGATCACCTCGCTCTTCGATGCTGTCGTCTGCGCGGAGGATTACGTCCACGGCAAGCCGGCACCGGACCCCTTTCTTAAAGCCGCCGAACTCCTGGGAGTTCCCGCGAAAGACTGCGTGGTTTTCGAGGACAGCCCGACCGGCATCGCTGCGGCAGAGGCCGCCGGAATGGCACACGTCTTTGTCCCAACCGCGCTACGGGGTCGGGAGTAATTTTCTTCGGCCTGATTACGGCAACTGCGTCGAGCCCATCAAAAAGCGGTCGACCTCGCGGGCAGCACCGCGGCCCTCGTTGATCGCCCAGACGACGAGTGACTGTCCGCGGCGGCAGTCGCCGGCAGCAAAGACACCCGGGATGTTCGTCGTGTATTTCTCATGCTCGGCCTTCGCATTGCTGCGCGGGTCGCGATCGATCTTTAGCGCCTCAAGAAGCCGGTCCTCGGGTCCGAGGAATCCCATGGCAAGAAGAACGAGTTGTGCAGGAATCACTCTCAGCGTTCCCTCGATGTCGCGAGGCACAAAACGCCCCTGATCGTCCTTTTCCCAGCGGATGTTCACAATCTCGACACCTTCAAGGTTGCCATCCGGCCCGGCAATGAACCGCTTGGCCGTGACTTCGTATTGGCGGGGATCCTGTCCCTGAACGGCCGCCGCCTCCTCCTGGCCGTAGTCCATTTTGTAAACCTTCGGCCATTCCGGCCACGGGTTGTCCTTGGCGCGATCAAGAGGCGGTTTGGGAAGAATTTCCAGCTGTGTGACAGATGCGCAGCCGTGCCGGAGCGAAGTCCCAACGCAGTCGGTGCCGGTGTCGCCACCTCCGATGACCACGACATGTTTTCCCTTCGCATCAATCGGGGGACGGGACTCGCCGGGAGCGCCGTGATCCAGGAAGAACCGCGTGTTTTCGGTGAGAAATTCCATCGCAAAATGGACTCCGGAAAACTCACGTCCCGGGATAGGCAGGTCGCGAGGCTTCGTCGCGCCGGTGCAAAGAACCGTGGCCTCGAAGTCCTGAAGCAGGCGACCTGCATCGAGGTTTTTCCCGATGTCCACACCGGTCTTGAACTCGATTCCGTTGTCCTCCATGAGGCGAACGCGGCGCTCGACCACCTCACGCTTGTCGAGCTTCATGTTCGGAATGCCATAAAGCAGAAGCCCTCCAATCCGGTCGGCACGTTCGAAAACCGTGACCGTATGACCGGCCTTGTTGAGTTGATCCGCGCAGGCGAGCCCGGCGGGACCGGAACCCACGACGGCAACCTTTTTTCCAGAGCGGAACGCCGGAGGATTGGGATTGATCCAGCCTTCCTCCCAGCCCTTATCCACGATTGCGCACTCGATCGTCTTGATGGCGACCGGAGGCTCGATGATCCCGAGTGTGCAGGATCCCTCGCAGGGAGCCGGGCATACGCGGCCGGTGAACTCCGGAAAATTGTTCGTCTTGTGAAGTCGGTCGAGCGCCTCGCGCCAAAGCCCGCGGTAAACCAGATCGTTCCACTCGGGAATCAGGTTGTTGACCGGACAGCCGCTCGCCATCCCGCTGATCAGCTTTCCGGTGTGGCAGAACGGGATCCCGCAATCCATGCACCGGGCACCCTGCGTCCGCAGGCCTTCCTCCGGCATGTGGATATGGAACTCGTTCCAGTTGGCGATCCGTTCGGTTGGCGGCACGTCGGCCGGGACCTCGCGATGGTATTCAATGAATCCGGTCGGTTTTCCCATAATCAGTTTCCTCCCACACGCGAGGTGTCGCGCGAATTGGCTTCGAAGGCGGCATTGATCGCCTCCTCGCCGGTAAGACCTGCCGCCTGCGCCTCCGCCAGCGACTCCAGGACGCGCTTGTAATCTTTCGGCATCACCTTCACAAACTTCGGCAGCGCGTTGTCCCAATCGACGAGAACCTCGCGGGCGCGGGTGCTTCCGGTCAGCTCGGCGTGGCGGGCGATGAATTTGCGGAGTTCTTCCGCCTCCAAGGGATCGGTCACCTTCTCCAGCCCGACCATCGCCTTGTTACAGCGCTTGTCCGCAAAGTCGCCAGCCTCGTCGAGGATGTAGGCGACCCCGCCCGACATGCCTGCGGCAAAATTCCTGCCGGTCGGCCCAATGACGACGACGCGTCCGCCGGTCATGTATTCGCATCCGTGGTCGCCGATGGATTCCACCACCGTATGGACGCCCGAGTTGCGGACACCGAACCGCTCGCCAGCCATTCCCCGTATGAAAACCTCGCCCTTCGTTGCTCCGTAGAGGGCGACGTTTCCTGCGATGATGTTGTCCTCCGCCTTGAACGTCGAGGCGGCTGGCGGGTAAAGGATGATGCGACCGCCGCTCAAGCCCTTGCCGAGGTAGTCGTTCGTGTCACCTTCGAGTTCGAGCGTCATTCCGCTTGGAACGAAGGCCCCGAAACTCTGGCCCGAGCTTCCCTGAAAATGCAGATGGATCGTGCCGTCGGGGAGTCCCTCCGCGCCGTATTTGCGGGTTACCTCGTTACCGACGATCGTGCCGACCACGCGGTTCACGTTTTTCACGGGAAGCGTCGCCTTCACGCTTTCGCCGCGCTCGATGGCGGGCGTGCAAAGATCAAGAAGAACACTGACATCGAGCGATTTTGCGAGCCCATGATCCTGCTCCATCTGGCAGAAGCGGCCGACCTCGGGGCCGACAGGCGGCTGGTAGAGGATCGGCGAGAGGTCGAGACCTTTCGCCTTCCAATGATCCACCGCCTTGCGGGGTTCGAGCTTATCCGTGCGCCCGACCATTTCCTCAACCTTCCGGAATCCGAGTTCCGCCATGATCTCGCGCATTTCCTGCGCGATGAAGCGCATGAAGCGGGCGGTGTGCTCGGGATCACCGGTGAAGTTTTTCCGGAGTTCGGGATTCTGAGTGGCGACGCCGACCGGGCAGGTATTCTGGTGGCAGACGCGCATCATGATACAGCCGAGGGTGACGAGCGGCGCGGTCGCAAAGCCAAATTCCTCGGCTCCGAGGAGGGCCGCAATCGCCACATCCCGGCCGGTCTTGAGCTGGCCATCGGTCTCGACCGCAATCCGGCTGCGGAGGTTGTTCAGAACGAGCGTCTGATGGGTTTCGGCCAGGCCGAGTTCCCATGGCATCCCCGCGTGCTTGATGCTCGAAAGCGGCGACGCACCTGTGCCGCCGTCGAATCCGCTGATGAGAACGACATCCGCATGCGCCTTCGCGACGCCTGCTGCGATCGTCCCGACGCCGATTTCCGAAACGAGCTTCACGGAGACACGCGCGCGGCGGTTGGCGTTCTTCAAGTCGTGGATCAACTCGGCCAGATCCTCGATCGAGTAGATGTCGTGGTGAGGCGGCGGCGAGATGAGGCCGACACCGGGAGTGGTGCCGCGCGTCTTCGCCACCCAGGGATAGACCTTCTTGCCCGGCAGTTCCCCGCCCTCTCCCGGCTTCGCGCCCTGAGCCATCTTGATCTGGATCTCCCGCGCATTCGTGAGGTAGTGGGCCGTCACCCCGAAACGTCCGGATGCCACCTGCTTGATGGCGGAATTCTTGGAATCCCCGGCCTCATTCGTCCAGGTAAACCGCTCGGCGTCCTCGCCTCCCTCCCCGGTGTTGGATTTTCCGCCAACCCGGTTCATCGCGATGGCGAGTGCCTCGTGGGCCTCCTTGGAAATCGAGCCGTAGCTCATGGCCCCGGTCTTGAACCGGCGCATGATCGCCTCGACCGGCTCGACCTCCTCGATAGGAACCGGTGCGCCGTTCCGGAATTCCAGAAGCCCGCGGAGCGTGAAATGCTTCCGCGACTGATCGTTGACCAGCGAAGCGTATTTTTTGAACGTGCTGTAGTCGTCCGTGCGGACCGCCTTCTGGAGCGAGTGGATGGTTTCCGGATTGAAGAGGTGCTCCTCGCCGTCCTTCCTCCACTGGTAATCGCCGCCGGGATCGAGCGTGGGATTGACTTCGCCGCGCGGCGGGAACGCGCGCGTGTGGCGCCGGAGCAGCTCCGCCCCGATCGCATCGAGATCCGCACCTTCGACGCGCGAGGGAGTCCAGCAGAAGTATTGGTTGATCACCGAGTGGTGAAGACCGATCGCTTCGAAAATCTGGGCGCCGCGGTAGCTCTGGATCGTGGAGATCCCCATCTTGGCCATCGTCTTGACCACGCCCTTGAGCGCGGCCTTGACGAAATTCTTCACGGCCGTCTTGTGGTCGATTCCGGGGAGCATCCCCTGCCGGATCATGTCGTCGAGGGATTCGAAGGCGAGATATGGATTGATCGCGCTCGCGCCGTAGCCGATGAGCAGGGCAAAGTGATGGACCTCGCGCGGTTCGCCGGACTCAAGAACGAGGCTGACTTTGGTGCGGGTGCCCGCCCGGATGAGGTGGTGGTGGAGACCCGAGACGGCCAGCAGCGCCGGAATCGCGACGTTGCCCGCATCCACACCGCGGTCGCTGAGCACCAGAATATTCTTGCCGCCGGCAATGGCCTTGTCCGCAGCGGCACACAGCGCCTGCATCGCAGGAGCGAGTCCCTCCGCGCCTTCTGACGCCGGAAAAAGAATCGGGAGCGTGACCGGATGGAATCCTTCGCGCTCGACGTGGCGGATCTGCTCCAGTTCGGCATTACTGATGATCGGGCCGTCGAGCTTGATCATCCGGCAACTTTCCGGCTTCGGGTCCAGGAGGTTGCCCTCCGATCCAAGCATCGTCACGGTCGCGGTCACGATCTCCTCGCGGATCGGATCGATCGGCGGGTTGGTGACCTGAGCAAAGAGCTGCTTGAAGTAGTTATACAGGAGAACCGGCTTGTCCGAGAGAACGGCCAGCGGAGTGTCGGTGCCCATCGAGCCGAGCGGCTGCACTCCATCCCGGGCCATTGGTCCGAGGATCACCTTCTGGTCCTCGTAGGTGTATCCAAACGCCTGCTGCCTTTGCAGGATCGTCTCGTGCACCGGCAGATACTCGCGCGGCGGCTGCGGAAGGTCGGAGAGGAGAACGTGGTTCGCATCCAGCCACTCGCGATAGGGATGCTGGCGGACGATTCCATTCTTGATCTCCTCGTCCGCGATGATCCGGCCTTCGCTCGTGTCCACAAGGAACATGCGGCCAGGCTGAAGGCGGCCTTTTTCCAGAACCCGCTCGGGAGCAATCGGGAGCACCCCCGCCTCGGAAGCCATGATGACAAGACCGTCTTTGGTCACCCAATACCGCGAAGGACGGAGACCATTGCGGTCCAGGATCGCCCCAATGATTGTGCCATCGGTGAACGCGATCGAGGCAGGCCCGTCCCAAGGCTCCATCAGGCAGGAATGAAATTCGTAAAACGCCCGCTTGTCATCCGGCATGGTCTCGTGGAGTTCCCACGGCTCCGGGATCATCATCATGACCGCATGCGGGAGCGAGCGTCCGGAAAGGACAAGGAGCTCGAGGCAGTTGTCGAACATCGCGGAGTCCGAGCCCCCGCTGTTGATGACCGGAAATGTCTCGGCAAGCTCGTCGCCGAAGAGGCTGCTGGAGAGCAATGACTGCCGTGCGTGCATCCAGTTGATGTTTCCGCGCAGGGTGTTGATCTCGCCGTTGTGGGCGATGTAGCGATACGGGTGAGAGCGGTCCCAACTCGGAAACGTGTTCGTCGAGAAGCGGGAGTGAACCAGCGCCAGAGCGGACTCGACATCAGGATCCTTGAGGTCCCGGAAATAGGCGTCCACCTGCTCGGGCATGAGCATGCCTTTATAAACGATCGTCCTGCTGGAGAGACTGGCAACAAACCAGAGGGGATCGATACCGGCGGTGCGAATGGCATTACTCGCCCGCTTGCGGATGATGTAGAGCTGGCGCTCGAAATCCAGAACATCCGTGCAGCCGGGCTTGCGCTCGACGAAGACCTGCCGCATCCGGGGCTCGCTGGCACACGCGGTGGCACCGAGCGAAGAATTGTCGGTCGGCAGCTCCCGCCACCCAAGGACGGCAAGGCCCTGGCCCGCGGCGAGCTTTTCAAATATCGCCTGAGCGTTTGCCGCCTCCTCGCGATCCGGTGAAGTGAAGACGATCCCCACCCCGTAACATCCGAATTCCGGTAGTCGGATCCCCGACTCCGCGCACACCCTGCGCAGGAATTTGTCCGGGATTTGGATGAGGATGCCGGCGCCATCGCCGGTATTGTGCTCGCTGCCGACGGCTCCCCGGTGATCCAGGTTGCGAAGAATCGTCAGGGCGTCGCTGACGATCTCATGCGACTTCTCGCCCCGCGTGTTGACAATAAAACCGACCCCGCAGGCATCGTGTTCGAATGCCGGATCATAAAGTCCTTGTTTCGGCGGCGGTCCGGTCAGGCGGGCTGGTTTTGTCTGCATGCTGGAATTCTACGTTTGCTGGGTCGTCGTGTGTCCGCGAAAAATCTCCCAGGATTCGCCGCGGCGGACCGCATCTTTTATCTGCCCGATACGGGTGGGCACAACAAATTTATGAGCAAAACCCATGCCGGAACGGAAAATATTTTGTGGCGGCAAAAGGCCCCCGTCGGGTGGAGAGGCAGGTTTCCGGCCGGAAATTAAGGACCCGGGAGCGAGGCGATCCGCGCTGCTACGCCGGAGCCGGGGCGGCCAATCCGCCGGGCGGAAGTTCCGGCTTGATGGATTCCGGTGGCTCGGGAGCGACATCGGAGGGCGGCGGCGGAAGCGGCGGCGGTGCCGACTCCATTTTCGGCGGGTTTTTGATCTCCCCGAACTCGATGATCTCTTTGACGTGTGATGCGTCGAGGGTTTCGTATTCGAGGAGCGCCTTCGCAATCTTTTCAACATTTGACCGATTCGCCTCGAGGATCTCCTTGGCGCGCCGGTAGGCTTCGTCGATGATCCGCTTCACCTCGGCATCGATCTGCTGGGCCGTGGACTCGCTGTATTCGCGGGGGCGGCCCATGTCGCGGCCCAGGAAAACATAGTCGTTGCCCTCGCTGAAGCTTATCATTCCTAGTGAGCTCATCCCCCATTCGCAGACCATGCGGCGGGCGAGAGTGGTCGCCTGCTTGATGTCGCCGGAAGCGCCGTTCGAAACGTCGTTGGTGAACATTTCTTCGGAGATCCGGCCGCCCATCGTGACCGCGAGCAGATCAAGCGCCTCTTTTTGCTGGGTTGAATATTTGTCGCCCTCGGGAAGATACATCGTGGCTCCGAGGTAGGGACCGCGCGGGATGATCGTCACCTTGTGGAGAGGGTGGGTGTGCTCGAGCAGGACGTTGATCAGGGCGTGCCCGGCCTCATGCCATGCCGTCGAGATTTTTTCACGTTCGCTCATCGCCATACTGCGGCGTTCCCTGCCCCAGCGGACCTTGTCACGCGCCTCCTCCAGTTCGCGCTGGGAGATGGCCCGGAGACCCTTGCGCGCCGCAAGAAGCGCCGCCTCGTTGATCAAATTGGCAAGTTCGGCACCCGAGTAACCCGGAGTTCCGCGTGCAAGAACGGCGAGGTCCACCGCCTCGCCCAGCTTCACTTTTTTCGCATGAACCTTCAGAATCTCTTCCCGGCCTTTGACGTCGGGAAGACTGACGGTGACCTGGCGGTCGAAACGTCCCGGCCGGAGAAGCGCCGGATCCAGAACATCCGGCCGGTTCGTGGCGGCGATGATGATGACCCCATCCTGGGTATCGAATCCGTCCATCTCGACCAGAAGCTGGTTGAGCGTCTGCTCGCGCTCGTCGTGCCCGCCTCCGAGTCCGTGACCGCGGTGCCGTCCGACCGCGTCGATCTCATCAATGAACATCAGGCAGGGAGCGCTCTTCTTGCCCTGCTCGAACATGTCGCGCACACGCGATGCACCGACGCCTACGAACATTTCCACAAAGTCGGATCCACTGATCGAAAAGAACGGGACATCCGCCTCGCCGGCGATCGCCCGCGCGAGCAGGGTCTTTCCGGTTCCGGGCGAACCGACCATCAGCACGCCTTTCGGAATCCGGCCGCCTAGCTTCTGAAACCGTTTGGGATCCTTGAGGAACTCGACAAGTTCCTGGACCTCGTCCTTCGCCTCCTCGACACCGGCGACGTCCTTGAAGGTGATGCGGTTCTTTTCCTTCGTCATCATCCGCGCCTTCGACTTGCCGAAGTTGAGCGCGCCCTTCCCGGCCATGCGGATCTGGGAGCGGAAAAAGAAGTAGAGAATGACGAGGAAAAGGATGATCGGAAGGAAGCTGATGACGGCTGAGGCCAGGTAGTCGGACTTCGGAACAATCGACGGAGTGATCTGGGCGTCGGCCAACGCCTTCTGGATGTCGGATCCATTGAACGAGGTGAAGATCGGCGTGCGGAACGGGACGGCGGTCTCCTCGCCGGTCGTCTTCGACTTCTGTTTGACCTTGCCCTCAAAATACTGGGTGTTCCGACCTTCCTCGACGACAAGTTCAAGCGGAGCATCCGCCGAGTTCATCACCTTGCCGGCTTTGACCAGCTCGATGAATTTGGGATACGGGATCGCTTCCGGCTGCACGAAATTACTTCCGCGGAAAAGGAACGCTCCGCCGATCAGCGAGAGGGCGACGGCAAAGAGGACCAGTCCGCGCCAGTTCATCTGCGGATCGTTTCCCCCGCCCGGGCGATTGCGGTTGTCTTGTGGCGGCTTCGGATTTTCTTCTGACATTCGGGTTACTTTCACCTATCAGAGGCTCTTGGCAAATGCAAAAAGCGAGTGAACATCAAGAAGCTTCCCGCGCGGTTGTCGTCTCCATCCATGATGTGAGCCCGCTGACATGGCGGCGAACGGGCGCGATTCTCGGCGATTTGGAGTCGCTGGGAATCACGAGTGTGTCGCTGCTGGTGATCCCCGACCACCACCGACGCGGGCTTGTTTCGGACAATCTGGAATTCGCCGACTGGCTGCGTGGCGAATGCGCGCGGGGACGCGAGGCCGTGCTCCACGGGTATTATCACCTGCGCGAAAACCGCGGCGATGACGGCGCGTGGAGGCGGCTTGTCACGCGCTCCTACACGGCCGGAGAGGGCGAGTTCTTCGATCTGGAGGAGTCGGTGGCGGCAGATCTCCTTCAGCGCGGCAGGACGGCGCTCGAAAGTTGCGGCGTCCCGTTCACCGGATTCATCGCGCCCGCGTGGCTGCTCGGCGAAGCCGCCGAGCGGGCGGTCCGCTCGGCCGGATTCGAATACACGACCCGCATCGCGACCGTGAGCGATTTTCTTTCGGAAAAAGTCCATCGTTCGCGCAGCCAGGTCTGGAGCGTCCGGGCCGGATGGAGACGCGTGTGCAGCATTGCCTGGAATGCGGCGCTCGACCGGTCAACCCGGAGTTCCCCGCTGACGCGCATCGGCATCCACCCGCCCGACTGGGATCATCCGACGATCCGGCAGCAGATTTTGAAAATCGCGGGCACGGCGCTTGCCGGGCGCGAGGCGATGACCTATGAGGGATGGATCCACCGCATGCGCACGAATCCATGAACTCCCCCTCCTCGCGCACCGACCTCCATATCCATTCCCGCCACAGCGACCGGGCGGCCGACTGGGTGCTGCGGCGTCTGGATTTCCCGGCGAGCTACTCCGACCCGCTGCAGACATACAACCTCCTCAAGGCGGCGGGCATGGATTTTGTGACGCTCACCGACCACAACACGATCGGCGGGTGCCTGGAGATCGCCCATCTGCCGGGAGTCATCGTCGGCGAGGAGGTGACGGTTTATTTTCCGGAGGATGAATGCAAAGTCCACCTGCTCGTCTGGGGGATCACCGAGGCCCAGCACCGACAGATCCAGGACACCCGCGAAAGCATCTATGACATGAGGGCTCTTCTCTTCGAGCAGAACATCGCCCACGCAGTGGCGCACCCGCTCCACAGCGTCAACGAAAAGCTGACCGCGCTGCACCTCCAGAAGCTCGCCCTGCTCTTCCGTCATTTTGAAGGCATCAACGGCCGCTACTCCGGTCTGGAGAGCTCTGTGGCAACGTCATTGCTCGGCTCACTCACCCCCCGGCACATCGAGATTTTCAACGCGCGGACCGGATTGGATCCCACGCACCCGGAACCGTGGAAAAAAGTCTTCACCGGGGGATCCGACGACCACGGCGGCACCTGTCTGGCGCGCGCTTTCACAGAGACTCCCCGCTGCGAGGACGCCGCGGCATTTCTCCAGCAGATCCGGGAGGGGAAATGCTCCGGCGGCGGGGAAGCGGGCACTCCCCTCACCCTCGCGCACAGCACCTACAGCACGGCGTTTCAATACGCCAAGGCCCGCCTCGCACTCAAGCCGGGCGACCCGGCCACCGGGCTCATGGAAAAAATCTTCTCCCGGTTCATGGAGGGTCAGGACCCGACCGAATTCTCGCTCGGCGACAAGCTCGGGTTCCTCGCGCAGGGGATCGCCACCGGAAAGATTTTCGAGATTGCGAAGGCCGGGACGAGTTCGATGTGGAAGGAACTCGCGGCGTATTTCGGGAAGCCCGAGATGCGGCAGGCCCTGGCCCGCGAAACAGCCGGTGTGGCCGAACCCGAGCGGCGGTCGTTCCTCATGGCGAACCTCATCGCCAACCAGCTCGGCTACCGGCTGGTCACACAGTTCATCCAGCAGCTCTCGACCGGAAAGTTCGTTGAGAGCATCCAGACGATCATCCCTCTGGCTCCTGTCCTCGCCCTCCTGAGCCCATATATCCACGCCTTCCGCCAGCCGAAGCGGGAATGGCTGCGTGAAACCACCCGCAGCCTCTCCGGCAGCATCCCCGAGATTTTGAAAAACCGGAAACGCGCGTGGTTCACCGACACGCTGGAGGACGTTAACGGCGTCGCCACGACGATCCGGAAAATGACCGCCTCCGGAGTCGCGGCCGGACACGACATCACCGTCATGACCTGCCGCTCGGAAGTCGCCGACCACGGGATCCCACTCAAAAATTTCAAGCCGATCGGCGAGTTCGAGCTCCCGGAATACGAGCTCCAGCGGCTCAGCTTCCCACCGGTTCTCCAAATCATGGATTACCTCGATCAGGAAAATTTTTCCGAGGTCATCATCAGCACGCCGGGGCCGACCGGGCTCAGCGCCCTCGCCGCCGCCAAGGCGCTCGGCCTCCGGGCGATCGGGATCTACCACACCGACTTCCCGCAATACGTCCGCATCCTCACCGACGACTCGTTCATGGAAACCCTCACCTGGAATTTCATGCACTGGTTCTACAGCCAACTCGACGTGATCTATGTGAATTCCGAGGATTACCGGAAATGCTGGGTCGACCGCGGGATCTCCCGGGAAAAACTCCGGATCCTGCCCCGCGGGCTCGACACCCGGCTGTTCCACCCCTCACGACGCGATCCGGACTTCTGGAAAGCCCGCGGGCTTCGCGACGGCGAGACGGGCATGCTCTTCGTCGGCCGTGTCTCGAAGGAAAAAAATCTGGATGTCCTTGTCTCCGCCACGCGCAAGCTCACGGAAACCAAAACCCCCGCCCGCCCGCTGATCGTCGGCGACGGGCCGTATATGTCGGAGATGAAACGCCTGCTCCCCGATGCGATCTTCACCGGCTACCTCGGCGGGGAGGAACTCGCAACCGCCTACGCCTCGGCGGACCTCTTTGTGTTCCCGAGCACGACCGATACTTTCGGCAACGTCGTCCTCGAAGCGCAGGCCTCGGGACTGCCGGCTGTCGTTTCGGATGTCGGAGGCCCCCGCGATCTGGTTCAACATGGAAAGGACGGATTCATCACCAAAGCCCTCGACTCCTCGGAACTCGCAGGCGCGATCCGCCGTCTCGTCGAGGACCCCTCGCTCCGTGCCGCCATGGGAACCGTCGCCCGCGGACGCGTCGAGTCCCGCGACTGGACCGAAGCGTTCAACAAATTCTGGCACGAGTCGCCCGAGTAGCGCCTCTGCAAACCGAATGGCGGCCGGACCGTGGTCACACCGGCTCCAATTTCCCTCGTTGCCACCGGAACCATGTTTGCTAAAACTGCGGCATGCAATTTCCAACAAACGGGCAGTCCGCCGGCGACAGCGTCAACCTAGATTCACCAGGAGGGGTCCGCAACCTCGGCTGGGTCGTCACCTTTTCAGGCCTCGGAATCAACCTTGCGCTCGGCATCCTCTACACATGGAGCCTGTTCAAGGGGGCCATCGAAAAAGAATTCGGCTGGCAGGGGGCCCAGCTCAACGATCCCTACGCCCTGTGCTGCCTCGTCTTCGCATTTACGATGATTCTTGCCGGACGTTGCCAGGACAAGTTCGGGCCCCGCATCACGGCATCGCTCGGAGGCCTGCTCGTCTGCGCGGGCTTTGTGCTGGCATCAACATCGAGCAACTATTCCGTGTGGATGGCGGGCTTCGGTGTTCTTGTGGGCCTCGGCCTGGGCTTCGGCTACTCGTCGGCCACGCCTCCGGCTTTGAAATGGTTTCCGCCGTCGCGGACCGGCCTGATCGCCGGCCTCGTCGTCGCGGGATTCGGTCTCGCACCGGTTTATCTGGCTCCGGTCTCGCAATTCCTGCTGGGCCACTATCAGGTGAAGACCTCGATGCTTGTTCTCGGCATCGCGTTCGGCATCATCGTCTGCGGACTGGCGCAGATGCTGGTGAACCCTCCCCCCGGCTTTGTTGCCGGAACAAAATCCGCAACGGGAGCGGCGATGCAGTCAGTCGCCATCCACGCCAGGCCCCGGGAAATCCTGCGTCAACCGACATTCTGGTTGTTGTGGGTGATTTACTTCATCGGCGCGGGCGCGGGATTGATGGTGATCGGAAGCGTCAGCGGCATGGCCAAAAAAAGCATGGGCGACCAGGCATTCGTGGCGGTGGCAGTCATGGCCATTGGCAATGCCGGCGGCCGCATCGTGGCAGGATTGCTCTCGGATAGGATCGGGCGCCGCTGGACCCTGTTCCTCGTGCTGCTCATCCAGGCCGCACTGATGTTTGTTGCCATCCCTGTGACAGCATCCCATGGAACCACTCCCTCTCTCATCGTGCTCGTGGCAAGTCTCATCGGCTTCAACTACGGCGCCAACCTCTCCTTGTTTCCGTCCTTCACTAAGGACCTTTGGGGGCTCAAAAACTTTGGCATGAATTACGGAGTTCTGTTTACGGCGTGGGGAGTGGGAGGACTCGTGCTTCCCCGGCTGCAGCAGACCCTGACCTCCCAGAGTGGCGGCAGCTACCAATCTTCTTTCATCACGGCCGCCATCCTTTTGATCTGCGGTGCCGCCATGACTTTTCTGATCAAACCGCCCGGATCGCCCCGGACCTGATGCGCGACCCGCTCCCGTGAAAAGATTCTGATTGCGTTCGGAATGGAACCGGACAAAGGTAAACGCCTTATTTCGGGCCGTGGCTCAGCTTGGTAGAGCGCCTGCCTCGGGTGCAGGAGGTCGCGAGTTCGAATCTCGCCGGCCCGATTTTTTCTCTTATGGAGACGACATTACTAGTTCTGGCTGCCGGAATGGGTAGTCGTTACGGAGGACTCAAACAGATGGACCCTGTGGGTCCGTCCGGTGAGACGCTTCTGGATTACTCCGTTCATGACGCGGTCCTGTCCGGGTTCTCGCGTGTGGTTTTTGTCATCCGCCGGGATTTCGAGGAGGAATTCCGGGAAAAAGTCGGATCCCGGTTCGAGGACCGCATCGATGTGGGTTACGTTTTCCAGCAACTCAACGACCTGCCGGATGGATTTTCCGTGCCCGACGGGCGCGTGAAACCCTGGGGAACCGGGCATGCGATCTGGTGCGCGCGCGAGGCAGTGGATACGCCGTTTCTCGCCATCAACGCGGATGATTTTTACGGACGGGGAGCGATCTCCGGGGTGCAGAAGTTTTTGGCCGGGCAGGCTGCTGAGAGCACGGACTACTGCATGGCCGGATACCGACTGGAATCCACCCTCTCTCCGAGCGGCGAGGTTTCGCGCGGCATTTGCCACGTCTCACCGGAGGGAATGCTGGAGGGCGTGAAGGAATTCACAAAACTCCACAAGCGGGACAATCGGATTGTAGACGATGTGACAGGTGAAACATTCTTAGGCGACGAGCGGGTCTCGATGAATTGCTGGGGGTTTTCCCCGGCCGTCTTCTGCGGGCTGGAGAAGCTTTTTGTTTCTTTCCTTGCGCGGCAGGGAACGGAGGAAAAATCCGAGTTCTATATCCCGGACGCGGTGACGGGCCTGATCCGTGCCGGGGTGGCAACCGTCCGGGTCCTGCCAGTGGAAAGCCGCTGGTTCGGGGTCACCTATCGCGAGGACCGGGATGCGGTCGTCGCCGCCCTCGCCGACATGGCCGGTGAGTATCCACCCCTCCCCGGTCGCTAACTCCCGGCCTTTCCGAGGATTTCGAGATACGTTCGCAGTGTGGCTTTCCGCGTCTCGGGATCAATCCGCTCGACGCGCATCTGCTTGAGCATCCACTGCCCGTCAATCTTCTGGACCGAATTAACAGAAAAAACTTTACTGAGCCGTCCCTGCCTGTCGTAGCCCTCGATCTTCGTCAGCGCCCCCTGTTTTTTGTCCACCCAGACCCGGACGACCCCGTATTCCGTCGCCGTGGGCGGCGCCGGAATCTCAATCTTATAGGCGGTGCTCGGACCGACCTTTTCCTCGCCGATAAGCTTCGGGTTTTTCCAATAGAGAAACCGCAGCGCCAGATCCTCGTAGGTCAGCAGGCCGCCACGGACGGAATCGTCGAACCGCGCGGGCGAAACCGCATGGGTTTTACCATCCTTGCGTTCCTCAAGCGTGGAAGCCTCATCACCAAATCCCAGCAGGATCTCCTGGGCCGGATCGCTGAAAAGATAGGAGATTTTTCCATCGCAGACGGCGATTTGAAAAGGAACCTTCACCCCGCCCGCCCGCAGTTGGGCGTCGAGAACGATCGGCTGCCCGAGAGGATTCACCCGCGCCGAACGCAGGATTGACTCCGCATCGGCATCAGCATGGACCTGCGCAAGCATGGAAGAAAAAACAAGGACGAGCAGGATGCGGAACATGTCCCCACGCTATCCGCAACGGAAAGAACTGCAAGCGCCACGACCGCCGCACGAGAATGCCCCGCCAAAAAACCATATGCTTTACCAATTATTGATGCGGCCGCATCAATAATTGGTAAAGTCGTTTCGGGTGGTAGGAGCGACCCGCTTGGGAATTTTCATGAAGACACTGACGGTATTGTTGGCTGCGGTTTGTTTATCCGGATGCGGAAGGCGGGATTCCTCCAGTTCGCTCGTGGTGGGGATGGATCTATCCTACCCGCCGTTCGAGACGATTAATGCCTCCGGAAAACCCACGGGCGTGAGCGTGGACATTGCAAACGCGCTCGGCGAATATCTGGGCAAGCCGGTCCGGATCGAAAACATCCCATTCACCGGGCTGATCCCCTCGCTGAAAACCGGCAAGATCGACTGCGTTATATCCTCGATGACCGATACGCCGGAACGCCGCAAATCGATCGCGTTTTCCGATCCCTACCTGAGTATCGGACTCGCGCTGCTTGTCGCTAAATCCTCCCCTGTCCAGTCACTGGCCGACCTCGATCGGGAGGGACAAACGCTGGCCGTGCGCCAGGGGACGACCGGAGAGGTATGGGCCCGCAACAACATCAAAAGGGCAAAAATTCTCGCCTTGGAAAAAGAGGCTTCTGCCGTGCTTGAGGTCGTGCAGGGGAAAGCCGATGCCTTCCTGTATGATCAGATGAGCGTCTGGAAAAACGCCCGCGAGCAGCCGGGAACCACCCTCGCCCTGCTCACACCGCTCCAAAAGGAAAGCTGGGCGGTCGGTCTGCGACCGGAGAACGAAACCCTGCGGAAGCAGATCAATGAATTCCTGCAATCGTTCCGGGCATCGGGAGGATTCGACCGCCTGGGAGACAAATACCTCAGCGATCAGAAGGCGGCGTTCCGCCAGCAGGGGATTCCGTTTTATTTTTAGAAAAGTCATAAACCCGGAAAAACCGGTTGGCATGGATGAGCCCCCTTCCACGGTTCTGGTAGAGACGCCTGGCAAGCGGATTAGCCGGGGCGGCCCGGTTAAGAATCAGCGCGGAATTTGAAATCACCCGATCGGGTTCATAGGCGATGACGTAGGCGACATCCCGCCGCGAGAGAATCTCGCCGCCGTCACCGCCGGATAAAAAAAACTCCGCCGTATCGGCGATGCCGGGCAGGCTTTGATGAGATGTTCCCCCCACGCAGGGCTGCCCCGACCACCAGACAACGGCGGGACTGAACCACCACGGCGCAATGACGCCGCGCCGGGGAAGATCCCGGAGAGA
>Ga0163199_1000762_pt1 | contig 20199 bp, 11 predicted proteins | sample PL_2010_150m_FD_113537 | JGI IMG/M metagenome (GOLD analysis project Ga0163199, IMG submission 113537) | Freshwater microbial communities from Powell Lake, British Columbia, Canada to study Microbial Dark Matter (Phase II) - PL_2010_150m | ecosystem: Environmental > Aquatic > Freshwater > Lake ...
AAAGCCCTCATAGACGCCGTGCCGGCAGGGCCGACCGGCTCAGCCGGAGAGAAAGGCGACAAGGGCGATCCGGGAGATGCCGGCCCCGCCGGCAACAACGGCGCAGACGGCCAACCCGGCCCTGTTGGCGAAGGCGGCCCCGAAGGCCCGGCTGGACGCGCCATCGTGGGCATTCGCGACAACGGCGACGGCCGCGCGCTCATTGACATGAGCGACGGCACCACCTACGGCCCCTACATCATCGCGAGCGGCCCCGCCGGGCCTCCCGGTCCGAATGGCGGCGAAGGTCCTGCCGGCCCCTCCGGCGGGATCGGTCCCGAAGGCCGGCATGTCGTCAACGTGCGAGACCCTGGCGACGGACGCGCGATGGTGGACATGAGCGACGGCACGAGCTACGGCCCGTTCACCGTGGCGAGCGGGCCAGCCGGCCCTGCCGGCCCTGCCGGCGCGGATGGACGCGGGCTGACCATGCGCGGCGACTGGAACCCATGGACGCCTTACAACCCCGCCGACGTCGTCGCCTACAACGGCAACGTCTATGTTGCTCTTGACTACGCCAGCGGCACCACGCCCGACGCGGACGGTCGCTGGCGCTTGATGACCATCGTCGGCCCGACCGGTGCGCAGGGCGGACCCGGCCCCGCTGGCGATCCCGGCCCCGCAGGTCAGCCCGGAAATGACGGCACACCCGGCCCCCAAGGCCAGCCGGGAGAAGTCACGAGCCAGCAACTCACCGACGCCATCGCCGGCACGGCGAGGAATCCCACCTACATCGGGACACTCGACACGCCGTATGACGACCCCGAAAAAGAAGCGATGCGGCAGAAGATCAACGAACTCATCAACGCCCTCAGACGATGAATTCTTCATTCTTCATTCTGCATTCTTCACTCGCCCCGCCGCGATCCGCCCACGCAAAGCGAAATGCAAACCTTCGCGGCCTACATCGAATCTTTCCGTCAAGCGTTGATCCGATGAAAACTCTCAACCATCAACCATGAACGCACGCCATCAAGAACCGGGATGTCCCGCCTCCGCAAACTCTTTGTGGTTTGGCGTGTTCGGAGGTTCCTGCAAAGGTCGTCAGCGCGAAATCGTAGCGCAGGTTTCCAACCTGCTGTATCGCCGGCTTCCAGCCGGCAGAACGGTGGCAAGAGAAAACGCATTCGGCCCGCGCCCCGCCTGCGGATTGGAAATCCGCGACACAGCAGACTGGAAGTCTGCGCTACTTTTCGCGTCCGAGCTACGGCAAGCGGCTGGCTTCCGTTACCAGCCCGCGTTTCACTCGGCCCGTGCTGCTCCACGGCCAGTCCTCGGGACAAGCACAGAGACCAGCCGTTACTGGATTGTTCTGGATATAGCGCGCGATCCGCGCACGTTCCTCATCGTCGCGCACCCAGTGGTCATACGCCTCGGGTTGCCAGAGCCGGCCTTCAGCCAGACCCAGCATTCGTTTCGCCCGCAACGAAGTAAACTGTTTCCAGCTTTTCACGATCTCCCCCACCAGATGATTCGGCATCGGCCAGAACAAAACGTGGACGTGATTGGGCATCACAACCCATTCCCGCAAGAGATAGCGTTGGCCGTGAAAGAACTGGACAGCTCCCGCCACCAGTTCGGCAATCTCCGGACGGCGCAAGTGACACGCGCCCGCACCTTGGTCCAGATGCCGCTCCACCTGCCGCCGAAAGTCGCGATTGATGGCTTCCTCGCTATCACTGGGGGCCATGTCGCGGCGCCGGGCTTCGAGCACGGCGCGCAGTCGCGTCGCACGCTCCGCTTCGTAGCGCAGCAAGACCTCGCGCGGGAGCGAATCTGCCAGCCGGAACGTGACGAAATACTCCGCGCCCTCGCGCTTGACGTGGGGCAAGTAACCTCGCGAGTGGATGCCGCTGCGTTGCGGGTTTGCCGCCGTGTCCTTGACGCCCCTCGTGCGCAACTCGTGACTCGCGCGAACGACACCAGGGTTTTCCGTGGTCGGATTCACGTCCGGAGGATAGTGGCCTGTCTGTGCTGGTGCAATCCCGTAGCGCAGGTTTCCAACCTGCTGTATCGCCGGCTTCCAGCCGGCAGCGTGTTCATGCGCGAATACGCTTCCGGCTTGCGTGGCTCTGCGGATTGGAAATCCGCGATACAGCAGGTTGGAAACCTGCGCTACAGCGCGGCGTCCAGTCTTTCGCGTCCCAATCGTGAGGCGTTTCGCGGAAGCTGGCCAGCTCTTGGCGGTCTTCATCCAGCGCCTGCGGCGGCACCGCAGCCAGAGCTTCGGCCCAGCCTTGCCGCGGTGGACGCTGGATCGGCCGGATTACCAGCGCGCCCTTCTCCGCCGACACGTCCACGTCCTTTCCGAGCGGACAGCGCGCCAGCAACGAGCGATCAATCGGCACGAGGCAGGTGCCAGCGATGGAAATGGTTTTCGTCTGCATGGACACAGCATGGACGAAATCCGCCCGGCGCGCAAGCCGCCACGAGCAAACACCAGTCGTCTGCGCCATCCTATAGCGTCCGGCACGCCGCACAATCCGAGCACCATCGCCCCGTTCACCGGCGGCTTCAGCGATCCGCCCACCCAAAGCGAAATGCAAGCCTTCGCGGCTTGGTCGGAGTCGCTGCGCCAAGCCCTGATCCGATGAAAACAAACAAACAACATCCTGTAGCGGCGGTCTATGACCGCCGAAATGAATGATGACGAAACAGCCGGCGGTCATAGACCGCCGCTACAGACGACAGACAAACCACCGCTACAATGAAAACCTCTGAACCATCCGAATCGCGCGCTGGCTCTGCGCCTCTGCCGGTGTTTCTCCCGCTGGCGGCGGGCATCATCACGGCGGCGCTCGGTTTCGTGGCGCTGTTGGGATGGGTTTGCGGATGGCCGCTGCTGGCCAGCTTCGGGGCGGGCCTGATGCCGATGGCACCGAGCACGGCGGTTCTGTTTCTATTGTTTGGAGCCGCCATCGGCTTGCGCGCCCGGACGCCGATGAGCCGCCGGGCCTTTTGGGTCAGCGTGGCGGCGGGCTGTCTGGGAGCGATGATCACGCTCTTGTTGTTCGTGCTGTCCTGTCTGAACGTTCATTGGGCGGTTGAACACCTCGGCCTGAACATCACCGGAACGATCGGTGGAGCGCCCGTGGGACACATGTCACCGGTGGGTGCTTTCTGTTTCCTGCTCGCCAGCGTGTCGTTCTTCGCCTCGCTTTCGCAATCGGCGATCCGGCGCTGGCGCGTCGCTCTGGCGTTAGGCTCCGCGGGTGTGCTTCTGGGGACTGGCTCCATTTTCCTGCTGGCCTATCTCTACGGCGCACCTCTGCTCTACGGCGGGACGTTCATCCCTCCGGCGCTCAACACGGTTCTGGCCTTCACGATGCTGGGCCTTGCGCTTCTGGTTTTAGCCGTCCGTTCGTCGGGTCTGCAGGGCGGACAGCCCGAAGCCATTCCTGTAACTTCGTATGTCCTTCTCCTGATTTTCGTCCTTTTGGCGGCGGGCATCGTCACCGTCGGCAGCCTCTACTTCCGGCATTACGAGAAGCAATACCGCACCGGGGTCGAGCAACAGATCTCCGCCATTGCGAAACTGAAAGTGGACGAGCTGGTGCAGTGGCGCAAGGAGCGAATGACGGATGGCGGCATCTTTTTCAAGAACCCTTCCTTCTCCGCCCTGGTGCGGCGCTTCTTCGCGCAACCGGCGGACGCGGACGCGCAACGCCAGCTTATGGACTGGTTGGGGAGATTCCCGACGTTTCATAGCTATGACCAGTTTCGCTTGATGGACGCCCAAGGCGTCACGCGCCTGTCCGTGCCCGGCGGGCTGAAACCGGCCACCTCCGATACGCTGCGGGTGGCAGCCGAAGTCCTGCGGTCGGGCCAGATAACGCTCCAGGACTTTTACCGGCACGAACGCCAGCAGCGCGTCTATTTGCAGGTGATGGTTCCCATCCTCGACGAGTTGGACGCCGGCCGGCCGCTGGGTGTGGTCGAGTTGCGCCTTGATCCGACTGTCTATCTTTTTCCCTTCATCAAACGCTGGCCGACGCCCAGCCGGACGGCGGAGACGCTGCTCGTCCGGCGGGAAGGCAACGAAGCCGTCTATCTGAATGAACTCCGACACCAATCGAACACGGTCCTCGCCCTGCGCCTCTCATTGGAGAGAATCGAAGTTCCCGCAGTCAGGGCAGCCTTGGGGCAGGCGGGGATCATGCAAGGCGTGGACTATCGGGGCGTGCCGGTGATCGCCGCCGCGCAGGCGGTGCCTGATTCGCCTTGGTTTCTGGTGGCCAAGATGGACACGTCGGAAGTGTATGGGCCGCTGCGCGCGCAACTCTGGCAAGTGGTCGTCTTGATCGGCGTTTTGCTCTTCGGCGCGGGAGCCAGTGTGGGTGTGGTCTGGCGGCACCAGCGCTCCCGGTTCTACCAGGAGCGGTATGAGTCGGTGGAGGCGCTGCGCGCTTTGGATGTGCGCTATCGCCGGCTTTTCGAGTCGGCCAAAGACGGCATTCTGATCCTCGACGCCGAGACGGGGATAGTGGTGGATGTGAATCCGTTCTTGATCGAGTTGTTGGGTGTCTCGCGCGAGACATTCCTCGGCAAGAAGGTCTGGGAACTGAGATTCCTCAAGGACATCGTCGCCAACCAAGGCAACTTCGCGGAGTTGCAGCAGTGGGAACTTGGATTCTTCAAGGACATCGTCGGCAACCAAGGCAACTTCGCGGAGTTGCAGGAGAAGGAATACATCCGCTACGAAGACATGGCGTTGGAAACCAGCGATGGGCGGCGGATCGAGGTGGAGTTCGTCAGCAACGTCTATCTGGTGAACCACCACAAGGTGATCCAGTGCAACATCCGCGACATCACCGAGCGCAAGCGGGCGGAGGAGGCGTTGAAGCGGCAGACGGCCGAACTCCGCGCCCGCAACGAGGAACTGGAGCGGTTCAACCGCGCGAGCGTGGGACGCGAGTTGCGCATGATCGAACTGAAGCAGGAGATCAACCAACTGTGCCAGCAAACCGGCCTGCCGCCGCGCTATGCGCCTGACGTCTGAAACTGAAAAAGAGAAACCAGCATGCCGCGTTCAAACAAGAAATCCCAATCGTCGGCCCTGCACCTGTTCCTAGTCACCACTGGCGCCGTTTTCTTGGTCCAGTTGGCATTGATGATTTTGTTTGACTGGGTGCCGCCGTTGCCGGCGGGACAGATGACGTTGCTCGTGGCCTCCGCGCTCAGCCTGATTGTCAGCGGCATGATCTCAGTGATTTGGTATCAGCCCCTGATGGCCGCGCTGGCCCGGGCACAGAATTTGCGCGTCACGGCCGAGCAATGTTATCAGAGTATATTTGAGAACGCACACGATGGCGTTTTTCAGTCCACCTTGGATGGCAAACTCATCACGGTCAACCCTGCCTTCGCGACCATGCACGGCTACGGTTCGCCCGCGGAGTGCGTGGCCGCCATCCGGGACATCACCGACCAGCTTTATGTGGACCCAAGCCGCCGCGCGGAGTTCCGGCAGCTCTTGAAGGAGCGGGGCGAAGTGCGGGGGTTTGAAAACCAAGTCTATCGCAAGGACCGCAGCATAATGTGGGTTTCGACCAGCGCGTGGGTCGCGCGAGACTCGCAAGGGAAGGTTCTCTACTACGAAGGGTTCGTGGGAGACATCACCGGGCGCAAGCAGGCGGAGGAGGCGGTTGAACAATCCCGCGCCGCGGCGCTGAACATGATGGAAGACGCTGTCGTGGCGCGCGACGGGGCGGTGAAGGCGGGCGAGGCGTTGCGGTGCGAGGTGAAGGATCGCAGAAAAGCCGAAGATGAAGTGCGACGGTTGAACGCCGACCTGGAGCAGCGCGTGACCGCGCGCACCGCCGAGCTTCAAGCCGCCAACAAGGAACTGGAGGCGTTTTCCTACAGTGTGTCGCACGACTTGCGCGCGCCGCTGCGGGGCATTAGCGGCTTCGCAAGCATCCTGGTCGAGGACTACGCGAAGCATCTCGATGAGGAGGGCCGGCGCCTGTTGGGGACCATCTGTGGCGAAGCCAGCCGGATGGGCCAGATGATTGACGAACTGCTGGCGTTCTCGCGGCTAGGACGCCAATCCATGCAATCGGCGGAGACTGACATGACATCGTTGGCGCAAACCGCGTTCGACCAATGCGCGGCGCAGGTATCGGGCCGCAACATCCAGTTCAAGCTGCCACCACTGCCGCCAGCGCAGGGCGACGCGGCCATGCTTTCCCACGTGTGGGTGAACCTCATTTCCAACGCCATCAAATACACACGCCCGAAACCGGCGGCCGAAATCGAAGTCACGGGCCGCACTGAAGATAGCGAGATGGTTTACTGCGTGAAAGACAACGGCGCGGGTTTCGACATGAAGTATGTGCAGAAGCTCTTCGGCGTCTTCCAGCGGCTGCACAACGAAACCGATTTTGAAGGCACGGGTATCGGGCTGGCGCTGGCGCAACGCATCGTCCAGCGCCACGGCGGCCGCGTTTGGGCGGAAGGCGAAGTCAACAAGGGCGCGACGTTCTACTTCACGCTGCCGGTAGTGGCGGAAGGAAGTAATCCATGATCAGCAAAGGGAGGTTCTTGCAAAACCCTGTAGCGACGGTCTCCGACCGTCGAAATCCTCAGCAAATGCGGCCGGCGGTCGGAGACCGCCGCTACAGAAGAGGGGTTTTGCAAGAGGCTCAAGGCTATTCCACAACCAACGAAGAGCGGAACTGTAGCGGCGGTCTCCGACCGCCGCCGCCGGAAAGTGGGACAGGCATCCTGCCTGTCGGGCATGAGTCCCAACGATGGACAGGCAAGATGCCTGTCCTACTCTCCAGCGGTCTCCGACCGCCGATGCTTGACGATGTAGGCCGCGTGCCCCACGCGGCGATGACCATGCTTGCGCCGGGTCGGGGACCCGGCCTACACGGCGGTCTCCGACCGCCGGCCGTTCATTTCGCGAAGGATTTCGGCGGTCAGAGACCGCCGCTACAGCGCTGGATAGATTTTGGGATAGGTTCAAATCAACAAGTCGAACGGAGGCACACACAATGAGCATCAACGAAGTTGAGATACTGCTGGTCGAGGACAACCCGCGCGACGCCGAGCTGGCGATGCGCGCCTTGAAGAAGCGCAACCTTACCAACAAGCTGGTCTGGGTGAAGGACGGCGCCGAGGCGCTGGACTTTATCTTCGGCCCCAACAGCAAGGAGGACAGCAAGGTGCGCCGCCGGCCGAAGGTCGTCCTGCTGGACCTGAAGCTGCCCAAGGTGAGTGGCCTGGATGTGTTGCGCCGGCTCAAGTCCGATGCCAAGGCGAAGACCATCCCGGTGGTGGTGCTCACCTCCTCCTGCGAGGAGCAGGACATCGTGCGCAGCTACGAGCTGGGCGTGAACAGCTACATCGTGAAGCCCGTGAACTTCGACAACTTCTCCGAGGCTGTGTCGCAACTGGGTCTGTATTGGGTCCTGTTGAACCAACCGCCGGAACATCCGTCCAGCGCACACAACTGCGTCCAGAAGTCATGAACCTAAGGCAACACAGCCGCAACCGAACCGTAACGCGGACACTCTTGAGGTTCTTGCAAAACCCGGCTTCTGTAGCGGCGGTCTCCGACCGCCGTCCGTCTCTGCCGGCAATTTCGGCGGTCGGAGACCGCCGCTACAGGGTTTTGCAAGAGGCTCTCCTGTCCGCGCTGTTTTGTTGCCGCCCCACGGCGCGGACAGGAGTGTCCGCGTTACAGACAAAAAGTTCTTCGCAGAAATGCCGCATGTTCCGATGGAACACTCTAAATCCCGCAGTTGTGAATTCGTTGGTAGGGCGCGACCGCCGGGCGCGCCGCTTCGCCTGCAAACACTCGGACGGCCCAGCGGTCCGTCCCTACCCATTGAAGAAGACTCCTGCCAGCACAACCAACCCCAACCATAAGTCATGAGCGAACAACTCCAGATTCTCATCCTCGAAGACCGCGCCACAGACGCCGAGCTGATGATGCGCGAACTGCGGCGGGAAGGCATCGAGTTTAGTGCGAAGCGGGTCTGGACGGAGGCGGACTACCTCGCCGGACTGCGGAACCCGGCGCTCAGCCTGATCCTGGCCGACTTCCAACTGCCATCCTACGACGGCCTGTCCGCCTTGGAGCTTGCGCGGAAGGAGTGTCCGAGAGTGCCTTTCATTTTCGTATCGGGCACTCTCGGCGAAGAGACTGCCGTTGACGCCATGCATCACGGCGCGACGGATTATGTGCTGAAACAGAGACTGACCCGCTTGGGGCCGTCGGTGACGCGGGCCTTGCGGCAAGCCGAGGAGCATAAGCTGATCGCACAGATGGCGCAGCGACTGACCGAGAGCGAGAAGCGGCTGCGGCAGGCGCTGGAGGCGGGCCAAATGGGCGCATGGGAGTTCGACATTATCAGCAACACGTCGTGGCGGACGCCGCGGCACGATCATATCTTCGGCTACACCTCGCCGCCAGCCGAGTGGAATTACGAAATCCTCCTGCAGCACGTCGTGCCGGAAGACCTGGACCTGGTCAAACGCTGCTTTGCGCAGGCATTGTCCACCGACCGGCTCAGTCTCGAATGCCGGATTGCGCGGCCGGGGCAGGAGCCGCGTTGGATTGCAATGCAAGGACGTGTCAGCCGTAACGAGAAAGGCGAACGCGTCCGGCTGATGGGCACGGTGAGCGACATCTCCGAGCGCAAGTTGATGGAGAAGGTCCTGCGCGAGAACGAGCAGCGCTTCCGGTTGCTGGCCGACAACGCGAGCGACGTGATCTGGACCCTGGACGCATCGGGCCGGCTCAACTACGCCAGTCCCTCGGTTCAACGGCTGCTCGGCTACACCCCGGCAGAGGTCCTGTCGTGCGGCATGGATCGAGTGTTGACAGCGGCTTCGGCCACGGCGGCTCGCAAGAGGCTGGATAAGATCATTCTCAAGAAGCAATCCAGCCAACACGTCCGCGAGACTTTCGAACTGGATTACATTCGCAAGGACGGATGGACGGTCTGTTGCGAAGTCAGTTGCGGCGGCATGTTCGACGCGTCCGGCAAGTTCATGGGCATCGTGGGTGTCAGCCGCGACATCAGCGCGCGCAAGCGGACGGATAAGGCGCTGCGGGAGAGTGAAGCACGTTACCGCGCGGTGACCCAATCGGCCAACGACGCCATCATCACGGTCAACGATGCGGGGACGATTGTGGGATGGAACCTGGGCGCGGAGAAAATATTTGGCTACGTGGAAGCCGAGGTCCTCAAACAGTCACTGACGCCGCTGCTGCCGCCCCGATTCCGCGACCAGCATCTCGGCGGCATGAAGCGGATGCAAACAAGCGGCGAGACCCACGTGATCGGAAAAACCGTGGAACTGGCCGGGCTGCGCAAGGACGGGAGCGAATTCCCGCTGGAACTTTCTCTGGCGAAATGGGAGGTCGCCACCGGCCGTTTTTACACCGGTATCATCCGCGACATCACCGAGCGCAAACGGGTGCAGGAAGCCCATACCCGGTTGGCGACGGCGGTCGAGCAGGCCGCTGAGACGATCGAGATCACTGACGCCCAAGCCACGATTCTCTACATCAACCCGGCGTTTGAGAAAACAACCGGATATACCCGCGAGGAAGCCATCGGGCAGAACCCGCGCATTCTCAAGCGCGGCAAGCAAGACGCGCAGCTCTATCAGCGGACGTGGGCGGTGCTGAGTCGCGGGGGCGTGTGGAACGGCCACGTCATCAACAAGCGCAAGGACGGCACGCTTTACGAGGAAGAAGCGTCCATCTCGCCCGTCCGCGATGCCGCGGGCAAGATCGTCAACTACGTCGCCGTCAAGCGCGACGTGACCCGCGAAGTCGCGATGGAGAGCCAGCTCCGCGAGTCGCAGAAGATGGAGGCCATCGGCACGCTCGCCGGAGGTGTTGCTCACGAGATCAACAATCCCATCAACGGCATCATGAACTACGCGCAGTTGATCACCGACCAACTGCCGGCCGACAGTCCCCTCCAGCAGTTCTCGGCCAACATCATGAAGGAGACGAATCGCGTGTCGCAGATCGTCCGCAATCTGCTCTCCTTCGCGCGGCAGAACCCGCAGCAGCGCAGTCCGGCCAATCTGAACGACATCATCAAGAGCGTTCTCACCTTGGTGCAGAGCGTGATCCGGCACGACCAAATCACGCTGACGGTGGAAGTGCCGGAGGGGCTGCCCCAGATGGAATGCCGCAGCCAGCAGCTTGAGCAAGTGCTGTTGAACCTGCTGACGAACGCGCGCGACGCCCTCAACGAGAAATATCCAGCCTATCACGAGGACAAAATCATTCGCGTCACCGCCCGCCTGTTCGAGCAGGATGGCACACGCTGGATTCGAACGACCGTGGAAGACCGCGCCAATGGAATCCCGGTGGAGATTCGTGACCGTGTCTTGGATCCGTTCTTCACCACGAAGCCGGCGGGCAAGGGAACGGGGTTGGGACTCTCCATCAGCCACGGCATCGTGAAGGATCACAAAGGGAAGTTGCACTTTGAGACCGAAACCGGGCGCGGCACGCGGTTCCACATGGATTTGCCGGTGAAATGAAACCGCTGCAAAACAACTGTAGCGGCGGTCTGCGACCGCCGGTCGTCATACATCATCCGGCGGTCGGAGACCGCCGCTACAGAAGAACCAAGAAAGAAAAGTAAACATGTCACGCATACTTATCGTGGACGATGAAGAGAGCATCCGGCTCACGCTGGCGACATTCCTGAGCAACGCCGGCTACCAGGTCGAGACCGCTGAAGATGTTCCGACCGCGCTGGAACGGCTCAAGGATGGGAACTTCGACGTTGTGGTTTCCGACATTGTCATGCCCCGTGTCACGGGCGTGGAACTCCTCCAGACGATCCGCAAGGAGTCGCCACGGGTCCAAGTGATCATGATGACGGGCCAGCCCACCATCGAAACAGCCGCCGCCACCGTGCGGGCCGGGGCGTTTGACTACCTGTTCAAGCCGGCGCCCAAGGATGCGATTCTGCGCTGCGTGGCCAATGCCGCCAAACTCAAGGCAACGGAGGACGAGCGGGCGCGCGTGGCGGAGGAGTTGGAGCGGCAGCACAAGCAGTTGCAGGATACCTACGGTCGCCTCCGCGAATTGGAGACGCTGCGGGACAATCTCACGCACATGATCATTCACGACCTGCGTGCGCCGCTTGCGATAGCGCTCGGCTATGTGGATTTGCTCAAGGAGACCGCAGCCTCCAAGCTCGGAAGCGATGAGGTTGGTCATCTGGACACGATCCTGATAAACATCTGCCGGCTGAACGACATGATCGGCTCGCTGTTAGACATCAGCCGGCTCGAAACGGGCAATATGCCGCTCGACCGCCGTGCCTGTGACATGGCGGCACTGGCCAAATCGGTCATGGACTCTTTTGATTCCTTGGTGGGCGAGCGGCGTGTCAGCTTCGAGTCCCCATCAGAACCGATGATGGCATCCTGCGACGAGGAGGTCACCCGCCGCGTGATCGGCAACCTGCTGCAAAACGCCCTCAAGTTCACCCGCAAAGACGATGAGATTCGCATCGCTGTGAGCAGGAAAGATTCAAGGGTGCGACTGGAAGTGTCCGACACCGGCCCGGGCATTCCGGCCGAATACCACGGGAAGATATTCGAGAAATTCGGCCAGGTCGCCAAGACCGTGCGCCAATACTCCACCGGCTTGGGCCTGACCTTCTGCAAACTTGCGATCGAAGCCCAAGGCGGCCAGATCGGCGTCGAGAGCGAACCCGGCAAAGGCAGCAGCTTCTGGTTCACGCTGCCCGTTGCTTAGCCGGAACGACGCAGGAGGACTGCTTTCCTGCGTTCAACTTCGTTTTCAACTGCATCGTTCCGGCCGGGACAAAACCTGCTGTTGTCGCCATCGCGGACAGTTGTTACTCTCTGTTTAGGATTCGCGCGTCGCGCCGGGCGGCGCGCGGTAATCAGCGACAAGGAGACGATGCGGTTGCTTCAGAACATGCCGGTCAAATGGAAGCTGGTAATGGCGATGTTGCTTACCAGCGTGCTCGCGGTCGTGTTGATGGGGTCTGTGCTGTTTTTCCATGATGGCGTGGCGGCGGGCGCGGTGACTTTGCGCGCAGACACCGAAGTCTTTTGGGCGCGGCTCTGGAATTTCGTCCGCGCCGGCGTCTTGGTGACGGGTATTTTAATGCTGGTGGCGATCGTGTTCGCCAGCCGGCTGCACCGGGTCCTTGCGGGGCCGGTGCAGGAACTGACCCGGCTCGCGCGGCAGATTGCGGAACGGAAGGACTTCTCGCTGCGGGCGGCGAAGACGGGCGGCGGCGAGGCTGGCGAGCTGGCCGACGCGTTCAACAAGATGCTCTCCGTCATCGAGGAGCACGACAGCAGTTCGCGCTTGATCCAGAGCCGGCTGGAGAAGCGGGTGCAGGAGCGCACCGCGGAGTTGCAGCAGCTTGCCGCGACGCTGGAGCAGCGCGTGGCCGAGCGCACCGCGGCGGCGGAAGATCGTGCGCGGGAGCTGACGCGCGCGGACGAGGCGTTGCAGCAGAGCGAGCGGAGGTTTCACCGGATCGCCGCGCACATCGAGGACGTGCTCTACAGTGTGGACATGCGGACGCGGGAGTTTCGCTACCTGAGTCCGGCGTTTGAGAAGATGTTTGGCTACACGCCGGAGGACATCCAGAACATGGGCGGTCGCGCCACCTTTTTGGCGCGGGTGGTTTATCAGGGGAAGGCCGAGGAGCAGAAGCGCCGCCTGGAGCAGTCGAAGTCGCGCCGAACGGATAGGGTCACGGTCCGCAGCGAGGAATGGTGGCGCTGCAAAGACGGAGCTTTGAAGTGCGTCGAGGACCGCTGGGCGCCGGTCTATGAAGCGGACGCGCTGGTGACGATCGAGGGCGTGCTGAGCGACGTCACGGAGCGCAAGCAATTGGAGCGGCAGATGCAGCGGCTGGCATCGTTTCCGCAGCACACCCCGAATCCGGTTCTTGAAGCGAACGCCGCCGGGGACATCACCTTTTGCAATCCGGCGGGCGTTGAAGTGTTGAAGCAGGCGGGGCTTGAAGATGCCCGCGCGTTCATTCCGCAGGACTGGAGCACGATTATCGAGACGCTGGGGCAGGGACAGCCGAAGCCGGTTCATCGCGAGGTTGGGATCAAGGACCGTGTGTTTGAGGAGAGCATCTGTTTCACCCCGGGATCCGACGCTGTGCGCATCTACACGCGCGACATCACCGAGCGCAAGCGGGCGGAGGAGGCGGTGCAGAAGAGCGAGGCCCGATACCGGCGGTTGCATGAAAGCATGATGGACGCATTCGTGCGCGTCAGCATGGACGGGTGGATTCAGGAGTCCAACCGGGCTTATCAGGAGATGCTGGGATACACAGGCGAGGAACTGCTTCGTTTCACCTACCTGGACCTGACGCCCGACCGGTGGCACGCGTTCCAGGCGGAGATCATTGAAAAGCAAGTCCTGCACCGGGGGTTTTCGGACGTTTACCGCAAGGAATACCGCCGGAAGGATGGCACGGTGTTTCCCGTCGAACTGCGGACGTTCCTGCTCCGGGATGAACAGGGCGGCCCCAGCGGCATGTGGGCGATGGTTCGCGACATCACGGACCGCAAGCGGGCGGAGGCGGTGTTGATGGAGCAGCAGCAGCGACTGCGCGCGCTGGGCGCGGAACTGTCCGTGGCGGAGCAGCGCGAGCGGCGGCGCATTGCCGCGTTGTTGCATGACGATGTGATCCAATCGCTCGCGCTGGCGCGGATTCAGTTGGGCGCTGCGGCGCAGTCCCCGTCGCCCGCCGACAGCGCGAAGGTGGTGGATGAAAGCCGGAAGATCATCGAGCAGGCGATTGACAACCTGCGGTCGTTGACCTACCAACTCAGTCCGCCGATTCTTCACGAGCTTGGGCTGGAGGCGGCGCTGGACTGGCTCGCGGATCAGTTTGCCAGCCAATACAAGTTCCAGTGCCGGTTTGAAGACGACGAGCAGCCGAAGTCCGTGGATGAGAACATGCAGTCGTTGCTGTTTGCGGGCGTTCGCGAACTGCTTCTGAACGTGGTCAAGCACGCGCGGCCGACGCAAGCCATCGTTCGCGCGCAGAAGGACGGCAGCACGATCCGCATTTCGGTCGAGGACGACGGCGCGGGGTTCGATACGGCCCGCGTGGTCCGGGCGGACGGGACCGGCGGTTTCGGCCTCTTCAACCTGCGCGAACGCCTCAACTATCTGGGCGGGCGGTGCGAAATCCAGTCGGAGCCGGGCCGGGGCACGAAGGTGGTGTTGATTGTGCCATTGAAACAAGCGTAGTATCCGCGCGATTTCATTTTTCAGACGATGAAGACACGAGTGTTGCTGGTGGACGACCACAAGATCATGCGGGAGGGACTGCGCTCGCTGCTGGCGGTCACGCCCGGCGTGGAGGTGGTAGGCGAGGCGGGCGACGGCAGGAGCGCGGTGCAGTTGGCGCTGAAGCTGGCGCCGGATGTGGTGGTGATGGACATCGGCATGCCGGACCTCAACGGCGTGGATGCGACGCGCCAGATCAAAGCGCGCGATCCCAAGATCAAGGTCATCGCGCTTTCGTTGCACTCCGACGAACGGTTCATCGCCGGGATGTTCAAGGCCGGCGCGTCGGGCTACCTGCTGAAAGACGGCGCTTTCGAGGAACTGGCGCACGCCATCCGGACGGTGGCCGCCGGCCACACCTATCTCTGTCCCCGCATCGCCAAGACGGTCATCCGGGATTACTTGCGGGACGCGCAGGCTGCGGCCATTGCGGGCGGGCCAGCTCTTTCGGAGAGGGAGCGCGAAGTGTTGCAGCTCATCGCGGAAGGCAAGAGCACCAAGGAAATCGCCGGCCGGCTCGATGTGAGTGTGAAGACTGTTGAAACCCACCGGGCGAGGATCATGGAGCGGCTGGGTGTGCATAGCGTGGCCGAGTTGACGAAATACGCCGTGCGCGAAGGCCTTACGTCCCTCGAAACGTAGGCGCGTATCCAAGGAGCGGTGGTTTGCAACCGCCATCAAAGTGGTCATCACGCTCCGCGTGATGGTTTCGATGACGATCCTCACGCGGAGCGTGAGGACTGCTTTGTGAGGACTGCTTTGTTGCGACCCCCTCCGCTCTCGATTGCATCGTTCCGCAAACCACCAAGAACACGGTTGAAGGCGTGTCAGGTTTTTCGGAGGCCGGATTAGGGATTCTCCTGATAGCCCTTTTTGCGCCGCGTCCTTACACTTTGCCACTGGCGTTCAAGAACAACGCCACAGGGAATATCTCTGATCGGTTCCAAGGAAGATGAGCAAGGACATCTCAGGATGTGAAACGGCCGGTCGGTTGTTTTGGCGGGCTTGGCTTTTGAGGCGGTGTGAGCTTCCAAGCTCGCGCGGCCGTGTTGCAAAGGTTGTGATGGGCGAGCTTGGAAGCTCGCCCCACTCAGACGGCTTCAGACCGGCGGGCGGCGGCGTGGTCAAGAAGGAGGTCTTGCGGTGAACGCCATTCCCCGATGGCTGGTCGCGGCGTTTGCCGCGATGATCCTCGTCATCCTTGGCGCGGGCGTATGGTTTTACCACAGCCAGCGGGAATCCGCCGGGCAGGACGCCGTGCAGGTTCTCGAAAGCATTGCGCGGTTGAAGTTGGAGAGCATCATCAACTGGCGGGAGAATCAGTTGGGAGAGGCTGAGGAACTGATGTCCAGCCGGTTTCTCACTGATGGGGTAGCGCGATGGCTTTCGAATTCGGGCGCAGAGTCGTCCGAGAGAATCCTCAGTCGTCTTCGCCGCGCGCAGGATCGTTATCATTATGCCGATGTCGTGTTGGTGGATACTGAAGGCCGGGTGCGTCTGAGCCTCAGTCGTCGAACGGAACCGCTCCCCTCGGAAGCATTGCTCGCTGTCACGACAGCACTGCGCGAGCACAAACCTGCATTGACAGACCTCCGCATGGGCAACGATTCCGTGCCGTTCTTGGAGGTCATTGCGCCGTTGTTCACCGGCAGCGGGTCATCGTCCAAGCCGATTGGCGCGATTGTTTTGCAGAACGATGCGCGCAAGTCTCTTTATCCGTTGATCCAGTCGTGGCCCGTGCCCAGCCGCACGGCTGAGACCCTGCTTGTCCGCCGGGATGGCGACGCGGTGTTGTTCCTGAACGAATTGCGTCACCGGCAAGACGCCGCATTCAAGCTGCGCATTCCCTTGACTCAAACGGATATGCCGGCGGTCATGGCCGTGCTGGGCACGGAAGGCGTTGTCCGAGGGAAAGATTACCGGGGCGTCGAAGTGCTCTCGGTGTCTAAACACGTCCCAGACTCGCCGTGGTTTCTGGTGACCAAAGCGGACGCGGCGGAGGTCTTCGCTGCATGGCGGTTCCGGTCCTTCCTGATCCTCGGCTTGATCTTTGGATGCGTGATGGTGGCCATCGGCGCCATTGGGATCGTCTGGCAGCGAAACCTGAAGGCCCAATACCGCGCCTTGTTCCAAGCCGAGGCGGTGCGGCGGGAAACCGAAAAACTCTACCGTTCCCTGTTCGACAACATGCTGAACGGATTTGCCTATTGCCGGATGATCTACGAACAGGACCGCCCGTGGGATTTTGTTTTCCTCGCCGTCAACAACGCCTTTGGACCCTTGACCGGGTTGAAAGACGTGGTTGGCAGGAAAGCATCAGAGGTCATTCCGGGCATTCGGGAGAAAGACCCGGCGTTGCTGGAAATCTACGGCCGCGTCGCGCGGACGGGCGCGCCCGAGAAGTTTGAGACCTACGTGGAGTCCATGAAGATGTGGTTTGCGGTCTCGGCTTATCGGCCGCAGGAGGGTCACTTCGTGGCCGTGTTCGACGCGATCACCCGGCGCAAGCAGGCGGAGCAGGAGCTGCGAGAGAACGAGGAGCGTTACCGCCTGCTGGCCGACAACGCCGAGGATTTCGTTGCGCTCAATGACACACATGGCAACCGTCTCTACGTCAGCCCCTCCTATTTCCGTGTCACCGGATGGAAACCTGACGAGATATACAATACGAGTTGGCGCAGGCGGCTGCATCCCGAAGACGTTCCTGTCGTTGAACAGGCCAGACAGGCCAACTTGGCCGGGCAGACCACGACCATCGAGCACCGCATCCGTTGCCGGGATGGCTCGTGGATTTGGACGGAGTCGCGCTGCAAGCCGATCCTTGGCGGCGACGGCAAGGTGGAGCGCTTGTTGGTCTGGTCGCGCGACATCACCGCCCGCAAGCGCGCCGAACTCGCCCTCCGCGAGAACGAGGCGTTGTTACGCTCCATCACCGACCACTCCGAGGACATGATCTTTGTCAAAGACCGCGACTCGCGGTTTCTGTTCATGAATCCGGCGGGATTGCGCCTGACCGATCTGACACAGGAACAGATTCTCGGCCGCACCGACCTGGAGTGGAATCCCAACACCTCGGAAGCCGCGGGATTCATGGCTGCCGACCGCCGCGTTGTCAGTTCCGGGCAGGGCGAAACGATTGAAGAGGAAGTCACCTCGCCGGACGGTGTGAAGCGCATCTTTTTTACCAAGAAAACGCCGCGGCTGGATGCCGAGGGCAACGTCATCGGCGTGGTGGGCGTCTGTCGTGACATCACCGGGCGCAAACGCGCGGAAGAGGCGTTGCGGGAAAGCGAGGAGCGGTTCCGCACTCTCTACACCTCCATGACGGAGATTGTGGCGTTGCACGAGATCGTCACCGATGCCGAAGGCCAGGCGGTGGATTACCGCATCTTGGATTGCAACCCGGCCTTCACAAAGGTCACGGGCATTTCGCGCGACCGTGCCATTGGTGCGCTGGCCTCGGAATTGTATGGCACGGGCAAAGCGCCCTATCTGGACATCTACGCCCGCGTGGCGGCCACGGGAGAGCCAGCGTCGTTTGAAGCCTTCTTCGCGCCGATGGCCAAACATTTTGAAATCTCGGGTTTCTCGCCCCGGCGAGGCCAGTTTGCCACCGTGGCCGGCGACATCACCGAGCGCAAACAAACGGAGCGCCGCCTGGCGAAACAACAAGCCCTGCTGGAGGGAATCAACCGCGTCCTTCGCGAGGCGATCCGGTGCGAAACCGAACAGGAACTGGCCGACAAGTGTCTGACCGTCGCGCAGGAATTGACCCTCAGTCAGTTCGGCTTCGTCAATGAGCTGAATGCGACCGGCACCATGGACTGCCTCGCGTTGACGAATCCCGGCTGGGACGCCTGCAAGATGCCTCAGGCGGAAGCCGCGGTGTTATTGAAGGACATGCCGCTCCGTGGCATTCAGGCGACTCCCATCCGAACCGGGGATCCGGTGATCGCAAACGCTCCCGCGTCCCATCCCGACTGGGTGGGGCTTCCGGCGGGGCATCCGCCGCTCCATCGTTTTCTGGGAGTGCCGTTGAAGACGGGAGAAAGGGCCATCGGGCTGATCGGGCTGGCCAACAAGCCGACGGACTATGACGCCGAGGACCAGCAAGTGGCGGAGTCGGTGGCTTCCGCTTTCCTGGAGGCGCTGCTGCGGCTGCGCGCCCGGCAGCAGATGCGCGCGCTCAACGCTTTCCTCGACCGCCGCGTCCATGAGCGGACGTCGCAACTGGAAACCGCCAACAGCGAACTCGAATCGTTCTCCTACTCCGTGTCGCACGACCTGCGCGCGCCGTTGCGGGCCATCAGCGGCTTTGCGGGCATCCTGACGGAGGACTACACGCAACATCTCGACGACGAAGGCCGGCGGCTCGTGGGGACCATCAGCGGCGAGGCGAAACGCATGGGCCAGTTGATTGACGATCTGCTGGAGTTCTCGCGGGTGGGCCGCCGGCCCTTGCAGGCGACGAAAGTGGACATGAATGCGCTGGCGAAGGCCGCCTACGACGAGTGCGCGGCGCAGACGCCGGGGCGCAACATCCAGTTCAAGCTGCATCCGCTGCCCCCGGCACAGGGCGACTCATCCATGCTCCGCCAGGTGTGGACCAATCTTCTCTCCAACGCCGTCAAATACACCCGGCCGAAGCCGGTGGCCGAAATCGAAATCACTGGGCGCGAGGACAACGGCGAACTGATTTACAGCGTGAAAGACAACGGCACCGGTTTCGACATGCAGTATGTGCAGAAACTTTTTGGTGTGTTCCAGCGGTTGCACAGCGAAACCGAGTTTGAAGGCACCGGCGTCGGCTTGGCGCTTGTGCAGCGCATCATCCACCGCCACGGCGGTCGCGTCTGGGCGGAATCCACGCTCAACGAAGGCGCGACGTTTTATGTCTCACTGCCCGCGAGAAAGGAATGACTATGAGCGCATCGAATGAAGTCGAAATCCTGCTGGTCGAGGACAACCCGCGCGACGCGGAACTGGCCATGCGCGCTTTGCAGAAGCGCAATCTCACCAACAAACTGGTGTGGGTGAAGGACGGCGCCGCGGCGCTCGAGTTCCTCTTCGGCCCGCGCGGCAACGCGGACAGCAAGGTCCGCCGCCGGCCCAAGGTCATCCTGCTGGACTTGAAGCTGCCCAAGGTGGACGGCATGGAGGTCTTGCGCCAGATCAAGTCCAACGACAGGGCCAAAAGCATCCCGGTGGTGATTCTCACCTCATCCCGCGAAGAACCGGACATTGAGCAGAGCTACGAGTTTGGCGCAAACAGCTACATCGTCAAGCCAGTGAACTTCGACAATTTCTCCGAGGCGGTGTCCCGGCTGGGGTTCTATTGGGTTTTACTCAACCAGCCGCTGGAGTATGTCGGCGCCGCGCCGGGCGCTGACGCAAAAACATGACCGACGAACTTCAGATTCTCATCCTCGAGGACCGGCCTTCCGACGCCGAGTTGATGATGCGCGAACTGCGCCGGGAGGGCATCCAGTTCAGCGCGAAACGGGTCTGGACGAAGGCCGATTTCCTGGCCGAGTTGAGGAACACGCCGGACCTCATCCTGGCCGATTACTCGTTGCCGGCCTACGACGGTCTCTCTGCCCTCAAACTTGCGCAGGAGGAGCGGCCGGAGGTTCCTTTCATTTTTTGCTCCGGCAGTCTTGGTGAAGAGACAGCCATCGCCGCGATGCACCATGGCGCGCGGGACTATGTGCTGAAGCAGAAACTCGCGCGTCTGGGTCCGGCGGTGCGGCGCGCCTTGCAGGAATCCGCCTCGGTCAGGGAACAGCGGCGCGCGGAGGCCCAGATCCGGCATCTCAACGAAGTATTGCAGTCGGTGCGGGACGTGTTGACGCTGATCGTGCGGGAGCGGGAAC
>Ga0163199_1000763_pt1 | contig 20165 bp, 14 predicted proteins | sample PL_2010_150m_FD_113537 | JGI IMG/M metagenome (GOLD analysis project Ga0163199, IMG submission 113537) | Freshwater microbial communities from Powell Lake, British Columbia, Canada to study Microbial Dark Matter (Phase II) - PL_2010_150m | ecosystem: Environmental > Aquatic > Freshwater > Lake ...
ACTGTCCATTATGTAAGTTAGATTATGTGTGAATAAGACCTTATAAATTAAGGTGATGTAGTCAATTACTGAAAGCGCTACGATGTCGTACGTGAAAGGATCATGAACCCGTTGTCCGGCGGTGGCATCGCCGGACTGTTCTCCACCCACCCAGCTACCGAGGAGCGTGTTGCCCGCCTTCGGGCAATGGCTTGACACATTGCGTTCCGGCGCTCATGAATCGGCCGGCCCGATAGGGCAAAAGGCCACTGGCCTGCGGTGCCGCTGTTTATAATCCGCGTTTCGCTTTTCGCGGTACCCGGCGATCATGTCCAACCTCCGATTGGCCCCAGACTCGCTGGCCTATGCCTTGATACGGGCGGCCGAAGTCATCGCCGGCATCATTGGCGACCGTCCTAAGGAGATCGCTCACACCGGCCCGCTTCATGGCGCCGGGACCGGGCGCAACCTGGATTCCTTGCTCACCGCATGCTGGCAGGCGCATGCGCAGGCAATGACCGCGGGACAACGTGGTGCGATCCAGGACCTGGCCTACGGCACGCTGCGTCAATATGGCCGCGGCGATTTCATGCTGCGCCACTTGTTGCGGACTCCACTGCAGGAAGGCGATGACAAGCACGGAAAGACCCTGCTGCGTGCCCTGCTGCTCGCCGCATTCTATCGACTCGAGGCGAGACCCGCGGATGCGCACACCATTGTGGATCAGGCAGTGAATGCCGCCGGAGAAATCGATGCTGGTCGCTTCAGGTCACTGGTCAATGCCGTCCTGCGCAATCGCCTGCGTCGTGATGGAGAGTTGCTCTCGGCCGCCAATGCCGACCTGGTGGCGCGTTACCAGCACCCATTGTGGTGGATCGAAAGAGTCCGCCTGACTCATCCATCGAACTGGGAGGGCATTCTCGCCGCGGATAATTCCCATCCGCCGATGACTTTGCGCGTCAACCGGCGTCGCATCGATGGCGGGGCCTATCTGGCTCTATTGACCGCGGCAGGGATAGGCGCTCGGTTGCTGGCGCCTCATGAATGCGCCATCATGCTGGAGCGTCCGCTGTCGGTGGAAAAGCTGCCGGGGTTTTTTGACGGTTTGGTTTCGGTGCAGGATAGTGGTGCCCAATATGCGGCGCGGTTGCTCGATGCAATGGGAGGCATGCGCGTTCTGGATGCCTGCGCCGCCCCCGGTGGCAAGGCCACGCATCTGCTGGAGCTCGCCGATGTCGATTTGCTGGCGCTGGATGCGGAGCCGGCAAGAGCCGCTCGAATTGTCGAAAATCTCGACCGTCTCGGCTTGCATGCCGAGGTGAAGACTTCCGATTGTCGCGCGTTCGAGAGCTGGTGGGACGGACGTCCGTTCCAGCGCATACTTGCGGATGTGCCGTGCACCGCCTCGGGCGTAGTGCGCCGCCATCCTGACGGCAAGTGGTTGAGGCGCGCCACGGACATTGCGGGATTTGCCCGAAACCAGGCCGGGATTCTCGATGCCATGTGGCGCATACTCGCCCCCGGTGGCAAAATGCTCTACTGTACGTGTTCCATATTCCCGCAGGAAAACGACCTGCAGATGGCCGCTTTCGCCGCACGCCATGCCGATGCTGTGCGCCTGCCGGTGATGGGCGGTGGCCGAACAGCGGATTTGCACCAATGGCAATTGATGCCGCAAGCGGAACATGACGGTTTTTTCTATGCCTTGTTGCAGAAACTCGATTAAATCCTTGCGGCGACTGCTGTTCGCCGCCTGCCTCCTGGTCCTGACCGCTGCAAGCTGGGCCGGCAGGATCGAGCCGTCTTTCGCCAATCTGACGGCCGGCGAAGACGCCTACGTTCTTTCGGCGGAGTTCGACATCGATCTGGGCAGCCATTTCGAGGATGCAGTATCGCGTGGCGTGCCGCTGTATTTTGTGCTCGAGCTGGAGATTACGCGCAATCGCTGGTATTGGCCCAGCGAACATATTGCCGGCCGCAGCCTCAGTTATCGACTCGCCTATATTCCCCTGACGCGCCAGTACAGACTCTCCAGCGGCGGCAGGCTACACCAGAATTTCGAATCGCTGAGCGACGCGCTGCGGGTGATGGGTCGTGTGGCAGCGCTGTCGGTTGCCGACAAGGGCAGCTTGAAACTGGGCGAAACCTACCAGGTGGCCTTGCGTCTCGCACTCGATCGACAACAATTGCCCAAGCCCTTGCAGGTTGACGCCATCGCCAACAGGGACTGGCAGATCGAGGCAAAAGTCTTGCGCTGGCAGTTCATTCCCGTCAGTACCCCGGGCGGCGGGGCGGAGCGGGAGTCAAAATGAGAATCCTCGCCATCGTTGCTGCGGCAATCGGAGTGATCCTGCTGTTCCTGCTGGCGTCGGCCAGCGCCAACACGGCCCTCTTCGTGAACAACTACCCGTTGCTGCTGGCACTCAACGCAGCTGTCGTGCTGGCGCTGCTGGTGCTGGTGATCGTGCAATTGCGCACCATGTGGCGTGAGTATCGCCAGCGATTATTTGGCTCCCGCCTGAAGGCCAGACTCATGCTGATGCTGGCATTGATGGCGGTGCTGCCGGGCGCGGTGGTTTATGGCGTATCTCTGCAATTCGCCATGAACAGCATCGAATCGTGGTTCGATGTGCGTGTCGATAGCGCCCTGGAGGGGGGGCTCAATCTGGGGCGAAACGTGCTCGACAGTCAGCTCGCAGAACTGACCGAGAAATCCCGCCGCATGGCCCTGGATCTTGGGGATGCAGTCGACACCCATGGAACGCGGGCAACTCAGCTGAATAGATTGCGCGAGCAGGCGGGCGCGCAAACGGCGACTCTGTTGACCACCACCGGGCATGTATTGGCGAACAGTTCAGGCGATATCGACAAACTTCTGCCGGACGTCCCGAGTGCCGCACTGTTGCGCCAGGCCCGACAGGGCCGCGGTTTGTCGCAGGTGGAGGGCGACGCCACGACGGGCCTGACCTTGCGCGTGCTGGTGCCGGTGACCGGAAGTGCGCTGACGATGGAAACGCGCGTGCTACAAGTGACACAGCCTGTGCCATCGGCTATTGCCAGGAGCGCTGCCAGCGTCGACGCCGCCTACCGTGACTACCAGGAGCTGTCACTGGGCCGCGCAGGGCTGAAGCGCATCTACAGCCTGACCCTTACCCTGACGTTGCTACTGGCATTATTTGCGGCGCTTGCCCTGGCGTTTTTCCTGGCGAAACGACTGGCGGCGCCGTTGCTGATCCTGGCCGAAGGAACGCAGGCGGTGGCCGCCGGCGATTTCACGCCGCGCGCAGCGCTCGAGACGCAGGATGAATTGGGCGTATTGACCCAGTCATTCAATCGCATGACGCGCCAGCTCGACGACGCGCGTCAGGAGACCGAGCGGCATCGTGGCCAGGTCGAGGCGGCGCGGGCCTACCTCGAAAGCGTGTTGGCAAACCTTTCCGCGGGTGTGCTGGCTTTCGATCGTGGCTTCGTGTTGCGAGCGACCAACCGAGGCGCCAGCTCCATTCTCGCGGATGATCTCGACCGTCTCGAGGGCATCCCGCTGGCCGACTGGAAGGAACATGCGACCCTGATTGCGGCGATTCGTGACGGCTTTGACGGTGTTGCCTGCAATGGTTTGCAGGGCAATGAATGGCAGCGTCAGGTCGACATCCAGTTGCGCGAAGGCGCTACCCAGGTGCTGCTGCTGAGAGGTTCGACGTTGCCCGAGGCCGGTGGCGGCGGATTCGTGGTGGTGTTCGACGACATTACGCAACTCATCGCTGCGCAGCGTTCCGCAGCCTGGGGAGAAGTGGCGCGACGCCTCGCCCATGAAATCAAGAATCCGCTCACGCCGATCCAGCTCTCCGCGGAGCGTCTGCATCACAAACTCGCCGACAAGCTCGACCCGGACGCGCGGGCGATGCTGGATCGGGCGACGAAGACCATCGTCAACCAAGTCGAGGCGATGAAGAACATGGTCAATGACTTCCGTGATTATGCCCGGACTCCGCCGGCGCAATTGCTGCCGCTCGACCTCAATGCCCTGGTGCGGGAAGTACTCGGGCTCTATGAGAATTCACGCGCCATCGTGGCAACCGAATTGGCGCGAGACCTGCCGCGCGTAACGGGGGACGCGACGCAACTGAGGCAGGTGATCCACAACTTGTTGACCAATGCCGAAGAGGCCACGGATGATGTTCTGAGCGGTGGCGCCCAGCCGGAAATCCTCATCGTCACGCGCCGTGATGGCCGGAGCGTGCTGCTCGGCGTGAGTGACAACGGCAGCGGTTTCCCGGCCCGGATCCTGGCGCATGCGTTTGAGCCTTATGTGAGCACCAAGGACAAAGGGAGCGGTCTGGGTCTGGCAATCGTCAAGAAAATAGTCGATGAGCACCACGGTGAAGTGCGCATCTCCAACCGCAAACCGCGCGGTGCTGAAGTTTCCATAAGGCTGCCGCTGGCGGCATGATCGGATAGGATCCAACAACCTATGGCACAAATACTCGTAGTGGATGACGAAATGGGGATCCGGGAACTGCTCTCGGAGATTCTGACCGACGAGGGACACGAAGTAAGACTCGCTGAAAATGCCGCCGCCGCGCGCCTGGCACGCTCAGCGAGTCGCCCCGACCTGGTCTTGCTGGATATCTGGATGCCCGACACGGACGGAATCACGCTGCTCAAGGAATGGGCCGGCGGAGGCCAATTGACGATGCCGGTGATCATGATGTCGGGACATGGGACCATCGACACTGCCGTGGAAGCAACCCGGATCGGCGCGCTGGATTTTCTCGAAAAGCCGATAGCGATGCAAAAATTGCTCGGCGCGGTGAAGAAAGGGCTGGCCAAAACGCCCATGCTGGTAACCGGGAGTTTGTCGCTCACGGCGTTCGCCCGCTCGGTCCCTATGCGTGATCTTAGGAAACGCCTGGAACAGATGGCGTCCAGGAGCCGTGTGGTCATGTTCAGATCGGCGCCCGGCGGCATAATCGAACTAGTCGCGCGCACCCTGCACATGCCGGGCAAGGTCTGGCTCGATCTGTCGCAGGACAGTGCACCGTTGACTCTCGAAGTCTTGCAGGCGGCGAGCGGCGGCGTCTTGTTTGCTGAAGAACTGGGACATCTGTCGCGCCTGCAACAAAAGAACCTGATGTTCGCCGCTGAACGGCTGGAGAAGTACGATTTGCGGCTGATCGCCGCCACGACGCTCGATACACCGGCCTTGTTGGCGCAGGGTTGGGAGGAAACACAACTCACCCAGCTGTTCGATTTTTGGCTCGGAGTCCCTGCACTGGCTGAATTGCGGGATGAGATACCGGAAATCGCCACCCATCTCCTGGCTCAATTAATCGAATCAGGTGAGGTTTCCGCAAGGCGTTTTTCGACGGCAGCACTCAACGCATTGCGCCAACATGTCTGGCCAGGGGGTTACGTCGAGCTTAAAAGCGCGGTGAAGTCGCTGATGGTGACGGCGCTCGAAGAAGAGATTCTCCCCGAAGATGTTCTGCGCCTGATCACTTTGGCGAGATCTTCGAGCATTGCCGCGGCAGGTTTGCCGCCGGAAGTCCTGATGTTGCCGTTGCGCGAAGCGCGCGAAACCTTCGAGCGTCTCTATTTCGAACATCATATTCGCCTTGATGGCGGCAATATGACGCGCCTTGCCGAAAAGACCGGTCTGGAGCGCACCCACCTATATCGAAAATTCAAGGATCTCGGGTTGCGCCCTGGAAAGAAGGACGAAGACTGAAATTGACCGGTCCTTCAGCGGTTTCGTGCGTAGCGGGTGACCGGTCGGCATATGGGCGTAAAATGGCCTGAATATCCGATCAGGTTTATGTGAGCCATGACCCGCCCGAAAAACGACACATTTCTGCGCGCCGTGCTACGCGAGCCGGTTGAATATACCCCTGTCTGGCTGATGCGCCAGGCGGGCCGTTATCTTCCGGAGTACTGCGAGACGCGGCGGCGGGCCGGTAATTTCATGAATCTTTGCAAGTCTCCCCATATGGCCTGTGAGGTGACGCTGCAACCGCTGGCTCGATTCGAACTCGATGCCGCCATTCTGTTTTCGGACATTCTTACCGTGCCTGACGCGATGGGGCTCGGCCTTTATTTTGTTGAAGGTGAGGGACCAAAATTCGAGCGTCCGCTGCGCGAGGAATGGGAGATGCGAGCGCTCGCTCCCCCCGATCCCTACGACCATCTGCGCTATGTGATGGATGCGGTCAAGGAAATTCGCAAGGCGCTGGACAACTCGGTGCCCTTGATCGGCTTTTCGGGCAGCCCATTCACACTTGCCTGCTACATGCTGGAAGGCGGCGCCTCGGTCGACTTCCGTCGCGTCAAGACCATGCTCTATGACCGGCCTGATCTGCTGCATCACGTCCTGGATGTGACGACCCAGGCTGTCATTGGCTACCTCAATGCGCAAATCGAAGCCGGCGCCCAGGCAGTAATGATTTTCGACACCTGGGGCGGCGCGTTGTCGCACCGGGCCTATCGCGAGTTCTCACTTTCCTACCTTCAGCGTATCGTTGCCGGCTTGACAAAGGAGCACGACGGCGAGAGGGTCCCCAACATCGTCTTTACCAAGGGTGGTGGACTGTGGCTGGAAGACATTGCCGCCATCGGCTGCGATTCGGTCGGACTGGACTGGACATCCAGTCTGTCAGACTCGCGTCGCCGTGTGCGGGATGCAGTGAGCCTGCAAGGGAACCTTGACCCGATTGCACTGTTTGCCTCGCCCGACGCGATTGAATCCGAAGCAAGACGGGTCGTCGACGACTTCCATTCGGCCGGTCGCGGCGGAGGACATGTTTTCAACCTTGGCCATGGCATATCTCAATACACGCCACCGCAGAACGTATCAGTGCTGGTAAACGCGGTTCACGAATATAGCCGCAGATTTCATCGCCCGGATTCATTGGCCCAGTCAGACTGATAGCGGCAAAGGGCTCCGGAGGAAGCACGCTTGGCCCCCGGAAACCGGCTCTGGCGTTCGACTTATGCACAGAAACCCTTTTCGCATTGATTTATCGAGGGTATTCCCCCCAACACGCTTATTCACATTGCATGAAGTTGATTTTTAAGGATATATTTTGCGTCGGGAGCCGGCCATTTGCGCCGGCCGCCTTTGCCAGTGCCGATCTGCGTGAATATCGCGGCAATTGCTCACAAAACAATCCACAGGGGAAGTGGGTAAATGCATTCTCCTTTGCGGGCAATGGATTAGAAGGCTAAAGAGAGGTTGGGTCGACGATTGTCAGGCAAGCATCTGATCGTTTAAGCAAGCATGAAAATTCTGCGAGTCGCTCTGGACGTTCCGCTGCCTCGCTTGTTCGACTATCGCTCGACCGACGCTCAGCAGCAGGATATCGGGCGCTGTGTTCGGGTGCCTTTCGGGAGCGCCGAGAAGATCGGCGTCATCGTCGCTGTCACCGACAGCAGCGAGCAGGCCCCCGACAAGCTCAAGCAGGCCGCCGAAATTCTGCGCGAAATTCCGGCGCTGCCGCAAGATTGGTTGGCGCTGACGGAGTTTTGCAGTCGCTATTATCAGCATCCGCTAGGCGAGGTCATGACTTTGGCCCTGCCGCCGCATCTGCGCCGCGGCAAGTTGCCGGTCAGGCGCAAGGCTAAGCCTCGAACACATGAATCGCCCGAGCCGAAACGGCCTGCCCTGCATCCGGAGCAGATAGTTGCGGTTGACCGCATTGCCGCCGGATTCGGACGCTTTGCCGCCTTCCTGCTGCATGGCATCACGGGCAGTGGCAAGACCGAAGTGTATCTTCGCCTGATCGAGAAGACTCTGGCGCTGGGACAGCAGGCGCTGATGCTGGTGCCGGAGATCGCCCTGACGCCGCAACTGGAAGCGCGCGTGGCCGAGCGCTTTCCGCATGCACTGGTGGTTTCCGCCCATAGCGGCATGGCCGATGCAGCACGTGCGCGTGGTTTCCTGGACGCTCTCGAAGGCCGCGCCGACATTCTTCTCGGAACGCGCCTGGCGGTGTTCGCGCCCCTGCCCCGGCTAGGTCTGATTGTCGTCGACGAGGAGCATGATCCATCCTTCAAGCAGCAGGACGGATTGCGTTATTCGGCGCGTGACGTCGCTGTGTGGCGCGCCCACCAACTCGGCGTGCCGATCGTGCTCGGCTCCGCGACGCCGTCGCTGGAGACTTTTTATCACTCGCGCCGGGATGGCGGACGCTACCAGTTGCTGGAACTGACGTTAAGGGCAGTCGCCCTTGCGCCGCCGACGGTGCGCTGCGTCGACACCCGCAGGGAGAAACTCCAGGACGGAATGAGCGCCGCCCTGCTGGCGGCCATTGGCTCACGCCTGGAACGTGGCGAGCAGAGCTTGCTGTTCCTCAACCGACGCGGTTACGCGCCGGTGCTGGCTTGCCCCGCCTGCGGCTGGGTGAGTCGCTGCAAGCGTTGTGCGGCGAATCTGGTCGTGCATCTTGCCGACAAGCGTTTGCGCTGCCACCACTGCGGCTGCGAGGAAGCCATCCCGAAACATTGCCCCGGCTGCGGTAATCTCGACATCCACCCGTTCGGCCGGGGAACGCAGCGCCTCGAAGAATCGCTCGCCGCGCATTTTCCCGCGGCGCGCATCCTGCGGGTTGACCGCGACTCGGCGAGCACTTCTGCCAAATGGCAGGCGATCCTGGACACCATCCATGCCGGTCGCGCGGACATCCTGATCGGTACCCAGATGCTAGCCAAGGGACATGATTTTCCCATGCTGACCCTGGTTGGCGTGGTCGGTGCCGACGCTGCCCTCTTCGCCGCCGATTTCCGCGCCCCGGAGCGTCTCTTCAGTCAGTTGATGCAGGTCGGCGGCCGCAGCGGACGGGCCGAACTTCCCGGCGAAGTGCTGATCCAGACAGAATACCCGGCGCATCCCCTGTATCAGGCCCTGGTGCTCCATGATTTCGCGCGCTTCGCGGCGACCCAGCTTGCCGAGAGGCGCGCCGCCGGTTTCCCGCCCTTCACTTTTCAGGTCTTGCTGCGTGCCGAGGCAAAGTTGCTCGAAGTTTCGCTGGCGTTCCTCAAGGCCGCCGCGTCCGAGGCGCGTCTGCTGATGCCAACCGGCGTGAATCTGTATGACCCGGTGCCGATGCGGATCTATCGAGTGATGGCTTTGGAGAGGGCGCAACTGCTCGCCGAATCAGCCAGCCGGCCGGCACTGCAAGCCTTTCTGACGGCATGGGCGGAGCAGCTGTACAAACTGAAAGCGCCGCGCGATTTGCGCTGGCATCTGGACGTCGACCCGCTGGAATTTTGATTTCGCTGGCGCATGACCAAGAATGGACAGGAAGGGGGAATGCTCATGGGCCTGGCGAAACGCGACGCTGCCCAACATACCGGCGGCGACTATCCCTCATCACGAATGTCCTCGCCGGGTCCGGCGCGCATACCCAGTTTCACCATCTTTTCCCAAAGATTCTTGCGACTGATACCAAGCAGCGCTGCGGTATCCGCGATGCGGCCGCCGCACTCGGACAATGCCCGACGGATGTAGGCGCGTTCGCATTCATGCAGATGGTCGCTTAGCGGCCGCCTGAGAGTATCTTCGTTCGCTGGCACCACACCCGTGGCACCGAATAGGTTTTCGGCATTTAGCAACGGATTCAAGGAAAGAACGCTGGCACGCTCAAGACAATGTTGCAACTCCCGCACGTTGCCGGGCCACGGGTAACGTGTCAGGGCACGTTCCGCCTCGGCGGTCAGCATGCGACGGGTTTCGCCCCGGTTCGCTCTTTCATCGAGAAAGTGCGCTGCCAGCCAGAGAATGTCTTCCTGTCGCTCGCGCAGGGGAGGCACGTGCAAGTGGACAACGTGGATACGGTAATACAGATCCTCGCGGAAGCTACCCCCCTCCACCATCGCCTTGAGGTCATGATGAGTGGCGCAAATCAATCGGATATCCACCTTGCGCGGGGTGGCACCGCCGACACGAACTACTGTACGATCCTGAATCGCGCGTAGCAGCTTGACTTGCATTGAGGGTGGCATTTCACCAATCTCATCGAGAAACAACGAACCGCCGTCAGCCTGCTCGAAGACCCCGCGCCGTTCCCGGTCGGCGCCGGTGAATGCGCCCTTTTCGTGGCCGAAAAGTTCCGACTCGATAAGGTTCTCCGGGATTGCTCCACAATTCACGGCCACGAAGGGAGTCTTGTTGTCTGCGTCGCCGATGCGATGCAGCGCACGCGCAACTTCCTCCTTGCCGACGCCGGACTCGCCGGAGATCAGAACGGCACTGCGGCTTGCCGCCAGTCGCGGCAACAGTCCTTCAATATTTCGCATGCTGGTGGAAATGCCCAGCCGGTCGCTGGCATTGGCCGCCGGTTGCTGGTGTTCGCACAAATCGCGAATCTTGCCGATCAACTCGGCGACGTTGAATGGTTTGGTCACGTAGTCATGAGCGCCCAGCTTGAGCAATCTCACCGCCTGATCGATAGCGCCGCAGCCGGTGATGAAGATAAACGGAGCCACGGTCTTGCCGTTGCCGAGCAAATCGCAAAACAGATTTTCGCCGGTGGTGTCCGGCAAATTGATATCGCTCACCACAACGCTATAGCGGCGCTGTTCGAGGCCGCGACGGGCGGACTTACCATCGCGAAACCAGTCGCAGGCGAATCCCTCGAAGTCGAGTCGCCCGGATAGTGCCTCGCCAATGATCGGGTCGTCCTCGATCAGGCCGATGCGGTGCTGCATAGAACTTCTCCAAGAGGAAGATTAACCACAAACTCGACCTGGTCGTCGATATTCCTGGCGGAAATGCGACCGCCAAGCTGGGTCACGATCTGGTAGGTGACCCACAGGCCGAGACCGTGGCCACCGGCGCGGGTCGAAGCAAAGGGCTCGAAAAGTTTGGCGATTTGTTCTTCGCTAAGCTGGTCCCCGTCGTTACGGACCACAATTATGAGATTCGAATTTGATTCGTCTTTTCTACCCAGCCACAAGCTCACATGGCCGCCTTCCGCCGCTGCCTGCAAAGCGTTGAGCAACAGGTTGATGAGTATCTGGCGCACCAGACCGGCCGGCACCGGCAATTCGTCCGGCATCTCCGTCGACCACGCCAGCTGGATCCGGCGTTTGCTGACCTGCGTCTGAATCAGGGTATGAATATCCTCCAGGTCATGCTGGTTCAGAGGCCGCGCCTGTACCCTCGTCTGCACCAGCAGCGCCGCGACCGTATCGCGAATCTGCATCAGGCCGCGATCAATCAATTCCAGGCTGCGCAACGTTCGCGGATCCATATCGGGCTGCAATTTGAGCGTATCAACGATAGTGATCAACCCGGCCAGCGGGTTGTTGATTTCGTGAGCGATGCCGGCGGTGAGTCGGCCGATTGCGGCAAGTCGTTCCGACTTGACCACCTGGTTTTCCAGTGCGACTTTGTCGCGCAGTGCCAGCGCCATCCGATCGTAGGCCTGAAACATCTGGCCGAGCTCATCGTGATAGGGATATAGGTCGGGCGGCAGCGGTTCAGGTACCGCTTCCAGGATCATTTCCATGCGTTGCGCCAGGTCGACGAGCGGCGTCGCCATGCGCCTGGCCCAATACCAGTTGATGGGGATCAGCACCGCCAGCACCAGCAAGCCAATACCCAGGCCCTGCCAAAGGGAGTCGATAAACCACGGGTGAAACACCGACTTCGCGTAGCGCAGAACCAGGTGCCCGAGCTGCGCGTCCCTGTCCGTGATGGGCAAGACCACATAGAGAAAAGCGGAGTTGTCGAACTCCAGCACCAGCGGCCATTTCGGGCCAGCGCCAAGGCGTGAGCTCAACTCCACCCATTCAGCGCCCAAGGTAGCCGGGACGCTCAACATAGGCAGCGTATCCGGATCGCTTGAGACAAACACCTTGTGATCCGGTCCCAGAACCACCACGGCATCAACCTGAACCGGTGTTTGCGCTGGTTCGCCGCGAATTGGAGAGCGCACGATCTCGAACGCCCGCCACACATCGTCATGCAGCAGCGCCGGTGCCACGGTGTTGGCAAGGGTATGCCCGAGATTGCTGGCGCTGATGATCACGGCGCGCTTCATATCGTCGTAGGCTCGCGTCATCAGGGCGGCACCGACGACGAAGATCGACAGGCTAATCAGAAACGACGTCCACAGCGGAATCTTGCGGCGGAAGGAAAGGTTGAACAGCCAGCGCATCAGAATTCCTTACGCTTCGCCAAAGGCGCGCATCATCCGCGCGACGCCGTCATAGAGCGTCGGGCTGCCGATGATGAATCCATCGAGATTCAGGCGGGCAAGTAGGCTTCGTCCCTTTTCGGTCGTCGACATGTCCAGCAGATGCTTTTGCATGATTTGAAAGTCGCCTGCGGAAATCGAGCGATGGCTGACGAAAGGCGGGAAGCCATACTCCGGGGAGCGCCAGATCACGCGCGTACGCAAGGCCAGATCGGGCTCGACATGCACCAGGGTGTCACGAATATAACTATCCACCGCGCCGCCTTGAGCCAGCCCGCTGGCAACAGCCTCGACCACCTTGCGGTGCGACCAGGTGAAGAAAGTCTTGCGAAAAAACGTCGCCGGGTCATGCCCCAAACTGCGGATGTGGTAACGAGGCGCCAGGTAACCGGTGTTCGAATACGGGTCGGCGTATGCAAACACGCTGCCGGAGAGATCGGCCATCGACTTGAACTGCGCGTTGTCCCTGCGCACGATCAGATACGAACGATAGTAGGGACGCCCCTGATAGAGCGGTACCGCGAGCAGCCGCACCTCCTGCTTGAGGTGCAGATACGGATAATCGCAGATCCAGGCGAAGTCCAGCTTTTCCAGCCGCAGCAAATCCATGGTTTCGCGGTAGCTGTCGCGCTGAACGAATTCGATCGGCCGTCGCAGGGAATCGACCATGAATTCTCTCCATTCGTCGAGAAGTTTGTGCTGGTCATGCAGAAAAGCCGGGGTCATGCCGACGCGCAATTTGCCGCCCGCTGCTTTGGCCTTACGCGTCAAACCGATGAGACCGGCGGCGAGGCATCCGCTGTTGATCAGCAAGCGGCGTCGGTTACGACTCGGTAACAAATTTGGAATTCCCTGAGTCATTGAGCCTCCGTCGGTTACGGTGTGGTGACCATTTTAACCGGATTAGCCATTCCGGGGGCAAATCCAGCCACGGTGTCTGACAGCAAGACCATGAAGCGACGCTACTTTCTACCTTTGGCATGATTCTCGCCTATGGTCACGCAAGCATGATGTTCGGGCGCTTGATTTGAATCCTCGATGTCGCGCGATGCCGCGTCTACCGTGGGAGCCAGTCCGGGTTTGAGGGCCGGGCGCGGGTTGCTTTCCAAAGGGCCGCAACTCGGAGCGGTGGTGAGGTTCTCTGTATTCAGTTACCGATCCGTAACGTCGGTCCGGTGGAACCAGCGGCATTTCGGGAGCTATCGGGTTTCGAGCTGTTCGAATTGATGGAATTTTCAAACAGGAGGGTGTCATGAGATTGACCAGACGTGAATTTATCCGGGCGTCGGCCGCGTCCGCAGCTTGGACATTCGGCGGTAGCGCGTTGGCGGCGGCCCAAGCGGGAGCCAAGGCCAAGCCCATGCCGTTCAAGAATGCGTTGATCCCGCGCAAAGCCAGGCCCAGTGCCGCGGCGAAGGGTGAGTGGGTGGCCAGCACTTGTCAGGGCTGCACCCAATGGTGCGCGATCCAGTTGTTTGTGCAGACCGGTCGCGTCGTGCGCGTGCGCGGCAACGAAATTTCCAAGAGCAACCATGGCTATGTCTGCCCGCGCGGTCATTTGATTCCGCAGCAGACCTACGACCCCGATCGCGTCAAGGTCCCATTGAGGCGCACGAACCCTGCCAAGGGCCGTGGCATCGATCCGAAATTCGTGCCGATTTCCTGGGACGAGGCCATCGCCATCGTCGCCGACAAGATGATCGAGTTGCGCCAGGCCGGCGAACCCGACAAGCTCTGTTACATGCGCGGTCGTTACGGCCCGATCTCGCAGGAGCTGCTGTATGGCACCCTGCCCAAGATATTCGGCACGGGCCAATATTTTTCACACAGCGCCATCTGCGCCGAAGCCGAGAAGATGGGCCCGGGCCTGACGCAAGGCTTCTTCGGCTATCGCGACTACGATCTGGAAAAGACCAACTGCCTGGTGATCTGGGGCTGCGACCCGCTGGCTTCCAATCGACAGGTGCCCAACACCATCCACCGCTTCCACGAAATCATCGCGCGCGGCAGCGTGATCGCGGTTGACCCGCGCCTGTCCACCTCGGCCGCCAAGGCCCACGAGTGGCTGCCGCTCAAGCCCGGCACCGACGGTGCGCTGGCGGGGGCCATGGCGCATGTGCTGCTGACAGAAGGCCTGTGGAACCGCGAGTTCGTCGGTGATTTCAAGGATGGCAAGAATTTGTTTGTTGCCGGCGCTATGGTGGACGAAGCCGCATTCGTCGAAAAAGAGACCCATGGTCTGGTCAAGTGGTGGAACCTCGAACTGAAGGACCGCAGTCCGGCCTTTGGCGAGAAGGAATCAGGCATCCCCGCCGCGCAGATCGTGCGTGTGGCTCGCGCCATGGGCAAGGCAGCGCCCAACACGGCGGTATGGATGGGCCCCGGCGCAGCGATGATGCCGCGCGGCACCTACGCGTCGATGGCGGTATATGCGCTGAACGGCCTGCTGGGCTCGGTCGACATCGTTGTCTGGGAAGGCGCTCCCGGAGCGCCGCTGGCCAAGTTCCCCAGCACCGACAAGTTCATCGATGCGCTGGCCAAGGAAAAGGGCCATGGCAAGAAAATCGATGGTCGCGGTGCCAAGGACATGCCGGCGATGATGGGGGCCAAGCCGGGCAGCGGTGTGGTCACCAACAATGTGGCCAATGGCATGCTGAAAGATCCGGGCGCGGTAAAGGTAATGCTGTCCTCTTGGTCCAACTTCAACTTTTCATGTACGGGCGCCGAGCGCTGGGACAGGGCGATGGCCAAGGTGCCCTTCTTCGCCCACATGGTCACCAATGCCTCGGAAATGACGCAGTACGCCGACATCGTGCTGCCCTCCACTTTCAACTCGTCCGAGGGCTGGAACATCGTCACCAACGGCAGCAACGGCTACAGCTACGCATCGATCCAGCAGAACCCGATCAAGCGCCTGTTCGACGTCAAGCAGGAAGAAACCGAGTTACCCTGGCTGTTGGCACAGGCGCTGAAGGTCAAGGGCTTCCCCAACATGGCCGACTATTACGACCAGATCAAGGACCCGGAGACCGGCAAATCGGCGACAACGTCGCTCGAATTCGCCGAGTTCGCCGCCAAGTTCGTCAGCGCGCCGATCTGGATGGCCAAGGAGGCGCCCAAGGGCGATGCCCAGATCAAGGGCTGGGCCGAGTTCAAGGCCAAGGGCATGTTTCACGGCCCGCGCTACACCATCAAGCACGGCTGGGGTGGCAAGTTCAAAACGGTCACCCACAAGTTCGAGTTCTACAGCGAGTCGTTGAAAAAGGGCCTGCTCGATCACGCCAAGAAATACGAGACCACCACCGATGATATTCTTGCCGTCAGCGGTTACACCGCGCGCGGCGACCTCGCCTTCGTGCCGCACTACGAAGCACCCAAGCGGCACGGCAGCATGGAGGAGTTTCCGTTCGACTTCGTCGACTACAAATCGCGCCTCAATCGCGAAGGCCGCTCGCAGAACCTCCCTTGGTACCACGAGTTCAAGAAGGTCGATCCCGGTGACGTGTCCTGGGACGATGTGGTCAAGATGAATCCGGTGGACGGCGCCAAGTTGGGCCTGAAGACCGGCGACATGGTCAACATTACTTCACCGGCGGGTTCCATCACGACCGGACTCAAGCTTTGGGAAGGCGTGCGTCCCGGCACCGTCGCCAAGTGCTACGGTCAGGGTCACTGGGCCTACGGCCGCGTGGCGGCCAAGGACTACGCCAAGGCAGTTCCATTAGGCGGCAACAACAACGAGGTTCTGGTCGATGACTATGACCGCTTGAGTGGTGCCACGGCCCGCAATGGTGGCTTCACCGGTGTGCGGATCACCAAGGCCTGAGCGCCGTCCATAAGGAGAATATGATGAAACTTGGAATGGTTATCGATCTGAGCCGGTGCGTTGGCTGTGGTTCCTGCGCCCTTGCCTGCAAAGCGGAAAACAACACGCGCAATCGCGCTGGCGGCCAAAGCTTCAACTGGGCCGACTTCCTCATGCACAGCGAAGGCAGGTTTCCCGACACCAAGCACTTCGTGATGCCGGTGCTGTGCAACCACTGCGACGAACCCCCTTGCATCGCCATCTGCCCGGGTAACCCGGAGAAGGCGGGCAAGGGCAAGCCCTACAAGGCGCTGTTCAAGACGCCGGAAGGGATCACCATGCACAATCCGGAACTCTGCGTCGGTTGCGGTGACTGCCAGAAGGCGAGGGGGTGTCCGTACAGCCACGAGAAACTCGACCCGTCGAGCCTCAATGGCGAAAGCTACAGCGTGATCAGTCTCAACGCGGCCGACGACCCGGCGCAGCCGTTCTGGTCTGACAAGATGGCAGCCATAGCCGGGGGTACGGCATCTGGCGCGGAAGTTTCCGCCAAGTCCGGCGCGACGATTCCGGCGATGAACGCCTGGCAGGGTGGAGAACTGCGGCCGATCCGCTCGGATGACGTGGTCGAGAAATGCACCTTCTGCTACCACCGCGTGACGAACGGCCTGCAACCGGCGTGTGTCGAGGTTTGCCCGGCCCAGGCGCGTATCTTTGGCGATCAGCAGGATCCGAACAGCAAGATCTCGCAGCTCCTGAAGAAAGAAAAATCGTTTCGCCTGCAGGAAGACAAGAAGACCAAGCCGAACGTGTACTACATCGGCAAGTACAGTCCTCGCGCCTGATCTAGAATCGGGGGCCGGTCCTCGACCGACCCCATTTCTATCCGGCGCCAGGCGGCGCCACTCCGGCCACCCCGGACACGTTCGCTTCAGGAGATGCAATGACCGACTATGTCAATGGTAAAGCCGGGGCGCGCGAAGATTTGTGCCGTCTACTTTCCGCCTGCTATTACGAGCCAACCACGGATTTTACCGAAGAGCGTCTGTTTGATTCCATGCTGGCCGCCGCCACCGCCATCCGTCCGGACCTCGCCGAGTCTGCACGCAAGCTGGGCGAAGCGTTTGTCGCCCAGGACATGGAAACACTGCTGGTTGACCACACGGCGCTGTTCATCGGGCCTTCGCAACCCAGGGCCATGCCCTACGCCTCGTTCTGGCTGACCGACGACCAGTCGGGACGGCACGCGGCGACCATGGCGGCGCTCGAATTCTACGAACAAGGCGGCCTCGACGTCAGTGACGATTTGCAGGAATTGCCGGACCATGTGGCGGTGGAACTGGAGTTTCTTTACCTGCTGATCTTCGCGCAAAACCAGGCCCACCTCGGCGGCAATCCCGAAGAAATCTCAGCCGCCAACGCGCTGCACCACCGCTTTCTGGTTGAGCATCTGGGTGTGTGGGTCGGCAGCTTCGCCGCTGCCGTCAAGGCGGGTACCGAGGTCGCGTTCTACCGGGAGCTTGCGGGGTTTACCGAGCGCTTCGTACAGATGGAGGTAGATTTGTCGAGGCTGCATTGAGAGAACTGTAGTACCCGTAATGCCGTTGCCCATGGGCGGCCATGAACGCTCCTCAGCCGGACTGTTGCCGCTGCCGCGATCTTCCGGCAACAAGATACCAGGCATAACTCGCTGCCTGCAGCGCGAGCAGCCAAGCATAAGTGTGCTGGTATGCATCTCGTTGCGCCAGACCGGCGGCGATGTAGGCATCGACCGCGACGCCGAAACCCCATTGGATTCCGAAGGCGCCGATGAACGCGAGCAGGTTGAGGGTGGTGTTCGCCCGTCCCGTCAATTGCGCCGGGAATTGCGCCGAGAGCAGCGCGTAGGAGAGATTGCCGACGCTGAATACCAGTCCCATGGCGAACCAGAGTAGTTGGGTGGGCGCACCGTCGATCACGATCAGTAGCGTGACCAGTATGCCGCCACCCATCCCGGTGATCAGGATGCGCTCAGGATGGATGCCTCTTGCGGCGAGGCGGGTGACGAAGGCGGCGATGGAAACGAAACCGAGCAGCATGCCGGCACCCATCAGCAAGAGATGAAACGCCGCCGCATCGCGCGTCAGCCCGGTGAAATTCATCAGCCACGGCACTGCCCAGAGTCCCTGCATGGCCATGAAGCCACCGACGATCAGCATGGTCTGCGGCGCGTAGCGCCAAAAGGCGATGCTGGTGAACACCCGGGCGACGCCGCGCAACTGATTGGCCAGCGTTTCCTTGCCGGAAGCCGCCGGTTTGTCCGGCGTGGTGAAGATGATGATCGCCGCCAGCAGTGCGACGGCTGTCAGCCCCTGGAACGCGCCGCGCCAGCCGATCCACGGCAGAACCCAGCCGAGGGGCGTGCTCGCCGTGAGCGCGCCCATGGCGCCGGCAGCCATGATGGCGGAATTAAGAGAGGCCTGTCGCTGAATTGGAAACCATAGCGAGAATGCCTTGAAGGAGGCCATCAGGCAGGCCGAAACGCCCAGCCCGATTAGCCCGCGCGCGAAGGCCAGTTCCGTCAGGTTCTGGCCCAGCGAGAAGAGTGCTGCACCGGTCGCCGTAACCAGCAGCAGCGCGGTTTCCACCCGGCGCGGGCCGTAGCGGTCGAGCAGGATGCCGAGCGGCAGCTGGAAAGCCCCGAACGCAAACAGGTAGGCGCCCGTCAGTAATCCCAGATCAGTGGCCGAGACGCCCAGGTCCCGAATCAACTCCGGTGCAATCACCGCATTGACATTGCGCAACAGGTAGGAAAGAAAATAGCCCGCGGCGAACGGCAGAAAGATACGCAGCCAGGGATTGATCACGGCACTGCCGGAGGGATTCATGTTATCGGACCGGCGGGCGCTGAATTGCGCAGCAACCAGTCGCGCCGTGCAGCCAGCTTGTCGACCCACCCCGGCGTCAGGCCGGGAGCGGCGATCAACTGATCCAGTTCGTCGATCGCCGGACGATGGGCAAGGCTGGCTAGCCACAGCCTTGTAAGCGTCACCGAGGGCGCCGGTCGTTCCAACAGCTCAAAAATGTCATCCGGGGCGACCGTTCCTTCCGCGATGACTCGATAATACCAGCCGGTGATGCAGCGCTCGGCGATGAATCGGGACATGCCGGGTTCGCCGAATTTGTGGTTGATCTTCCAGCACGGCGAACGCGGCTGGGACACCTGGACCACGGCCGAACCGAGGCGAAACATGTCGCCGATGCAGACGGCGGATTCGTTCCACGCCGCGCTGGAAAGGTTCTCACCGAGGCTCCCAGGGACCAGCGCGTCTTTTGCTGCCGGAAAAGCCGCGGCCAGCGCCGAGTAATGTTCGCCCGCATAGTGATGCACGGCCTTCTCCGGTCCGCCATGAACGCGGCGGTCGGCCTGTGTGTCGCCCCGAAAACCGTCGCGGGTCAATTGCACAGGTGCGGTCGCGGCCTGCTTGAAGATTCCGGTGGGCTGGCCGTCCGGTTCCAGTATGGTGATGCCGCCGACATACAAGCCGCAGATTCTGCTCATGCCTGCTGCACCCACAGCCAAGCGGCGCCACGCACGCCCGAAGAATCGCCGTGGCGGTTCCCGACCAGCCGCGTGGCGACCGCGTCGGAAAAGATGTGGCGACTCCAGAGGCGTGGCACGTTCTCATAAATCCGCGAGATATTCGACACGCCGCCCCCGAGAACGACGACAGTCGGATCGAGGATGTTGATGACTTGCGCCAACGCCATGGCCAGGCGCGCCTCGTATCGCTGCACGGTCGCTTCGCAGGTTCCGTCGCCCGCCGCCGCGCGTGCGACGATGACCGGTGGATCGAGCGATTCTCCGCTCATCTTGAAATGGTCGCGGCGCATTCCCGGACCCGAAACATAGGTCTCGATGCAGCCGTTGCGCCCGCAGTAACATGCCGGCCCAGGCCCTTCGTCGCCCGCGTCGAGCGGCAGGGGATTGTGTCCCCATTCGCCGGCGATGGCGTTGGCGCCGGTCAGTACCCGGCCAAGCACGACGATGCCACCGCCGACGCCGCTGCCGAGGATCACTCCAAATACCACCTCTGCACCGGCGGCGGCGCCGTCAGTCGCCTCGGAGAGGGCAAAGCAGTTTGCATCATTGGCCAGCCGGACTTCCCGCCGCAACAGGGCCTCCAGATCGGACTGCAGGGTCTTGC
>Ga0163199_1000765_pt1 | contig 20126 bp, 9 predicted proteins | sample PL_2010_150m_FD_113537 | JGI IMG/M metagenome (GOLD analysis project Ga0163199, IMG submission 113537) | Freshwater microbial communities from Powell Lake, British Columbia, Canada to study Microbial Dark Matter (Phase II) - PL_2010_150m | ecosystem: Environmental > Aquatic > Freshwater > Lake ...
CGTTCCAACCCCCAATGTGAACATGAAAATAAATCCCCCCGTCAACCGCCTCGTCGGTAGCATGCCCAAAATCGGCCTCCGCCCCACCATTGATGGTCGTTTGGGTGGCGTCCGCGAATCGCTGGAAAAGACCACGATGACCATGGCGAGGAACGTCGCCAAACTCATCGAGTCCACCCTGCGCCACTCGAACGGCTTGCCGGTCGAGTGCGTCATCGCCGACCGTTGCATCGGCGGCGTGGTCGAGGCCTCAATGGCTGAGGAGAAGTTCCGGAAGGAGGGAGTCGGAGTATCGCTCACCGTCACACCATGCTGGTGCTACGGTTCGGAAACGATGGACATGGACGCGAGTGTGCCGAAAGCCATCTGGGGTTTCAACGGCACGGAACGCCCTGGCGCGGTTTACCTCGCTGCCGTTGGTGCCGGACACACGCAGAAGGGTTTGCCCGCCTTCACCATTTACGGTCGTGACGTGCAGCAGATTGGTGACGCCGTGATTCCAGATGACGTACGCGGGAAGATTCTCGGCTTCGTGAAAGCCGGACTCGCCGTCGCCACGATGCGCGGGAAAAGCTACTTGTCCGTCGGCGGCGTCTCAATGGGCATCGCGGGTTCGATTGTGAACCAGGATCTGTTCGAGGATTCGCTCGGCATGAGGGTCGAGTGCGTGGACATGACCGAAGTCGTGCGCCGCATTGAGGAGAAGATTTACGACGAAGCGGAGTTCAAGCGCGCGCTGGCCTGGGTGAAGCAGAATTGCCCCGAAGGCAAGGACTACAACAAAAAGTCCCGCACCCGGAAGTGTAAGGACTGGGAATGGGCGTTCGTGGTGAAGTCCGCGATGATCGTGCGCGATCTAATGATCGGCAATCCGCGCCTCGCCAAGCTCGGCTTCGGCGAAGAAGCACTCGGTCACAATGCCATCCTCTCCGGTTTCCAAGGCCAACGCCATTGGACCGACCATTATCCGAACGGCGACTTCCTCGAAGCCATCTTGAGTTCGTCCTTCGACTGGAACGGCATCCGCGAGCCGTTGCTGGTCGCCACGGAGAACGATTCGCTGAATGGCATTTGCATGCTGCTTGGCCATTTACTCACGGACACGGCGCAGATTTTCGCTGACGTGAGGACGTATTGGAGTCCGGCGGCGGTGAAGCGCGTCACTGGTCAGAGCCTGACCGGCGCGGCGGCGGGCGGTTTGCTGCACCTCATCAACTCCGGCGCGGCGACGCTCGACGGTTGCGGCAAGCAGACGCGCAACGGTCAGGCCGTGATGAAACCATTCTGGGAAATCACGCCGCAGGAGGCGCAGGTCTGTCTGAAAGCGACCACCTGGCCGCCGGCGATCTATGAATATTTTCGCGGCGGCGGCTTTTCCTCCGCCTACGGCACGCGCGCGAATATGCCGGCGACAATGTTCCGGCTCAACATGGTCAAGGGCCTCGGCCCGGCGCTGCAAATCGCGGAAGGGCAGTTCGTGGATTTGCCGAAGGAGATTTACACCGCGCTCGAAGAGCGGACGAATCCGACGTGGCCCTCGCACTGGTTCGCGCCAAAGGTTGCTGGCCAGGGCGTGTTCCGCAACGTGTATTCCGTGATGAACGCTTGGGGCGCGAACCATGGCACAATCAGCTACGGCCACATCGGAGCGGACTTGATCACGCTCGCCTCGATGCTGCGGATTCCGGTCTACATGCACAACGTGGCGGAGGAAAAAGTTTTCCGGCCCGGCGCGTGGACGGCGTTCGGCACGGCGGATTTGGAAGGGGCGGACTTCCGCGCGTGCAAAAACTTCGGGCCGCTCTACGGCAAGAATCTGCGTTAAACGACCATGCTCAAAGGTATTTCACCGTGCATCAGCCAGGACTTGCTGAAGGCTCTCGCCGAGATGGGCCACGGCGATGAAATTGTTTTGGCGGACGCGCATTTCCCCGGATATTCAATGAACACCCGCGTGCTCCGCGCTGATGGACTTTCCATTGCGGCGCTGCTTGACGGGATTCTCCCGCTATTCGAACTGGACGCCTACGCGCCGCCGCTGGTGATGATGGCGGTGGTGGTGGGCGACAAACTCGACCCGGCGGTAGAAAGCCGCTACCTGAAAACAATCCGCAGTCATGTGCCGCAGGCGAAGTCGCCAGAGCGCATTGACCGCTTCGCGTTTTATGAGCGCGCCCAGAATGCCTTCGTTGTAGTGATGACCGGCGAAACCGCCAAATACGGCAATATAATTCTGAAAAAGGGCGTTACGCCAACGATAGAAACTTGAGCCAATATTTTTCAATATGAACCAAAACAAAAAAAGTCTCTTCGTGACGGCGGACGGCACGAATCTGGCGTTCACCTTCATCCTCGTCAGTTCGCTGTTCCTCTTGTGGGGCTTCTGCAACGGGATGATTGACGTGATGGACAAACATTTTCAGGAGGAACTCCACCTGACGCTCGCCCAATCCGCCAACGTGCAATGGGCGCACTACCTCGGCTATTTCCTCATGGCACTGCCCGCCGGCTGGATGGCGACCAAGCTCGGTTACAAGGGCGGCATCATCGCCGGGCTCCTGATGGTCGCGGCGGGTGGGCTGTGGTTCATCCCGGCCACACACATCGCTCAATTCTGGGCGTTTCTGGTCGGCGTCTGCTTCATCGCCGCTGGACTCACCTTCCTCGAAACCATCGCCAATCCCTACACCACCGTGCTGGGTCCAACGCAGTTTGCCGCTACGCGCATTAACCTCGCCCAATCCTGCAACGGCATCGGTTGGATTTTTGGGCCGATTGCCGGGAGCATGTTTTTCTATGGCAAGGATGCCGCCGGCAAGAGCACGGGCACAGAGACGCTCTGGATTCCCTACGCAGGGGTCGCGGTGGTGGTCATCATCCTCGCCGTCATTTTTTACTTCGCCGATGTCCCCGACATCAAGGCGGAGGACGACTACCATCTCGACGAGGCCACGCCGGGAGCTTCGCGCTCAATCTGGACGCACCCGCATTTCGTGATGGCGGTCGCCGCGCAGTTCTTCTACATCGCCGCGCAAGCCGGCATCTTTGCCTTCTTCATCAACTACATGACCTCGCAGACACCGGGCATTCCCGAGTCATGGAACTCTTTCCTGCGGGCCGGCTGGCTGGAGACCGGCGCGGACGGCGTGCTCCACATCAGCAACGCCTTCGCTTCGATCCTGGCCTCCGGCGGGTTCGTATGCTTCCTGCTGGGGCGGTTCACCGGCGCAGCGCTGCTCAAGAAATTTTCCGCGCACAGAATGCTCGGCCTCTACGGAATACTGAACGTGGTGGCCTGCCTGCTGATCTTTGCCAAGCTGGGCTGGGTGTCCGTCGCCTGCGTGTTCATGAGCTATTTCTTCATGTCCATCATGTTCCCGACCATTTTTGCACTCGGCATTTTCGGCCTGGGAGCGCGGGCGAAGAAAGCGTCCTCGTTCATCGTCATGGCGATCATGGGCGGCGCGATTCTGCCCAAACTGATGGGGAGCATCGCGGACAAAACCGACATCTCTCGTGGCTTCATTGTGCCCGCCTTCTGTTTCGCCTTCGTGGCGTTCTACGGTTTTAACTGGTCCAGGTTCAGCCGGGCCGAATCGTTGAACGGGACGAAGATTGTGGGGGGCATTGAAAACCCATCGCCGAAACAATGACAAATCCCCTGAGAACGAATGACGTCAAGAAAAACAGACACCGCAGAAGTTAACAAACGCGGGAATTGCCTGATGAGACCATTGCGTGGGCTAATGATTGCGGCATTGAGTTTGGCCATACTTGGAAACGCAGCCGCCGCTGATTTCCACCCCTTGGACAGGCCGGCCACCGAAGCGCGCAAGTTCAACATCCTCTTCCTATTCGCTGATGACCAACGCGCCGATACCATTGGCGCGCTGGGCAACTCGGTGATCCAGACCCCGAACCTCGACCGCTTGACCCATGCGGGACTGGCCTTCAACTGCGCCTACATGCAAGGAGGCATGGGAGGCGATGCCGCCGGAGGATTGAACCCGGATCCGAGGCTTTCTTCGCTCGCCTGTCATCATTCCTGATCTTAATGCCTCGGGACTTGCCCCGGGGAGTTCTTACTGCGCGGAGAAATGGTAGGTGCCTGAACCTGCGTCCACAACGATGTAGCCGGGGACTGCGGTAGCCGAGGTGATGCCGGAGGTGCCCGGCACGTAGGCTTTGTTCTTCCACAGGACAGCGTCGCCCTCGCGAATCGTGGCATTGGCCGCGTCGCCTAACACAGGAACAAAGATCCGGGCGCGGCCGTTCGCCGGTACGGTTACATCGAGCGTGATGCCGGCATCCTTCCGGCTCCACGAAATCGCCGCCGTGCCGCGCACGGTGGGAATGGTCGCGCTGGCGTTGGTAAGATTCTTCACAACGGCAAGGCTGGGTTTGTACTCGATTTCGGCGTAGCCGGGCTGGCTCGGGCGGATGCCGGCGACCGACTCCAACAGCCAACCCGCTAGTCCCCCGCCGAGGAACGGATGATTCTTTGACTTGTCATCGTTTTCCCATCGTTCCCAGAAAGTTCCTGGTGCCTGCGGTTCTTTCAGCATGAAACCCCAACTCGGGAAAGTGGTCTGCCGCGCCAGGGTCAGAGCCACGTCATCGTGACCGGTGCCGGTAAGTGTCCGCATCAGGTGCAGAGTGCCGAGGGCCCCAGTATCGAGATGGTTGTTTTTCGCATGAATGTCATCCACCAATGATTGAGCCACCGCCACGCGGTGTTCGCAGGGAACAATGCCAATGGACAAGGCCAGCGCGTTGAGGGCTTGCCGGTTGCCGGTGTAGAACCGGTTGCCGTTCGGTGCCAGGAAGCGCGCGTTGACCGCCGCCTTCACCTTGTCCGTCACAGCGGCATATTTGGCCGCATCCTCCGTGCGCCCAAGAATTTTCGCCTCGCGCGCCACGAGGTTCACGCACTGGTAGTAATACATGCTGGTGAGGGCCGAGAGATTGGGCATGTCCTCATTTTTTCCGGGGTGACACCAATCGCCCCAAAGCCAGAACGGGTTTTTCTCATTCTTGCCCGTTACCGTCTTCCACGGCTGCTCCGCTTCGATGAGATAGTCGTGGCGGTCTTTGCTGGAGACAATCTCCGGATTGTTCTTTGCACCCGGTTTGCAAACCACTTCATCAAGGGTGTCAAACCAGTTGATAAGGCAATCGGCGAAGAGCCGCGCGCGCTGGTAATCCTCCTCCAGACATCTTTCATCGCCATACGCCTGGTAGAAATCCCAGGGGATGAACACACAGTGCGCCTGCCAGAGGAGGCAGTATCCGCTTCCCTTCCCCATATTGGCGTTTCCGCTCTCGCCATGCGGCCCGGCAGAGCGATTGGCCTTCGCAATCCATTTCCGCCAGAAATCCGCGCTGTCAAACATCGCGAGCGAGGCGCCAGAGCAGGCATAAGCGTCAGCGCTCCACGGGGCGCGTTCGCCGCGCTGGTTACAATCGGTGTGCAGATACATACTGTTGTCCAACTCTCCGGTTCGGAAGGCGTCAAACTCCTGATTCAACAGCGCATCCGAGCAGGAAAACGTGGCCTCGCGCCGGAGAATGTCGGAGTGGATCCAGCGGCCTTCGAGGCTCTTTTTTGTCAACTCCACATCACCTGACACCTCGACATACCGGAACCCGTGATAGGTGAGAAATGGTTCCCACGTTTCGATGCCATCGCCTTTGAGCGTGTATTGGTCAATCGCCTTTGCCGGCAGACCGGTCAGATTCGAGCTGCGGTCGAGCGTGCCGTCCGCCTTCACCCGTTCCGCATAGCGCAGCGTCACCACCGTTCCCGCCTTGCCCTTGACCGTAATCCGCGCCCATCCGCTGATGTTGCGACCGAGATCAAAAATGCGCACGCCGGGATTGGGTTCCGTCATGGCCACCGCCGGAATCGTCTCATGAATGCGCACCGCATCGCGCTGGTGGCCGGTGTCAGGCCGCTTGGTGCCAGGAAACAGCTTCATCGCCGACCAGCCGCCATCCTGAAATCCGGGAAGGTCCCAGCCCTCCACCTCGGCCTCCTTGCGTGCATCATAATTTTCCCCATCCAGTTCCGTGGCCGAGATCACCGGCCCGCCGGTAAAGCCCTTGCAGTCCTTGTCGGTTCCCACCGTCAGGCGGGTGCCGTCGGTGAACCACACGTCCACGTCGCACAGCCATTGCTTGGGTTTGTCTCCGCCGCCACCCAGCACGACACCGATGGCATTGGCGGCTCCCGCGTGCAGCAGCTTGGTCACGTCAAAAGTGAAGTAACCGGAACGAAAGATGACCTTATCATCGACGCGCTGACCGTTGATGCGGAAATCCCAGTAGCTACGAGACTGCGTATCGGCCGCGACATAGACCCGCGCGCGACTGATGCCCTTGTCCGGCGGCAGGCTGAACTCGCAGCGCATGAGATTGAAGGCCCCCCCCACGAATTTGCCGCTCCAGTCTTTATCGGCGTCCACGATGCCGGTCTCGAAGGCGGCTCGCTGGCTCCATTCGCCCGCCTTACCGTCGCCATCCCAGATCCGCACCTTCCAGAAGTATCCGGTTTTGCCCACGAGCGGCCGCCCAGCGTAAGCGATGCCGTTCTGTTGTGACGAAACCACCTTGCCCGAATCCCACAAGTCGCCTTTGTTATCGTCGAGACCTTGCTGGCTGGAGGCGACGAGGATTTGATAGGCGCTTTGTTTAAGAGCGCGCTGCTGAGTGTCAATCACCCAGCCGAACCGGAGGTTGGACACGTCCGCGGCCTCGAGACCGATGGGCGCATCAATGTCATTCACCCGGAGTTGAAAGGGATGGAAAGCTGCGGCGTGCAGTGCGGCCAGAGACCCCAGCAGCAAGACGATAAGAACGACGCACTTGAATTTATTCATGGTGTGTTTCGCTGTTGGATACTCGGTCTCAATGATTCAATTCCTGGGAGGCCGCCAGGCAATATAAATGCCAAACCATGCGGACATGCCATTTTTATTGGCGGCGAATGACACTTTAAGAAACAATGCCTTGGGTATATTGTCCGCATCATGAAACGCCTCCTCTCCCTCCTTTTCTGCGTGGGAGCATTCACCATGTGTGCCGCCGAGACGACCCGGAAACCCAACGTCGTCTTCATTCTCGCCGACGACCTCGGCTGGGCGGACACCACTCTTTACGGGCACACCAAGTTCTACCAGACGCCAAACCTGGAGAGGCTGGCAAAGCGAGGGATGACATTCACGCGGGCTTATTCCGCGAGCCCGCTGTGTTCACCTACGCGCTCGGCCATCATGACCGGCCTTAGCCCGGCAAGGACAGGCATCACGGCCCCGAGTTGCCATGAACCGCAGGTCGTGCTCGCTGCCACGACGGGCAAGAAGGCACCGGCGGACAAGAAAGTGATTATGCCGGTTCCGGTGACGCGGTTGAAAACCGACTACCGCACACTGGCAGAAGCGCTCAAAGACGCGGGGTATGCCACCGGGCATTTCGGAAAGTGGCATCTGGGGCCGGAGCCGTATTCGCCGCTGCAGCAGGGGTTCGATGTGGACGTGCCGCACTGGGCGGGAGCCGGGCCGGCGGGCAGCTACGTCGCGCCGTGGAAGTTCAAAAACTTTGACGCCGATCCCGGAGAACCGAACCAGCACATCGAGGACCGGATGGCGAAAGAAGCCGTCGCGTTCCTTGAGAAACACAAGGACGGCCCGTTTTATCTGAACTACTGGATGTTCAGCGTCCATGCGCCGTTCGATGCAAAGAAGGATCTGATCGAGAAGCACCGCGCACGCGTGGATCCCGCCGACCCGCAGCGCAGCCCCACCTATGCGGCGATGGTCGAGAGCATGGACGATGCCGTCGGCACGCTCCTCGACACGCTCGACCGCCTGAAGATCGCGGACAACACGATCATCATCTTCACTGCCGACAACGGCGGGAACATGTATGACGAGGTGGACGGCACCACGCCCACCAGCAACGCGCCTCTGCGCGGCGGCAAGGCCACTCTATTTGAAGGCGGCACGCGTGTCCCCTGCGTCATCGCCTGGCCGGGCGTGACCGCCCCCGGCTCCCGCAATGATACCATCATCCAAAGCGAGGATTTTTATCCCACGATCCTTGCCGGCCTCGTGCTCAAGCCAGCACCGGATCAAAAGTTCGATGGCATCAGCATCCTGCCCGCGCTGAAAGGAGAAGATCCCGGCCATGCCGCCAATTTCCAGTATTTCCCGCACGACCCCGGCGTGCCCGACTGGCTTCCGCCCGGAGTTTCCATACACCGCGGCGACTGGAAACTCATCCGCATCTTCCACGGCGGCGACAACGGCGCGCACCGGTATCTGCTCTTCAACCTGCGCGACGACCTCGGAGAAAAAAACAACCTTGCGGCTCAGAATCCGGAGCTGGTTCAGGAACTCGACGCGCTGATCACGCAGTTTCTCACCGAGACCCATGCCGTCGTCCCCGTTCCGAATCCCGATTTCGATCCCGCAAAGTATCGCCCCGAACTAGAGGGAGTGCAGAAACCCAAGGGCAAAGCGGGAGCCAAAAGCAAAGCCGGCGCGTCGGAGGGATCGCATTGATGTTTTGATGCAATGATCGTATGACTTGCTACATAAAAACCACGATTTCCATTGAGGATCACCTGCTGGACGAGGCGAAGCGCGTGTCGCTCGAGAGGCGCTGCTCGCTGGGCGAGTTGGTCGAAGAGGCGCTGCGCCTGGTGCTCGCAACGCGGCCCAAGCAGAAGTCCATGCAAAAAATCCGCCCGTTCAAAACGTTTCGCGGGACCGGACTCCAGTCCGGCGTCGATCTTTCCTCCAACGCGGGTCTTCTCGATGGATGACCACCGGTGAAAACTCCCCCGTCCACCAGCCATTTGATACTCCGCGCCGCCATCCTCCTCTGCATGGGCGCACTCCATGCGGCGGATTCGGGCTGCCCGGGAGTCCCCTGGCCGGCGGTGGACGGGCTGGGACGCGCCCTGCCGCTTGAGGCGGAGGTCGGTCCCCCGAAACCGAACCGCACGGTCGGCATCTTTTATTTCGCGTGGCTTGAGGGAAAAAGTCCGGTTTACGACATCACGAAGATACTCGCCGCCGACCCGGCCGCGCCCGCTTACGGACCGGTGCATGCGTTCCATTTCTGGGGGGAGCCGCTGTTCGGCTACTACCGCAGCGATGATGAATCCGTCATCCGCAAGCACGCGCAGATGCTGGCCGATGCGGGCGTGGATGTCCTGTTCCTCGATGTGACGAACGCCCTGACCTACGACAACACCTACCGGGCGCTGTGCCGTGTCTTTTCGGAGATGCGCGGCCGGGGGGAACACACCCCTCAGATCGCGTTTCTCGCCAACTCCAAACACGACCAGGTCGTGGACCATCTGATGAAGACGTTTTATTCCGCGAACCTTTACCCCGACCTCTGGTTCCGGTGGAAAGGCAAGCCTTTGCTGCTGGCGCCCGGAGACGAGCTCCCCGCCGGCACGAACGAATTTTTCTCAATCCGGCATTCCTGGGCCTGGTCGGCTCCGAACAGCTGGTTCGGCGACGGACGCGACAAGTGGCCGTGGCTCGACCACACGCCACAGAAATTCGGGTGGCACGAATCGCCGAAGCAGGCGGAGGAATTGTCCGTGGCCGTGGCCGAACATCCGATCTCCAACATCGGGCGCAGCTTTCACGATGGAATCGAACCGCCGCCGGAACAGACCAAAAGCGAACTCGGACTTTATTTCAACGAGCAGTGGACGCGCGCGCTGCAAGTGGATCCGGAACTCGTCTTCGTCACCGGCTGGAACGAGTGGATCGCTCAGCGGTTCTTGAAAGAAGAGGGGAAGGCACCCAATAAAATGTGCGGAAAACCGCTCCAGCCCGGCGATACGTTTTTCGTGGACGCCTTCAACCAGGAGTTCAGCCGCGACATCGAGCCGATGCGGGGTGGTCACGGCGACAATTATTATTACCAGCTCGTGAATTTCATCCGCCGCTACAAGGGCGTGCTCGCGCTGCCGGCTGTCGCCGGAGGACCGGTCGCGATCGACGGGCGTTTCGACGACTGGCGCGCCGTGACCCCGGAATTTGGGGATACGCTCGGCGACCCGGTGAAGCGGGAGCATCCGGGATGGCAGGGGCAGCCGAAGTTTGTCAACACCACCGGGCGCAATGATTTGGCAGCCGCAAAGGTCGGCCGCGATGAGAAAAATATCTATTTCTACGCCCGCACGGTTGATCCCCTCACTCCTCGCACCGATCCGAATTGGATGCTGCTCTTCATCGATGCCGACCAAAATCCGAAAACCGGATGGTTGGGCTATGATTTCGTCGTGAACCGCACGTCGCCGGACACAACGACGGCCACGCTGGAGCGCAATCTGGGCGGCGGCTACCACTGGGGTAATCCGGTCAGCGTCCCATGCCGCGCGGATGGAAACGAAATCGAATTGGGCATCCCGCGCACCGCGCTGGGTCCGGTCTCCGGCGCGGGGCTGGATTTCAAATGGGCGGACAACATCCAGCAGACCGGCGAGTGGAGCGACTTCACACTCAACGGCGACGTGGCCCCCAATGACAGGTTTAACTTTCGTGCGATTTTCAGTAACAACTGAGGCCGAAGTCTCCTTCACCCCAACCCCCAAAACCGTTTTTCTCCGCGGGCTCCGCGGTTGCCTCGCTCGCTCCCGCGAGTTTGGCTTCTCAGCCGACCCAATCTACCTGGCCCTGTTTCCAGATATGCGCTATCGCGCTGGTGTTCGCCCTTCGGGCTGACAAATAGCAGGCTCCCCGGCTGGCACCCGCCAGCACGTGTTCTGCGTGAGCAATCGCTGGATCCGAGTTGAATCCCCAAACCAACCCTGACAATATCGTGCCCCCTATGAACCCCCTCCTCTGTTGCCTTCTCATGGCCTTCATCGGTTCCGGCTGCTCGCCGGCACCTGACAAACTGGAAAAAGGTTTTGCCCATCCGCCGGATTCGGCCAGGCCGTGGGTTTACTGGTATTTCATGGACGGCAACATAACCCGCGAAGGCATCACCGCAGATCTGGAAGCGATGCGCGACGCGGGCATCGGTGGTGCAATTTTTCTTGAGGTGGATCTCGGACTGCCCCGCGGACCGGTCCGGTTCATGAGCCCGGAGTGGCGGCAGTTGTTCGCCCATGCGGTGCATGAGGCGGAGCGGTTGGGCATTGAGATCGTTCTGGGTTCGGGACCGGGATGGTGCGGCACCGGCGGGCCGTGGGTGAAGCCGGAGCAATCCATGCAGCATCTCGTCGCCAGCGAAACGAACGTGGTCGGACCGGTCAAGTTCGACGGCATGCTCCCCCGTCCGCAGCCTCGCACACCGTTTTTCGGCGAAGCGACGCTGACCCCGGAGTTAAAAAAAGAGTGGCAGGAGTTTTATCGCGACGTGGTGGTGCTCGCATTCCCGAAGCCCCAAGGTGATCAGCGCATCGCCGGCGCGGATGAGAAGGCGCTGTATCGACGCGCGCCGTATTCCTCGCAACCAAAGGTGAGACAGTTCCTCGCAACGGACGCGGAATTTCCGGCGATGCCGGCGGCGGAATGCATCCCGCAGACCGGCGTGGTGGAGCTGACCTCGCGGATGTCGCCCGACGGGCACCTGACGTGGGACGTGCCGCCGGGCGAAGGGACGATCCTGCGTTTCGGACGCACAGCCACGGGGCAGATCACGCGGCCTGCGCCGGCACCGGGGTTGGGGTTTGAGACGGACAAGTTTGATCCCGCGGCGATTGATGCGCATTTCGAGAAGTTTGTCGGGACGCTGCTGAAGGAAGCCGGGCCGCGCAAGAATGGGCCGGGCGGATTGAGTAGTCTGCATTTCGACAGTTGGGAGATGGGTTCGCAGAACTGGTCGGAGAAATTCCGCGGGGAGTTCCAGCGGCGGCGCGGCTATGACCCGTTGCGCTTCCTGCCCGCATTCACCGGGCGCGTGGTGGACAATACGGAAACCACCGAGCGCTTTCTCTGGGACCTGCGTCAGACCGCGCAGGAACTGGTGATCGAGAACCATCTTACGAGGCTCAAAACCCTCGCGCACAAAAACGGCCTGAAATTTTCCGTTGAACCTTACGACATGAATCCCACCGCCGACTTGAGCTTGGGCGCGGTGGCGGACGTGCCGATGTGCGAATTCTGGTGGCTCGGCTTCGACACATTCTACAGCGTGATCGAGGCGGCGTCCATCGCCCACACGGGCGGACGCTGGATCGTGGGAGCGGAATCGTTCACATCCGCCCCGGGAGAGGACTGGAAGGCGTATCCGGCCAACATGAAATCGCTTGGCGACTGGGCATTTGCCGCGGGAGTGAACCGCATCGCGTTCCATCGTTACCAGCATCAGCCGGCGCCCGACCGCTGGCCGGGAATGCAGATGGGACCCTACGGCGTTCACTGGGAGCGCACGCAAACCTGGTGGCCGATGGTTTCGGCGTATCATGAATATCTTTCGCGCTGCCAGTTTCTGCTGCGCGAAGGCGAGTCGGTGGCGGACATTCTTTTTCTTGCGGGCGAAGGCGCGCCGCATGTGTTCCGCGCGCCTCCCTCGGCCACGACCGGCAACCCGCCCGACCGCCGGGGCTACAACTTCGACGGCTGCGCGCCGGAAGTATTGCTTGCGCAGGCCAGGGTGCGGCATGGCCGGATCGTTTTCCCCGGCGGCACAAGTTACCGCCTGCTGGTGCTGCCCGAGATGGAGACGATGACGCCGGCACTGCTGCGCAAGATCAAGGAACTCGTCGAGGCCGGCGCGACTGTTGTCGGCGCTCCACCCAAAAAATCACCCAGCCTTGCCGGCTATCCACAGTGTGATGCCGAAGTCCAAAATCTCGTAGCGGAACTCTGGAAGAATCCGAAAGGCGGCGTGATCTGGAGCGGGGAATTCAAAAAATCGATCGACCCGCTGACTCCCGCCGAAATCAAACAGGACGTTCAGCCGTTGTATCCGCATTACGATGCGCTGGCCAGGGTGCTGCAGTCGTCCGGTGTGCCGCCGGATTTTGAAACCAATGGACCGATCCGCTACACGCACCGGACGGCGGATGGCACGGAGATTTACTTTGTGGCCAATCGTTCCGAGCAAACCGTGGATGCGAGCTGCATTTTCCGCGTGGACGGAAAGCCGCCGGAGCTGTGGCATCCCGTCACGGGCGAGCGGCGGACATTGCCGGTTTTCACGGAGAAGGACGGGCGCACGACGATACCGCTGCACTTCGATCCGCTCGAATCCTATTTTATCGTGTTCTGCGGGAAGGCTGGAGCGCCGGAGAAAAAAGCGGCGCAAAATTTCCCCGCCCTGCGAGCCGTCCAGGAAATCACCGGCCCGTGGGAGGTATCGTTCGGCTCGAAATGGAGCGCGCCGGAGAAGGTGACTTTCGCGACACTGGAGGATTGGACGAAGCGGTCCGAAGACGGAATCAAATATTACTCCGGGATGGCGGCCTACCGGAAGACGTTCGACGTGCCGGACTCCCAACTCCCGGGTATCAACCATCGGATCTTCCTCGACCTCGGTGTCGTGAAGAACATGGCGCACGTGCGCCTGAACGGCCGCGATCTGGGCGTCGTCTGGTGCGCACCGTGGCGCGTGGAAGTGACCGACGCCTTGAAGCCCGGCGCAAACGAGCTGGAAATCACCGTGGCCAATCTCTGGGTCAACCGCCTCATCGGTGATGCGGGATTACCGCCGGACAGCCGACGCACCTGGACCTCGAAGAACCCTTACAAAGCGGATTCCCCGCTTCAGGAATCCGGCCTGCTCGGACCGGTGACGCTGCAGGCAGCCATTGAATCCCCAATCAAGCCCTGACACTTATTGTGACCCCCCATGAAACCCCTCCTCTGTTGCTTTCTCCTCGCCGTCATCGGATCCGGCTGTTCGCCCGCCCCGGATAAACTGGCTGACGGGTTTGCCCATCCGCCGGATTCAGCCAAGCCTTGGGTTTACTGGTTCTGGATGAACGGGAATGTCACCAAAGAAGGCATCACCGCCGATCTGGAGGCCATGGCGCGCGTGGGCATCGGCGGCGCGCTCATCATGAACGTGAGCAATGGTATTCCAGCGGGACGGGTTGGATTCATGGGAGAAAAGTGGCGGGAGTTTTTCAAGCACGCGATCAACGAGGCGCAGCGGCTCGGGCTGCAGATCAACATGAACAACGATGACGGGTGGACCGGAAGCGGCGGACCGTGGATCACTCCGGAGCAGAGCATGCAGACTCTCGCCTGGAGCGAGACACAGATCGAGGGGCCGAAAAACTTCGACGAAATTCTCCCCGCGCCCCCCACGAGAAAGGTGATGGGACATGGACTTGGAACGGAAAAAGCGGCGGCCCTTTATGACAAGGCTCCTTCGTCCTACCGAGACATCGCGGTCTATGCCATTCCTGCAAGCGGGCCCGCAATGCGCGAGATGGCTCCTGTCATTTCCTCGAGCGGAAAACCGTTTGATTCAAAAGTGCTGATGGATGGAAACCTGGAGACTGGAATCCAATTGCCGGCCACCTCGCCCGATTCCCCGCCGTGGATTCAGATGGAATTTCCGCAACCCTTCACCGCGAGGTCGCTGACGATTTTGACCGGCCATGGGCGTCAGAACCACGGTGGACGTCTGGAGGCGTCTGACGACGGCACGAACTTCAAGCCGGTTAGCAAATTTCAGATTCCCTCGAATGGGATCAATCCCAGCATCCTGGGAGCCGGTTTTCCCGCCGTCACCGCACGGTATTTCCGGATTGTCTTTGATCGGATCTCACACGATAGCAAAAGCGTGCTGCTTCAGGAGCTGGATCTGTCTCCGGGTGACCGCATCGATAATTGGCCGGGCAAAGCCGGATACTCGCGGGTGGATGGACTGGAGCCAGCCATCGATAAGGCCGGAGAGCAGACGGAGCCCTCCATCCTGAACCTGACCGACAAGATGGATGCATCCGGACGGCTGCGTTGGGATGCGCCCGCCGGAAGCTGGACGATCCTGCGTCTCGGCCACGCCTCCACGGGAAAAATGAACCACCCGGCGACACCGGATGGAACGGGACTGGAGTGCGACAAGCTGAGCCGGGAGGGCATCGAAAAGCATTTCGAAGGGATGCTCGCCAAACTGATCTCCGATGTCGGACCGCTAGCGGGCAAGGCGCTTTCCGCCACGCACATTGACAGCTGGGAAGTCGGCACCCAGAACTGGACGCCAAAGTTCCGCGAAGAATTTCAAAAGCGTCGCGGCTACGACCCGATGCCATACGTTCCGGCCATGGTCGGCGTTGCGGTCGTGAGTAATGAAATTTCCGAGCGATTTCTCTGGGACGTGCGCCGCACGCTCGCCGACATGATCGCGGACAACTATGTCGGATATCTTGGCGAGCTGGCGCACAAGAACGGAATGCAGCTTTCCGTCGAAGCCTATGGAAATGGCAACTTCGACAACCTGCAGTGCTCGGCGCGCGCGGACATCCCGATGGCGGAATTCTGGGCCGGCCACCCGGAGCAGGCGGTGCGCGGCAAGGCGGCCTCCTCGACCGCACACCAGCTCGGCCAGCCGGTCGTCGCGGCGGAGTCGTTCACCGCCAATCCCGAGTTTGGCAAATGGCAGAACGTTCCCTCCTCGCTCAAGGCGCTTGGAGATGCCGCGTTCTGCTCGGGAATCAACCGCTTTGTGTTCCACCGCTGGGCGATGCAGCCCTGGATGGACCGCTTTCCGGGCATGACATTTGGCCCGCACGGGATCCATTTCGAGCGCACCGTGACATGGTTCGAGCAAAGCCGCGCCTGGCTCGCCTACCTGGCTCGCTGCCAGTATCTCCTCCAGCAGGGAACCTCCGTGTCGGACCTCTGCTATCTGGTCGGTGAGAGCGCCCCAAAATCATTTTTTGGTTCGAGTGCCGATCTCAAACCCGCCTTGCCTCCAGGCCGCGACTACGACGCATGCAGCGCGGAAATGATCCAGAAGATGGGCGTGAGCGACGGGCGGATCGTCCTTCCTTCGGGCATGAGCTACCGCGTTCTCGTCCTGCCGGAGAGTCGGTTCATGACACCGCAACTGCTGCGGAAGATCCGGGATCTCGTGCTCGCCGGGGCGCACGTCGTTGGGCCGAAACCGGATAAGTCACCCGGACTGGAAAATTTCCCCGCCTGCGACGACGAGGTCCGCGCGCTGGCCGATGAACTCTGGGGAGCGGGCGGCATCCCGCCGGAAGGAAAAGCTGTTGGCAAAGGACGTGTCTATTCGGGACAGCCACTGGAAAAGATTCTCTCCGCAATGGGCTCATTGCCGGATCTCGAATGGAAGGATGCGGACAACTCCAAGGATCTTACCTGGATCCACCGCCGCACTTCCGATGCGGACATATGTTTTATCGCAAATTCCAAAAATAACGCCGTTGCCGCCGATGCGATTTTCCGGGTCTCCGACAAGCTCCCCGAGCTGTGGCACCCGGACACCGGAGAGATCGAGCCTGTCGCCGACTGGCAGAAGACTGCTGACGGACGAACCTTCGTTCCGCTTCGGCTGGATCAGACTGGTTCGGTCTTTGTCGTCTTCAGAAAACCGTCGGAAGGCGCCGATCCGATCGTGAAGATCCTGCGGGATGGTAAACCATTGGACAATGCCGACGCACCGGGAAAGCTGGTCATCAAAAAAGCAACCTACGGCATACCGGACGACCCGGCCCACACATTGGACGTCACCAGACAACTCGCTGCCCGGGTGAAGGACGGCAGGTTGACGAACCGGGTTTGGTGCGATTTTGGAAAAGGCGATCCCGCTCCGAAAATCCCAAAGACTCTGCAAGTCGAATATTCCTTTAACGGACGGGATGCGGTCGCCAGCGCGAAGGACACCGAAACCCTGACGCTGCCTCCACGCGCGCCTCTTGCCGAACCCAAAGCCGAAATGAAAGGGACGAACCTGCTGGCATGGGAACCGGGAAAATACGAATTCACCACGGCATCCGGAAAAAACTCTACTTGCCAAGTTGCTGAAGTGCCGGGACCGATGGAAATCAAGGGACCCTGGACGTTGCAATTTCCGCCGAAATGGGGAGCCCCAGCCGAGATCACACTCGATAAGCTCATTTCTTGGACCGAATACCCGGACGAGGGCGTCAAATATTTCTCCGGCACCGCCACGTATCGGAAGACGCTCGATATTCCTGCCGACCGGGTGGGAAAAGAACTGTATCTCGACCTCGGCGTCGTCAAGGAACTGGCCGAGGTCATTCTCAACGGCCACAATCTGGGAGTGCTTTGGAAACCTCCGTTCCGGGTGAACATCACGAAGTTCGCAAAACCCGGCGCGAACGAATTGGAAATCCGCGTGACCAATCTCTGGCCGAACCGCCTGATCGGCGACGAACAGAAGCCGTCCTATCTCAAGTGGCAGGGCGGCTCGCCGGCGGAGTGGCCGGACTGGGTGGTTGACGGTGCTCCCGTGCCGGACACCGGACGCTTCACGTTCACCACCTGGCACCACTATACAAAAGACTCGCCGCTTCTACCCTCCGGCCTGCTCGGCCCGGTGACGCTGCGGACGGCCGTGGAGGTTCCGATCAAACCGTGACATCCAGCCGCAGATTGACGCAGATTAACACAGATTTTCTGACCGAAAGGAAGCGTGGCGAAGCCTCCCGAATCTGCGCAGCAGTTCGTCTTTTGGTTTTGGATGAACGGGCATGTGACCAGCCTGGATTACGGACGCAACTAAACAACCTGATTCGGGTTTCATCCGAGCCGCGAATCCAGCCGCACCAGACATCGAACCCAAACCATCAACCCAACCCCGAAAAGCAGTTGCCGGAGGTTCCATGAAGCAACTGTTCGCCCTCATTCTGGCTGCACTCGCGTTGGCCGCTCAAATGCGCGCCGATGAACTGGAGAAGAACTTCGCCGCGCCGCCGGCTTCAGCCAAGCCGCTGACATTCTGGTTCCACATGAACGGGAACATCACAAAGCCCGGTATCACGGCCGATTTAGAGGCAATGAAAGAGATTGGCCTCGGCGGGACACTGCTCATTAACTCCGTCTCGGCTAATCCGACAGGACTGGTCGAGACGAAAGTGTCCATGTCACCGGCATGGCAGGATTGTTTTCAACACATGCTCAACGAGAGCGCGCGGCTCGGCCTCGATTTCGGTTCGGTGTTCGGCACCTTCGCGGGTAACGCGGGCGGGCCGCAGATTTCACCGGAGTTGGCGATGCAGCGGCTCACATGGAGTGAGACGTGCGTGAGCGGCGGTGAGACAGTCGATATCGCCAAGCTGCCGCAACCGGAGAGCCGGCTCGATTACTACCGCGATGTCGCGGTGGTCGCTTTTCCGACGCCAACGGCGGACCGCTCGCCAACGGCATGCTCGAAAAAGAAGGTCGCCCTGAAACACATGCCCGGTGGCTTTGCCGAGGTTCGTTTCGATCTTGGTGCACCGGTGATGGTTCGCGAGTTGGCGCTGAAAGATGTGGAGGGTCTGTCGCCCTACGGCAACGCAAACATGACAGTCGAAGCCAGCGACGATGGCAAGACGTGGCGCGAAGTGAAAAAGTTTCCGTGCTCATGGCGGGGGAAGCCGCTGGACCTGACTATCGTGTTCGAGCCAACCACGGCGCAACATTTTCGCCTGCTGCTTCAGCAAGGCATAGCTTCCAAGGCGGACAGAATCCAAGTTGCTGAAGCGACGTTGTCGGGCCGCGACCGGATCCACCTCTGGCAAGTTAAGTCCGGGGCCATCGCCCATCCCGAGCACGGTGGTGGCGCGGACCGCTACCTCGACGAGGGCGCGTCCGACACTACCGGCATCGCGCTGTCGAGCATCGTCATTCTCACAGGCAAAGCGAAGTGGGTCGCGCCGGAGGGCGATTGGACGGTGCTTCGGATCGGCCACACGCCGACGGGCGCGCACAACTACGCTCCAGGCATTGAGTTGGAGTGCGATAAGCTCACCCCACGCGGCATAGACGCTCAGCAGGCGGCGTTTGTGGACAAGATGCTTGCCGCCGCAACGCCGGCAGGGAAACGCGCCTTTAAATTCACATGGATTGACAGCTGGGAGGTCGGCATCCAGAACTGGACCGAGAATTTTGCGGCGGAGTTCGAGAAACGCCGCGGCTACGATATTACGCCGTGGCTTCCGGTGCTCGCTGGCGGGCACATCATTGGTTCACGCGACAAGTCGGAGCGGTTCCTCTGGGACTTCCGCCGCACCATTGCCGACCTGATCGTGGACAACTACTGGAAACGTTCCATGGAATTGGCGAAGCAACGCGGCATGGAGTTCCGTGCGGAGCCGGTCGGCCGGCAGCAGTTCATGTATGACCCGATGAACTACGCACGGGGCTGCGACGTTCCGTGCGGAGAATTCTGGGTTGGCGGCGGGCCGCGCGTGGACTGCAAGGTGGCTGCAAGCGCGGCGCACCTCAGCGGACGGCAGATTGCCGGCGCGGAGGCATTCACCAAGGAACTCGGCGACTGGACCGACTGTCCTTGGAATCTCAAAACGCTGGGCGACCAGGCATTCTGCCTCGGAGTCAACCAGTATTACTTCCACCGCTACACGCACCAGCCGTGGATCCATCTCGCTCCGGGTATGACGTTCGGCCCTTGGGGTATTAATCTGGAGCGAACCAACACCTGGTGGAAGCCGGGCCGGGCGTGGATGGAATACATCACGCGCTGCCAATCGCTCCTCCGGCAGGGCCGTTTTGTCGCCGACGCGATCGTCATGCTCGATGAGGGTGCTCCAAGCTCTGGCGGCTGGCGCGATCAGCTGCCGATTCCCCTGCCGGCGGGCTACGATTATGACTTTGCCAATCTGGATGCCCTTAAGGAGTTGCAAGTCGAGAAAGGGGTTCTTGTTCACAAGAACGGGATGCGATACCGCGTTCTTGTCCTGCCAGCAACCGGCCGCGCCACGCCCGCACTGATGCGTGAGGTCCTGCGTCTGGCGAAGGCCGGGGCCGTTGTTGCCGCACCGTGTCCGATGACTCGCTCGCAAGGCCTGACCCCTGACGAGGAGGTTTCCACTCTCTGGAATAAAATATCAGCCACCGGCAATGTTGTTATCACTGATAAGTTTGATGCCGTGGAAAAGAAGCTTGGCCTTGTGCCGGACTTTGCACACGACGGCAATGACGAATTGCTATGGA
>Ga0163199_1000767_pt1 | contig 20109 bp, 16 predicted proteins | sample PL_2010_150m_FD_113537 | JGI IMG/M metagenome (GOLD analysis project Ga0163199, IMG submission 113537) | Freshwater microbial communities from Powell Lake, British Columbia, Canada to study Microbial Dark Matter (Phase II) - PL_2010_150m | ecosystem: Environmental > Aquatic > Freshwater > Lake ...
CAGGGAATGGAAAATATCCAGGTTTTTCGACCATTCGAATTCCTTGTCATAGGCACTGATAAACAGAATCGGTGAAACCAGCAATAAACCGGTTAAAAACAAGCTCCTAACTATCTTTTTCATACTATTCTTTTCTAAGGTACCGGATCGTATCCATGCCCACCCCACGGGTGGCAACGCAGTAATCTTTTAATTCCCAAATAACTGCCCTTAAAGGGTCCATGCTTTTTAACTGCTTCAATATAAAATTGCGAGCAGGTTGGTATATAACGGCAGGAAGGACGTAAATAAGGTGAAATTGCCTGCTGATAAAATCGGATCATGACTATCATCAACCAACCAATAGCTCTCTTAATCCAAATCCAGATTGGTTTCATTGCACATTTTCGATGGTGACGACTTCTTGTAAACGAAGCATGATCTGTTGCATCCTTATATCAATTTCACTGAAAGGAAGGACTTCATTGGCCCCGTAAACCATGAGAATATAAAGCGATTTGCCTTCTTTAGCCAGGCAAGCGTGCAGTTCCGATTTGTGGAGCCTCCATGATTCACGAAATCTTCTCTTGATCAGGTTCCTGGTTACGGCATGTTTAAATTGCTTTTTTCTCACCGAAATCGCAACCTGTACAGGTACCGAATCCTGATCCTGCTCTTTCAGAAGATAGATCACGCGGAACGGATAAATAAAAAAACTCTTCCCCTGTGCCAATAATGCATCGAACCTTCGTTTCAAACAAAGGTGTTCCTTCTTTGGAAAAGAGAGGTCCATGAATTATTTTCCCGATTTCTTGCACAAATCGCTGAGGAACTTATCCAAAGCCATTGTCATCGAAGGAAATTCAGGTGACGGCACTTTAAGGTCAATCCGGAGACCGGCTTTCTCGGCTGCTTTTGCCGTGTTCGGGCCAAAAGTTCCGATACACGTTTCACTCTGAACAAATGCCGGAAAATTGGTGAATAAAGAATCGATACCCGCAGGACTATAAAAAACAAGCATATCAAAATCCTTTAGATTCAGATGCGACACCTCCGAACTCAGGGTCTTGTAGAAAAACGCCTTGACAAAATTCAGATTATGCTGTGTCAGCAATGCCGGTATTTCATCGTTATGAACCGTCGAGGTCGGTACCAGGTACTTTTCCTCCTTGTGCTTAACCAGGATGTCCACGAGATCTTCCATTGTTTTTTGCCCGTAAAAAATCTTCCGCTTACGGTAAACAATATACTTCTGCAGATATACCGCAATAGATTCCGAGGTACAAAAATATTTCATTGTATCGGGAACCTGTATCCGCAGTTCTTCACTAATCCTGAAAAAATGATCAATAGCTGTCCTGCTGTTAAAAATCACAGCCGAATAATCCAAAATATTGATCCTGCTGGCCCTGAAATCTTTCGAAGATATTCCTTCTATACGGATAAACTGGAAAAAATCCAGTACTACCTTGTACTTGTCAGCCACCTCGAAATAGGGTGATTTTTCAGTGGTAGGTTGCGGTTGGGAGATAAGTATTCTCTTAATCTTCAAGTTTTTATGACTTTAGTTGATATAGAAAAAATCGTTCTCACCATCCTTCCGTCATGGACTGTACTACCCACCACAATGGAAGAATTTCAAGGGTACAAAGGTATAAAAACATATAAAATATTGATATACGGTAAGATTTCAATAATTCCAATTCCCTGAGAATGGTGTAAAGAACCCATAGAATAAGGATGAACCAAAGAATTATCAGAACCAAAATTTTCACGATTCCGATGCTAAAAGGGAGAATCATAGAGGGGATCAGGATAAAAGTACCCAGGTTTTCAAACTGCAGCAGCCAAACCTGATTAAAGCGGAGGGCTATTTCATTTTGTTCAAATGAATATCCAAACAGATACACCACCAGGATTCTTCCTCCGCAAAAAATAAACACAGCCGTTAATACCCGCAAATAGTGCAGGCTGGGATTAACAAAGACCAACTCTGGTTTAAAATAGCCTATCTGTTGATAAACTATCATGGCGATGCAAAACAGGGGAACAAGGTTTAACAGAAATCCTCCCCTGTTAAAAAGCACATTCTTTTCCTCAATCAACTTAGCCGCTTCGTACCGGTTAAAAAAGGCATGAGTTATCCGGGTATGGTATCGGGGAAAAAGTATCCTGCTGATGATATATAAGATAGAAACAAGGCAAACTACGGCCATCACCCAATCGGTTTCAGGAACAGTTCGAATTAGCGGTTTCAGAAAGGAATCATTCATACCCTGCAAAAGTAAGTCTTTTTATACTTTTACCGTTAAAAGCGGAGATGGCCCATTCGCCCAACGAAAGAAACTTTTATAGAAGTCCGGTTGGCTGGATTGAGATAACTGCCCAACCTAAAGGAATAGTTACGCTCCTTTATAAAGAACCGGAAAGTGAAATCCAACCGCCAGAAGGCCTTTTAGCAGATTGCATAACACAGCTCGATTTGTATTTCAGCGGCAACCTGAAAGCCTTCAACCTTCCACTGGCACCGTACGGGTCACCATTTCAGTTGCAGGTTTGGAATGAATTGGTGAAAATTCCTTATGGCCAGGTAATTACCTATCGGGATCTGGCCAACCGACTCCATGGGCCCACTTATACCCGGATCGTCGGCCAGGCCAATGCTAAGAACCCGGTGTCCATCCTGATCCCCTGTCACCGGGTGCTTGGTATGAACGGAGCCCTGACCGGTTATGCCGGAGGCCTCTGGCGGAAAAAGTTTCTGCTGGAACTCGAGCAAAAAGGCAGCCGATCTGATTTTAATCCGACACTTTTTGATAATAATCAGTGATAATCTTTGCTTTAGTTGGCCCAACCACCTCTGAAAGCTTGTCAAAACCAGCAGTCTTTAACTCAGCTATTGAATCGAAATGCGACAGGAGTTTTGTCCGGGTTTGCTCGCCAATACCTCCTATCTGATCCAATTCGGATACCGCCATTGTTTTTTCCCTTCTCCGTCGATGGTGGCCTATTCCAAACCGATGAGCCTCATTCCTCATTTGCTGAATTAATCGAAGACTTTCCGATTTCTTATCCAGGTATAATGGAACCGAATCCCCGGGAAAGTAAATTTCCTCGAGCCGTTTGGCGATGCCAACCAAAGCAATCTTATGTCTAAGCCCCAATCTTTCAATACTGTTCATGGCCGAGTGCAATTGGCCCTTGCCCCCGTCGACTATGATCAGCTGAGGCAGGTCGAGTCCTTCGTCAAGCATCCTTTTGTACCTTCGGTAAACCACCTCTTCCATGGAGGCAAAATCATCAGGCCCGGTTACGGTTTTTATGTTGAAATGCCGGTAGTCATTTTTACAGGGAAGTGCATTCCGGAAAACGATACACGCTGCTACAGGATTAGTTCCCTGGATATTAGAGTTATCGAAGCATTCGATATGCACCGGAAGATTACTAAGCCTGAGATCATTCTGCAGGGTTTCGAGTTTTCTGGCAACTCCTGAAATGCTGATATGCTTGACCTGCTGTTTCTGCCGGTCCATCTTAAAATACCTGGCATTCCGGGTGGAAAGGTCGAGTAAGGCCCGCTTGTCTCCCTTTTGGGGTACGGTGATGGACAGGTTTTCGAGGGGATATTCCAGGTTAAACGGAACAAGAATCTCCGGAGCATCACTCTGGATACGCTGCCGCATCTCGATGATCGCAAACAGAAGCAGCTCATCGTCTGTTTCATCCAGCCGTTTCTTCAACTCCATCGAATGGGTCTGCACTAATGCTCCATCCACCACTTTCATGAAATTCACATACCCTGCCCGTTCGTCCGAAACAATGGAAAAAACATCGACATGCCGGATTTTTGTGTTGGCAATGGTTGATTTACTCTGGAATTGTTCCAAAAGGCTGATTCTCTCCTTCAATTGTTCTGCCCGTTCAAACTCATAATTTTCCGCTTGGCGGTGCATATCTTCGGTCAGCATCCGAATAACTCCCAGGGTATGGCCTTTCAGTATTTTACCGATCTGATCAATCTGGCTCAGATAATCCGGCTCTTCCTGTAAACCGATACACGGCCCTAAACAGTTTCCGATATGATATTCGAGGCAGACTTTGAATTTGCCCGATTTGATATTTTCATCCGTAAGGTTAAGATTACAGGTTCTGATCTTATAGGTACTCCTGATCAGGTCGATCAAATTTTTCCAAATTTTTCCGGAAGTGTAAGGACCAAAATACTTCGATCCGTCCCTGGTAACTTTCCGTGTGGTAAAAACCCTGGGAAAGTGTTCATTCGAGATGCAGATCCATGGAAAGGTTTTATCGTCCTTCAGTAGAACGTTGTATCTGGGTAAATGTCGCTTAATCAGGTTATTTTCAAGGAGTAACGCATCACTTTCCGTATCAACAACCAAATGATTAATGCTGCTGATTTTACGGATAAGCACTGCAAGTTTAGCGTTATCCGGAGCTTTCTGAAAATACGAAGAGACCCTCTTCTTCAGGTTCTTCGCTTTTCCGATGTAAATGATCTGATCCTCATCATTGATAAACTGATAGATACCTGGCTTTTCGGGAAGCGACCGGACACTGTCGAGCAGGGATTCCGGAGGATTGAATGATTCGTAACGGGTAGCCACTTTAATCAGCTTTCAGGTCTGTGAATTCAAAAGTATCACAATTAAATAATCCTTTGTCGCCGATTTTGAGGTGCGGGATCACCAGCAGGGCCATAAAGGAGAGCGTCATAAACGGAGCTTTCAAAGTAGAACCCAATCCTTTGACAAAACCGGTTAGCTCCGCATATCGGGAACCCACCTCACCAGCCTCATCCGGACTCATCAGGCCAGCTATCGGAAGCGGAAGAATTTTGGAAATTCCCGATTCGGTTGCAGCTATGCCGCCTTTATGAAAAATGATCTGGTTAATGGCTTCCGCTATCTCCGCATCTGAAGTTCCCACAGCAATAATATTGTGACTGTCATGGGCAATGCTGGATGCCATGGCGCCCTTTTTAATTCCAAAACCGGATATCCAGCCAATTGATGGTTTTGCCGGCTTGTAGCGGTTCATGACCACGATTTTTAGAATATCATGCTCAAGGTCAGCCTCTACAACTCCATCATTTGCAACCAGATGTGCGGTTTCTGATCCTGTGATTAACTCACCATCCCAGGCATGGATAATCCGATATTGTCCGCTTTTTCCCTTGATCTTCAGGTCAGCAGGATTTATCGGCAGGGCATGAAAAGCATTCAGCAAGTCGATCCGTGGCAGGTCTATCTCCACTCTTCCATCCTGGAAAAGTGGCTCTCCGTTAATATAGGTTGCAATTACCTGAAATGGATCTACCCCGTCGGCAATGATAAAATCTGCCTTTTCACCAGGTTTAAGCATTCCTGTCTGCAGCTGGTAATGATTAACCGGGTTGATGCTGGCTGCCCGGTAAAGATTAAAAAAGTTGACTCCTGCAGCCACACCCCTGCGGATCAGCCGATCGATGTGGCCATCCATCAGGTCATCGGGATGATAATCATCGGTGCATAACATAACCATTCCCGGATATTTATCGATCAGTTGATACAGTTGATCGAAATTTCTTGCGGAACTACCCTCCCTGATCAGTACCTTCATTCCATTAGAAATCTTTTCTTCAGCCTCGGACAGGAAAGAACACTCATGATCGGTATGAATTCCCGCCTTAATATAAGTATCCAAAGGTGCACCGGATAAACCGGGAGCGTGGCCATCAACCGGCTTGTTGAACCTTTTAGCCAGATTGATTTTCTCCATTGCATCGGTGTCGCCTGCCAATACTCCCGGGTAATTCATCATTTCGCCCAGGGCAACCACCTTGTTTTCCGCAAAAAGTTGCGTGAGATTTTCAGCTTTAAGAATAGCTCCGGCCGACTCCAACAAGGTAGCGGGAACGCAGGACGGAGCAGTAAAATTAATTTTTATACAAGCCTTTTCAGCATCTTTTATCATCAATCCGATCCCGTCTAAACCCAGCACATTGGCAATCTCATGTGGATCCGAAACGGTTGCCACGGTACCAAACCGGATTGCCTGTTTTGCAAACCGTGATGGCATAAGCATAGAGCTTTCAATGTGAACATGCGAATCAACCAACCCGGGTAAAATCAGAGGCCGGGCTAACTCACGCTTTTCCCAGGTTAACCGTTTTTCGCCGGTTTCACGAATCTCCCTTACTCTACCCTCCTCAATGGTTAATCGCCCGAAATAGAAATTTTGCTGATTAAAGTCAGCAAACCAACCGTATAATTGAAAAGACCTCATAATGTAACATACTGATTTAATGTACTATTAAAACTTATTATACAAATTTAAGCTTGATGTTCCACGTGGAACATTTTATCTACCCAGTAAAACTAATAGAACACTTATATCAGCAGGACTTATTCCTGGAATCCTGCTGGCTTGAGCAATTGTCCCGGGTCTGATTTTTGAAAGTTTTTGTCGAGCTTCCATAGTTAAACCCATTATCTCATCGTATTTTAACCATTCAGGTAATTTTAAATACTCCAGCCGCTTTATTTTTTCCGCAATTGTTTTTTCACGGTCGATGTAACCGCTGTACTTAATCAGAATTTCAGCTCCTTCTATGATCTCCGCCTGCCATTCCGTGAATTCCTCAACAATAGTTTTCAAGTCGGTCAGTTTGCTAACCAGTGCAGAAATGGTCACCTGAGGCCGTGCAACCAATTCCCTCATCTTAACTTTTTGCCTGATCTGAGCAGAGCCAAGCTCCTCCAGTTTGTCATTGATTTCATCCGGACTCACTGACTTTGATTCCAGGAAATCTATAAGCCGATTGGTCCCTGATCGCTTCTTTTCATAGGCTCTCAACCTTTCGTCCTTCGCCAAACCAATCTGGTGACTAATGAACGTGAGCCGTTCGTCAGCATTATCCTGCCGGAGCAAAATCCGGTATTCAGCACGGGAAGTGAACATTCTATAGGGTTCATCAACTCCTTTGGTAACCAGGTCATCAATCAACACACCTATGTAGGCCTGATCCCTGTTCAGGATGAATTCCGGTTTTTCCATTCCCCTTAAATGAGCATTGATTCCGGCAATTATCCCTTGCGCACCTGCTTCTTCATACCCTGTGGTTCCATTGATCTGTCCGGCAAAATACAACCCCTCAACCAGCTTCGTTTCCAATGTAGCCTTAAGCTGTGTAGGATCAAAAAAATCATATTCAATGGCGTATCCCGGCCTGAACATCTCAACTTTTTCAAACCCTTTAATTTTCCTTAATGCCTCGAGTTGAACCTCCCAGGACAAAGAAGAAGAAAATCCGTTCAGATAATACTCTATGGCCTCCCTGCCTTCAGGCTCAACAAATAACTGATGCTTCTCCTTTTCTGAGAAGGTAACCAGTTTCGATTCAATGCTTGGACAATATCTGGGACCAATCCCGGTAATGGTTCCATCAAACATCGGTGAATCTTCAAACCCTGTTTCCAGAATCTTATGAACTTCCGGCGATGTCCAGGCAATAAAACAGGACATGGAATTGATTGCTTTTCTTGAAGGATTGAGATAACTGAATGGCACAACCCAATCATCTCCAGGTTGTTCTCCCAATTTTGTAAAGTCTATCGACCTTCCATCTAATCTGGGTGGAGTACCTGTTTTCATTCTTCCGGTTCTAAACCCCAACTCCGTCATCTTCTCTGATAACCCGTAAACGCCGGGTTCCGAAGCTCTCCCGCCCCTCTGTTGATTTTTGCCAATGTGCATCATTCCATTTAAAAAAGTACCATTTGTTAAAATGACACTTTTTGTTTTGAAAATCACCCCCAGGTTTGTTTCTACTCCGGTGATCTTTCCCTCCCTGATGATAACTTCCTTAACAGTATCCTGCCAGAAATTCAAAGTGGGTATCACTTCCATCCGCCTACGCCATTCCTGACTGAACATTACCCGGTCGCATTGAGCTCTGGGGCTCCACATGGCAGGACCCTTACTTTTATTCAGCATTCTGAACTGAATCATTGATGCGTCGGTAACCAAACCGCATTGTCCTCCCAATGCATCGATCTCCCGGACAATCTGTCCTTTTGCAATGCCTCCTATAGCGGGGTTGCACGACATGAACGCCATCTTGTTCATGTCCATCGTAATCAACAGGGTTTTTGAACCCATGTTTGCTGAAGCTGAGGCAGCTTCACAACCGGCATGCCCTGCCCCAACCACAATCACATCATATTCCTTCAGCATATCTCTATTTCCTTTGCTTATTTACCTTCTTCCTTAGCCATAGCCAGATAGAAATCTTCCCTGCTGCTCATAATAGCCTTTAATTCCTTTGTAGAGTCTTTATAACCAATCAAATGCAACAGTCCGTGAACCATAATTCTTTTCAACTCTTCTATATAGACGACCCCCATATTTACGGCATTTTCCTTCACCCGGTCAACACTGACCATGATATCTCCACTGATCACCTCATTTTCCGTATAATCGAAGGATATAACATCCGTGTAATAATCTCTCTTCAAAAACTTAATATTAATGTCAACCAAAAATTCATCACTGCAAAAGATATAACTAATAACCCCTGGTTTCTTTCCTTCAAGCCTCACTATATCGTGCAGCCATTTCTTTGTAACCGTCCGGTTAAAGCCAGTTGCTTTCCGATCTTCTTCCAGATAATGTATCGACATATTTATTTTTTTGTTGATTTAATATATTTCAGGTATTTATCCTGGTAAAATCTTTTCAATTTCAATTCATTATATTTTAACATTTGTTCTAAGGCTTTGTTCTGGTCCGCTCCCTTTTGGAGCTCCTGCCGGTTGGGTTCAAAGCTTCCCCTGAATTCTTTCGACTCTCTCCTGTTTTCATTCTCTCTCTCCTTTTCAGCGTTTTCGGCTTCCAGCAATTTCGTTTTAATCAAATTATCCTTTTCAAAAGTTTGGTCACCCAAACGATTATAGATAATATCCTTTTCAACTTCCTTCATCATGTTCAGTGCTTCGTTGGCCTTTTCTTTTGTTTCCATACCCAATCCGCCTTCCTGAAGTATTTTTTCCAGAGCCTTTCGCATCATTTCACGTTCAGCAAGCATTCTGGCCATCTCACCCCTTTCTTTCTTTCCCGTTTTCCCAGATTTCATTTTCTGAATGGCACTTTTCAATTGTTCTTTCAAAGATTGCTGCATTGATTTCGTTTCTCCCAGCGCTTCAGATCCTTTTTGCTCACCTTCTGATGCCTTTTTTCGATCGGTAAATCCCCTGTTCGCTTTTCCAGATCCCTTTGCGTTCTGCATACTACTAATTAACTCATCCAATTTTATAGCGATGCTATTAATTTCAGACATAATCCTGTTTTGCTCAACCCTGACCACATTAGGACGATTTCCAGAATAACTTTCAAAAAGATTTTTAAGCGAAGTTTCCACGTGGAACAATTCTGCACCAATTATTTTGGCAATAATCGGTTGTTTGTAGCCAATACTTTTCAAACTGTCTCTTATGCTTAAAAATTTGGTTTCGAGCTCTTTTTGTTCCTTAATAACAGCCGTAAAAGTTGGGTTTACATTATTTATTTTTATAATTCGTATGTTGAGTTCTTCTTGCTTTTTACTGAAATCATTCAGTGAATTCCTGATTTGCCTCAAATCCTCTAAATCAACAAATTGACCTTCTTCACTGATCACACCCAGCATATCGCCCATCTTTTTTGCGAGCTTTTTTAATCCCTTCGCAGCTTTTGCTTTCCTTTGAGAAGATGAATTACCCGTATCCTTATTATCTAGTTCCTCAGCAGCATTCCTGACTTCTTCCCTCTCTTGTTCCATTTTCTCCAATCCCATAGGTTTTTTAAATTGTTTATCCTGTTGCAGATTCTTCTCATATTTCTCATCCCACTTCTTAAATTCCTCCTTTAGATTATTCCTTGAGCCTTCATCCTGAGCCTTCTCTTTCTGCAAACTATCAGCCCATTGATTTAACTGTTCAACCTGCTTCAGCAGGTCCTTCTCCATGTTATACTTCTTCAACAATTCAAGGCTCATCTCCATCTGCTCCTTCAACTTCTCCAAATTCATTTCCATTTTATCAGTCAGCTCATCAGCCTTCCTTGAATTGAATTCCTTTGCCAATTCCTCGAATTGCTTTAACAAATCCTTCATCTCATCATCTAACAGGCTTTCCATCAAATCCTGTATCTGCTTAGCTTTTTCGGTTAATTCCTTGTCTTGATTTAATATATTTTCATTTTCGGTAAACTCCAGATCAGTTTTTGAAATATTATTTATAAAATCTACAATCTTCTTTTTCAATTCGTTTAATTCCTTCATTTTCTCCTGGATTTCCCACGGCTTCATATCGCCCAATATCTGCTCCATTTTAAACTGATTGATTTTTTTCTCCATTTTGTCGATAGCATTCATTCCATCTGTTATATTTGATTTAATGCTATCAACAAGCTTAGAATTCAGAGTTTCAATCTCCTCCTTTGAAATTGTCTTTAGGGATATTTTCCGGCTCTCGGTATATTTGGGACCGGTCACCTGATCATTATCCCATATTCTGAAATAATAAACAGTATTGTTACTATCAGGAACCAGCGTATAATAAAAATTTTCATAAATATTTGATTCCTTAATTTTAATCTCTTTTACCGATTGTATACCAGACTTACTTTCAATGACTTCCAGCTTGCTAAATCCATAATCATCCTGAATTATTCCTTGAACATATACATCATCAGATATAGTGCTATCATAACTTTCAGAAATATTAATTGTTGGAAATAAATCTTTAACGATTGAAATTTTATAAAAATAATTATTAACTAATCCATTATTATTTCCACAAAGTATTTCATAATCCGTGTTTTTTGAAATCCTTTTCTCATAATTCCAGACATTTCCCTTTCCCTTTAAAGCAATGGAATCTATTTCATCAATTAGCAACAGCTCATCTGTATTGACGGTTCTTATTGACCAATTAATTCTTGACCCTGCAGGTACTTCAGCGTTACCATCACCTTCGATAATACTGCTTTCCAAACCGGTATAAGCAGGTGGTATAATTTTCAGCTGGATGCCTCCGATTTCAGGCTTTTTAAGCGTTTTAAGGACATATTCCCCTGATACTATCCCATTGCCACGTATCCTGAACGAAACAGTTGAATTCACTGCTTTAAACAGAAATTCAAACCCTTCCTTAACGATCTCCGCTTTCTCATCAGCCGAACCCATACGTATGCTGACATTTTCCACCGGAATTTCCGATAAAACCTGAAATCTCAGCAGAAAATCCTTTCCTGATTCAACCTCCAGCGAATCATTAAGTATTACAAATTTTATCAGGTTTAAACCTGCAATCTCTTCATTACCCGGCCACATCGCTCCAATACCTTTCTTAACAAATTCGGGCCATAACAGAACAGTTCCTGAGCAGAGCGCGACCAGCAAAACCAATCTTATCATGAATATCCCCAATTTCTTAAGAGATATTGCATCATCGAAATTAATATCCTGAATGTTGGCCGTTTTCTGAGCAATGGCAAAATCATACAATTTATTGTCCTGACCCGTTTTCTCCCTGGTCAGCTCAATAATATTAATGATCCTGTCCTCAATTGATTGATGTTTTTGCTGGATAATACTGCTTGCTTCTTTAAAATTGAGGCCTTTAATAAATCCAAATCTTTGTGCTAAAGGTTTGATTATAAATATAACCAGTACAATAGCTAAAACGGCACTGCCGCCAAATTCAATAATATTCTGTATCCTTTTGCCAACCGGAACCGTATTCCCAAAAATGACCAGGCAGAATAAAATAATTAATCCAACAGAAACAGAAATTATTAATCCCTGAAATATTTTAACTCGATAATATTTATTAATGAAATGGCGCAACCTGCCTTCAACAATCTCCTCCTTTGTAAAACCTATTCTATTATTCATTTTGAAAGCCATTTTTCCGGGTCCTGATTATCCTGTCCCTTCCAGATCTGAAAATTAAATTCAGGATTACCCTCTTTACCATTGTGTGTTGCACGGCCAATTTCCTGCTTAATTTTTACATTATCACCAACTTTAACCTTCAAGTCAGAAATATTCACATAAACTGAAAAGTATTCGCCATGCTTTATTAATACCGCCAGGTTACCACCGGCCAACGACATTATTGATGAAACCTTCCCTCCAAAAACCGCCTGAACTATAGCTTCATCTTCTGTTATTATACTGATCCCCAGATTATCAATTTCAACGTTTCTTAATCCGGGTGCATTTTGACGGCCATGGCCCATTGATATTACTCCCCGGGCAACAGGCCAGGGCAATCTTCCAATATTCTGGCTAAATTCATTAGAAATAATTTTCTCTTCCGGTGTCATTCTCATACCAGAACTGCTCATCTCAGAACCTGTGGCTGCCGCAATAAGTTTGGCAATTTCCTTCTCTAGTTTTTTGAATGTAGCTTTCTGCGCCTCTAAATCCTTCTTGACCTGCCTTTCCTGCTTTTGCAAATCTTTCACATAGCCTTCCTGATCCTTCTGGTCATTACTCAATTTTGCCATCTCCCGCTTTTCGACTAATAATAAGTCTCTTCGCTGATTCTTATCTTCTTCCTGCTTCACATTTATCCTTCGCAATTCCTCTGTTTTAACTTCAATTTTCTCTGCCTGGCTTTTGCGGAACCTTGCATATTGCTGCATATATTTTAAACGTTTAAAGGCCTGGTTAAAATCGGAAGCTGCGAAAATATATTGTGAACGGTGATAAGCATTCCTGTTTAAATAGGTTTTGAGTATTACATTCCCGTAATCCTTTTTTAACACAGTGATTTCACTCTCCAGGGTATCAATGGCAGCCTCATTATTTCTTATTGTCTTATCCAGCAAAGAAATTTCATTATTAATTCCGCTGATGACCTTATGCCGCACGATTATTTTCCTGTTAGTCAGCTTAAGATTCTGAAGTTCATTCTGCCGGTTAGTCTGAGTCTGCTTTAACAATTCTTCGGTCCGGGAAATATCCAACAGGCTTTTATCACGTTGTGAACGCAACTGATTAATATCCTGGCAATAGCAATTTACAAAAAAAATTACTTCAATTAAAACGCTGATGAAAATTTTTTTTATCATCAAAATTTATCGAAATTAATTTCAATAAAATCCTTTATTTCCTTTTTCACGATATTAACATCCATTGCAAAATTACGTTCCGAATCAATTCCTTTCAATTCTATTTTCTTAATGAGGTTATCTTTGTTGTACGTGTATTTAATATCAGCAATCCATTGTCCGTTTATATCCCGGATTTTTGCATCCTGAATAATAAATGTTTCCTTGTTTATCAAAAAATCATTTAAATATTTTATTCCTTTTTCTTCCGTTTGCAAATGGGTATTAGATACCAGTCGCAGATCATCCTTATCGCTTTTAACAACAAGATTTTCAATTAAATTGTTAAGTTGACCACCTGAAGAAGTAAATAAGGATTGAAGCAAAATGCCCTGCATGGCAAAAAAATCGACAGGATAACCCAATTTTCCACCAGCCAGTTTCCAATCGCCCTTTTCTTTAATACTGAGCATCTTTGAAACAAGCCAGATGCTATCCCGGTTGGCATATATACGTAAAAGTTCAATTCCTATCGTCGACCGCAACAAGATAAATACCTGACTGTCCTTTTCTATCTTAACCGTACCCATAAAGCCAATTTTTGAGTCATTCTCTTCACCTCTGCCAGTTAACCTGATTTCTATAAACTTCCAATCGGGTTGGGTATTCATTACTTTCCTGACAAGGTTTTCATCTTCTGTCATGGTTTTCATTCCACTTACCGTTTTCTTTGCCAGGTGACATCCATTTAATGTAAAAAAGATTAATATAACCAGGCAAAAAAATCCGGTATATTTAAATGGTTTCATCGCGTTCATTGCAGCCCATTTTTAATTTTGCTATCTATCTTGTCAGAAACACCTTTTTTCTCCTTTGCCTTTATCCATGTTTGTTTTGCTTCTTCCGATTTCCCGTTTCTGAATAGAATATCACCATAGTGCTCCATCACTTCTCCACTTGGATCCTTTGATAATTGGATGGCTTTAACCATGGGTTCCATGGCTTTAGGATATTCTTTTCTTTGATACAATACCCAGGCAAAGGTATCCAGGTAGGTAGCATTCTCCGGTTCTTTTTTCACACATTTACTGATCATGTCCAAAGCTTTATCCAATTCCCGTTCCTCCAGTGCAAGATAATAACTATAATTATTAAGTGCTTGTGCATTATCAGGTTCCAGAGCAAGCATCTGATTAAAATTCCGGAAAGCTTCATCAGAATTCCCATTCTGGTACAAAGCCTCTGCAAGCGACAAATAGAATTGTTTGATTAATTCCCCGTTTTGTCCGGGTACACTCAATCCTTTATTCAAAACTGAAATAGCCTGTGGATAATCCTTTTGCTCAATAGCAGCCATACCCTTAAAAAGGTAAAAAAGTCCTTGCCCCGGGAAATATATTAAGGCACTGTCACTTACACTAAGAATCTCCTGGAATTGCTGTTTCTGGTTGAGAATGAACAACAGGTTCTGCCAGACTACGAAATTACCCTGATCGGTTTTGATTAATTCCCGGTAAATCGGTTCCGCCTCGGCCAGTCGCTCCTCGGAGTACAGGTAATTTGCATATAATTCATCTACAGAGGGATTGCCCTTATCTACCTGATAAAGAACTTCAATCAACTTTACAACCTGCTCATCCAGCTTATTTTGCTGCTCCTGAGCTGATATATAAGATTTTACAATATCGATTTTTATTGACGGATTAACATCGGGCGATCGAAATCCCTGTAGAAATTCAGACAGGGCTTCTTCTTTCTTTCCGGATTGAAAATAGAACTGGCCCAGTGAAAAACTGACTGCCGGGTTATCCGGATTCTGAGTTTTAAGGATTTTGTATTGACCGGCAGCCTCCACCTTTAATCCTTTTGTAGCGTAGGCTTCTGCCAAAATACCCCGTATTTCATAGTCATCCGGATACTGTTTAAGCCAGTCGAGCAGCACTTTTGCTCCTTTGTCGAATTGGTTAAGTGAGAAATACACATCCTTCTTCCTTACCGTTCCCCACCTGGCTATTTCACCTTCTTTAGGCAATTTGTTTAACCGATTCAGCGCCTCCTTTTCTTGCTTTGCCTGAATCAGCATCTCAATTTCACCAGTCAGAAAATCCTCCGATACGGGCTCAATCTTTTGCAGTTCCCGATAAACCGGAACACAATCAATTTGTTTTCCCTGCAACATCAGATTCTCGATCAGTAAAAGTCCGTACCATTTGTTAGCCGGATCCCGTTTCCAGGCATTACGGGCATACCCGGTTGCAGCAGAATAATCCTTCTTCTCCGAATAGAGCAAACCCAGCTCATAAAAAGCAGATCCGGAAACCTGCGACAACTCGATGCATTTCTGGAAAAAAGAGATCGCCTCCTCCTGATTACCCAGCATTTTGGAGCGAAGCCCCTTTGCGAAAAAATATTTGTATTGATCGCTGGCTCCCAGAGTGGTATCAGAAACAACTATACCCTGCGCCTTCCCCTGCACGGCAATCCCAACTAATAAAATCAATCCAATCAAAACCCTCTTCATTTTATCCTTCATAATCCTTCAATCCTTCCTTATTACTTGAGCCTTGAGCCTTGAGCCTTGTGCCTTGTGCCTTGTGCCTTGAGCCTTGTCCCTTACCTATTCCCCGTATGTCCGAAACCTCCAGCACCCCGATCTGTTTCATCCAGACTGTTGACGTGTTCCCATGTTATTGTTTCATGCTTACTGATAATCATCTGGCAGATGCGTTCACCATCTTCAATGACAACATCCTCTCCAGAAAGGTTTATCAGTATAATTCCGACTTCCCCGCGGTAATCGGCATCAATGGTGCCAGGGGAATTCAGCAGAGAAATACCCCTTTTAAGAGCCATACCGCTTCGTGGACGGATCTGTGCCTCAAAGCCTTTTGGTAGCTCAATAAAAAGCCCGGTTGGAATCAGCTTCCTCTCGAGATGCTTCATAACCACCGGTTCTTCCAGATTGGCCCGGATATCCATCCCCGCCGAAAGCTCAGTGCTATAGGCCGGAAGTTCATGCTTCGATTGATTAACTATTTTCACCTTCATAAAACGTTCATTTTAAACATAAGTTATTGTCTGCCCCGATTTCTGATTTGCAGATAGATGGATCTGACCATCGATTTCTCTTTTAACCCTACAATCACAATGAAAACCAGCATTAATAAACCATCCCAAACCACCCTGAGCGCAAAGTTTTCCGGCTTGACCAACGCAGATATTCCGTACAAAACCAAGGCCAGTGCGGTCCAGGCTATCATGATACCCGTCTGATAGGGAACCGGATATACTTTCCTGCCCCAAAAGTAGGAGATAACCATCATGCTCATATAGCAGGCAAGCGTTGCCCAGGCAGCTCCCATATACCCGATTACCGGTACAAGCGTCCAGTTTAAAATAATGGTTACCAATGCCCCGATGGAAGCCATGATGGCGGCATAACGGGTCAGGTCCTTCACTTTATACCAGACGGAAAGGTTATAATACACCCCGAGAAAGAAATTTCCTACAAGAACAATCGGCACAACCGCAAGCCCTTCCCAATATATCTTTCTACGCAACAATAAAACCTTAAAAATATCAATGTTTAAGGCGGTAATCAGGAAAAGGCATAAGCCGGTAATCACAAAATACTTCATCACCAGGGCATAGGTTTCTTCGGCATTCTTGTCTTTCGAAACCTTAAAGAGAAACGGCTCAAAAGCATACCGGAACATTTGGATGAAAAGCATCATGAGGACAGCCATCTTGTAGTTGGCTGCATAAATTCCAACCTGTCCCTGATCGCCGGTGATCAGTTTTACAAATATTTTATCTCCTGAATCATTGATGGCACCGGCCAGGCCAACAATTACAAGCGGTGCTGAGTATTTGAGCAGTTTTCCCATGAAATTCCGGTCAAACTTCCATTGGAAATTCCGCAGTTCTGGTATCAGAAGGAAAAACATCAGGGCGCTGGTCATCAGGTTAGCTAAAAAAACATACCCTACTCCCAGGTTCGGGTCGTACAGCCAGCCAGGCAAGGTTATTGACTGTTTATTGATCCACGGAAATATCACCAGGAAAGTTATTACTAATGCAATATTTATCAATACATTAAATAACTTAAGCAGGGTAAACCGCAGCGCTTTTTCCTCCTGCCTGATTTTGGCAAAAGGTACCAGAGTGATCGAGTCGATGGCTACGATCCAGGCCATCCAGATGATATATTCCTTGTTATCGTTATAGTGAATGGAGGTGGAGATGGGGTCGATACAAAAATAGACTCCTGCCATCCATAAGAAAGCCAGAATGGTAACGAATCCTGTAGCATGGCTGAAAACTTTGCGAACCGCTTCTTTATCCTTGGCAAAACGGAAAAACCCTGATTCCATGCCAAATTCAATAACAACCAGTACGATTACCAGGTAGGCATACAGCTCACTCAGAATTCCGTACGGTTTAATGCCAAATACATAGGTATAAAAAATTGTAAGAATCAGGTAATTAAGCACCCTCGGCAGGATGCTGCCCAATCCGTAGATCATTGTCTGACCCGCAAGTTTTTTTACCTGATTCAATTGACCCTTTTTTTGGTTGGGTCAAATTTAGGAAGAATCTACAGAGAATCACTGAACATATCGTCCATCGACAAACATGACATACTGCCCAGTATTTTACAACCGTTATCGGTGACAACCAGTGAATCTTCGATCCTGACCCCGAATTTCCCGTACACATAGAGCCCCGGTTCGTTCGTAAACGTCATGCCGGTCGACATTTTGAGTGGATTGTTCCTGACCAGATAGGGAAATTCATGACCCTCAGTACCAATGCCGTGGCCCAGCCGGTGCGTAAAATATTCATAATCGGCACCATAACCTCCTTTGGCCATTTCCTTGCGGGCAGCCTTGTCAACATCGCCGCAAATTGCACCGTTTCTGATTGCCTTGAAAGCTGCCTGCTGGGCATTCCAAACGGTTTCCCATACTTTATTCAGTTCATCCGATGGCTTGCCAAAAACGGCAGTCCGGGTAACATCTGATTTATAGCCCTTTACAGAGCAACCGCCATCCACGAGAACCACATCGCCGGGTTGCAGGTTTTTGATAAATTTCGTTCCATGCGGAAAGGCTGCATTGGTTCCGAAAAGCGGACCGCCACCCCCGGAAGCGCCCAGATCGGTATGTGCCTGCCGGATAATCTGGCTAAGGTCATCGGTTGTCATGCCTTCGTGCAGCTGGGAGAATCCTTTTTTAAAAGCCAGCTTGGTAATACGGTTAGCCCTATCCATCAGGATGATCTCCTTATCCGATTTAATGGCACGGGTATTTTCTGTAATAACAGATCCATCAACCACTTCAACACCACCGGCACGCCGGATACCCTCGTTTACAAAGCTCCGGGCATTGGGATCGATCCCGATTTTACCTGATGGTTTGTTGATTTTTTTAAGGTAATCAGCGAACAGGGAGTAGGGGCCTTCCTGCTCATGCCATACCCTGATATCATTGCCATATTCAATCACTTCCTCAGCTCTTTGTTTTTCAAAGGCAGGGCAGATCCACACCATATCGGAATGCGGGCTCAGGAGGAATCCGAAAACACGCTCACTGCTCCACCAGGCGGTATTGGTAAAATAGGACAGGTTATTGCCACCCTCAACGAAAAGTGCATCGATACCTGTTTTAGCCAGCCATTCCTTTGCTTTCTCCTGGCGTGCCAGATAATCTTCACGGGTAATATCGGGCAGATCCTTCGTCAGGTCAACCTGATTAGCAGGATCCGGTATACCAATAACCTGGTTTTTTGCACGCAACTTAACCCCTGCAGCAATTCCAAACGCTGAAACGGCAGCTGTTTTAAGGAAATCTCTCCTGTTGTTCATGGCTTAAAAATTTCGGGTTAAGGTATTAATAAATTCAAATCGTTTATCTGATCAGGAAAAGATCGGACAGTATCCCATCTGAGTGAAACCACGCTTCCTTATTAAACCAGATCCTGCCATTTTCCAAAATGAGATGACTTTTTAAGAGATGCTTTTCAGCCATGAATAAGAGTTCATACCATGCTGATTCTCCAAAATTCGCCTTGAAATCAACTGCATCGATACCCCGGCTTGTTCTTAAACGGGTCATCACATATTCGTTCCGGTGCATCACCGGAGTAATGGTTTCCCCCCTGGGCGGTTTACGTATATTGATGTCGTCCGTATATCTGGTGAGGCTCGCCGGATTCCAGTGCCGCTGAGTTCCGTTAAAGGAATGCGCTGAGGGCCCTAGTCCAAGGTAACTATCACCCATCCAGTATTTTGTATTGTGACGGCTATACCGTCCTTCCCTGGTAAAATTGGAAATTTCATATTGCTCAAAACCGGTGGCTCCGAGGATCGCTAACAGCATCCTGTATTGCTCTGCACTCTGTTCATCTGGTATTTCAGAAAATACCCCTGCTTTTTTAAGCCTTCCGAACCGGGTTCCCGGCTCAATGGTCAGATGATAGGCTGAAATGTGATCTGCCGGTAAACCGGCCGCAATTTCCAGATTCTGTTCCCACTGAATTGCGGTCATTCCCGGTATCCCATAAATCAGATCGAGGCTGATATTACCGAAGCCACAATCGTCGGCCATTCTAACTGCTTCGATAGCCTGAGCTGCATCATGCCGGCGGTTCATCAGCTTCAGATGCTCATCAAAAAAGGATTGAGTTCCGATACTGATCCTATTAAAACCGATTTCCCTGTATTGGTCCAATCCTTCCCGATAAATATCATCGGGATTGGCTTCGATAGTGATTTCGGCACCTCTGTCTACCTCATACAGTTCTTTTAATCGTTTCAGGATAACACCCAGTTTCCCGGGACTGAGAAGGGTAGGGGTACCTCCTCCGAAATAAATTGTATCTACTTGTTTATTTGTCAGATAGTCTTTCCGAAAAATCAATTCCCCGAGCAATGTCTTAATAAACCCCTCTTGTCCGTTACTTTTCGTAACCGAATAAAAATCACAATAATAACACTTACTTTTGCAAAAAGGAATATGGATATAGATACCA
>Ga0163199_1000769_pt1 | contig 20103 bp, 20 predicted proteins | sample PL_2010_150m_FD_113537 | JGI IMG/M metagenome (GOLD analysis project Ga0163199, IMG submission 113537) | Freshwater microbial communities from Powell Lake, British Columbia, Canada to study Microbial Dark Matter (Phase II) - PL_2010_150m | ecosystem: Environmental > Aquatic > Freshwater > Lake ...
AAGATCAACAACACTATCGGGCAGGTTCTGCTGGCTGAAAAATTGGGCAAAAAACGGATCATTGCCGAAACCGGTGCCGGTCAGCATGGTGTGGCAACCGCCACGGTCTGTGCACTAAAGGGGTTGGAGTGCGTGGTTTATATGGGCGCACTGGATGTAGACCGCCAGGCGCCGAATGTGATCAAGATGAAGATGCTCGGGGCTACGGTAGTGCCTGTTGAATCAGGCAATAAAACATTGAAAGATGCCACCAATGAGGCCATGCGCGACTGGATCAATCATCCTGATGATACCTATTATATTATTGGATCGGTGGTTGGACCGCATCCCTACCCTGACCTGGTATCCAGGTTGCAATCGGTTATCAGTGATGAGATATCGGTTCAGTTGAATGCGAGGATTGGCCGGGCTTATCCGGATTATGTAATGGCTTGCGTGGGAGGAGGAAGTAATGCTGCCGGTGGATTTTACGCATTCCTTGACAATCCGGCAGTTAAACTGATTGGTGCAGAGGCGGCCGGGTTGGGCGTAAATACGAGCAAAACAGCAGCCACGCTGGCATTGGGACAAACAGGCATTCTTCATGGCAGCAAATCGAAGCTTATCCAGGATCAATATGGCCAGGTTATCGAACCCTACTCCATTTCGGCAGGGCTTGATTATCCTGGAGTTGGCCCCTTGCATTCCTATTTGCAGGCAATTGGCCGGTGCACGTATATTCCCGTGACTGATCAGGAAGCTTTGGATGCTGCTATGGAACTGACACGGCTCGAAGGGATAATTCCCGCACTCGAATCGGCTCATGCACTGGCCCTCCTGCCCAAACTCAATTGGAATCCCGGTGAGGAGATGGTAATCATACTTTCTGGTCGCGGAGACAAGGATATGGATACTTACAGCAAATATTTCGACCATGAATCGCATTGACGAATTATTCTTACGAAAGCAGAAATCGGTATTATCTGTTTATTTTACAGCGGGTTACCCTGAATTAACAGATACCGCCCTGATCATATCCGGACTCGAACAAGCAGGGGCAGATCTGATTGAAATCGGATTTCCCTTTTCCGATCCGGTGGCTGACGGGCCTGTAATTCAGGCAAGCAGCCATCAGGCACTCATTAATGGAATGAACCTCGATATTTTGTTTGATCAGCTTAGGAAGATCAAAGAAACCAGCAGGATTCCAAAAATCATGATGGGCTATTTCAATACAGTGTATCAGTTTAAGGTTGACAGGTTTATTAATCACTGTGTGGAATGCGGCATCGACGGAGTGATCATTCCTGATCTGCCGCCCGAGCTTTACGAAAAAGATTATCGGTTGTTGTTTGAATCGGCAGGAATTCACTTTATCTGCCTCGTGGCACCTCAAACATCGCCTGACCGGGCAAAATACGTGGCCTCCTTGAGCCGCGGATTCATTTATCTGCTGACTTCCTCCTCTACAACGGGAAATAATTATTCCCCGGGCATCAATCTACCTCACCCCCTAATTCCCTCTCCCGCGCTTCGCTCCGCTCGCGGGAGAGGGGTAATGCCCGCGCTCATTGGATTTGGGATTCATGATCAGGAAACGTTTGAAATGGCTTGCAGGCATGCGAATGGGGCGATTATCGGGACCGGGTTTATACGGCATCTGAGCGCTAACCTCAGCAGACAGGGTGAAGAGCAGTTGAGCAAATACAGCCGGCAGCAGCAGATTAATACACTGTGTGAGAATTTTGTCAATCAAATCCGGGGATAGTTAAAGGTTGTCCGTTGTCCGTTGTCGGTTAACTGAAAACTGATAACTGACAACCCACAACAATTTCATCAGGTGAAGTCGATATTCGCAAAGCTCCTGCTGATTCCCATTTAATATTTAACGGCCGGAAATATTATTTTTGTGCAATTACCAGCATTTCATAGTCTTCCGTGGTGAGGATATCCTCACGGCTGAATGCCCCGAGTTTACAGCCGCAGATGGTGATCTCCCGGAAACCGAGCGATTTTAGCATCCATGATATTTCAGAAGGGACATAATACCGTTCGTTACAAATCAGGGTCTTATTATTTCCCAGATCATCTGTAGTCTCATAGGTAGAATGATCGCGGAAGGTCATCAGGTCGAACGTATGCATACTGCTGACACATCCGGATGAGCCCGCATTAACGAAATCCATCACCGAATGAAAAAGCGGAAACAGGCCATTAAGCGTGGTAAAAATCAATTTACCCCTCTCATTCAGGGAATTACAGGCATTTTTCAGAATTTGGAAATTCATCTCATCTGTTTCCATCAAAGGAAAGGCTCCTTCACAGATCATTATGGCCAGATCAAATTCGCCCTGAAAGTCGAATTCCCGGGCATCCTTCCGGGTAAAACGGATATCCAGGTTCCGCGCAGCTGCCTTTTTTCGAGCCTTGGCCAGTTGAGCTTCCGAAAGATCGATTCCGGTTACGTTATATCCCCTCGAAGCCAATTCGATTGCATGGCGGCCTGTTCCGCAGCCAACGTCCAGGATTCTTGCAGATTTATTAAATCCGGCTTCTTTCTCAATGAAATCCACCTCGCCGATCGTACCCTTCGTAAATTCTTCGCGATCATAACCATCGGCGAAATCCTCAAATAATTCCTCGTACCATTGTTTCATTTTTCTTTGCGAAATTTTAATCGTTCCTCTTTGGACATTTTTTCAGTGGCATACTGGATGATCAAGCGTGGAGCAGTGTTTTTGTGTTTCATTAGGTATTTTTCAGTCACCTCCCGGTTAATTTTCCAGCCTTCGCGCAGGAACCATCCGGCTCCCTGGTGAACCTCACGTTCGGGATCGGTCATCAACGGTTCGATAAAGCCAAACAGTTCGCTGATATCTACTGTGGTTTTCAGGGATTTGATGAGGGTAACAGGAACGCACCGTCGTTGGAATTTGTATTCCGATGTCAGCCAGGGCCGGAAATCCTCTATCGCAACCACCTTTTGCTTAACCAGATCTGGCAGGATCCACATACCCAGCATATCGGCATGCGCCCAATTCCTTATTCCGAAAGCAAACCAAAATTCAATAGCTTTAAAAACCTCATGGGAATATTGTTTCTTTCGATGGTTTAACATCAGCAGGGCAAAGCCTGTTTCTTCGTACATCTCTGATTTAACCAATTCAGACGCCGCTTGTAGGATAAGCGGAATTGTAATTGTCTTATCCTGAAGCAGATCCTTTACCTTGGATTCCACCTGGCCATTAGCCAGTCCGTAGGCATTAAACCCACCCTTGAAATAGCGGCTATACTTGATTACATTGGCTTCGTTGGCATTAGCCAGGCAATAACTGCGGATTTCTTCGATCAACCCTTTGGAATTCATGATTTTTTCTACCAGTTATTATTCCGTTAATCAGGCATACAACCAGCAACCGACAACTTACTTAAGGTAATCCCTTACCGCCTTCTGAATTCCCTTTTTTACCTCCACCCAGGTCTGCTTTTTAAAACTCATCGGTGTCTCACTTTCATCAGCATCAACAAAATAGGTAATGGCATTAGGAATACTGATTGCCAGCATTTGGGTGGGATATTTTTGCTTATGCCAATCCATGATTTGCTGCAGGGAATAATGTTGCAGCAATTCAAACAAATCCCAAAAGTCCTTTTTCCTTCCCCTGCCTAATATGGCCTGAATTTTCATAGCGCCAATGTCGGCACTGCTATACATTCGGATATTATCTTCAACTTCAATTGCAGCAATAGGTAAATGAGGAAAATAAACGATATCTACCTTTACTTTTTGGATGTTACAGAAAATTCCAAACTGTCTATGTCCGGCTTCATAAACAAAGTCATTTCCAAAGGTCTTCCTTAACTCGTTTTCGATCGGTACATGGTCGAATTTCTCATGATGGAATAAATCCAGATCGATGGAGCTGCGGTGACCATATCGAAGAGACATGGTCGTTCCACCTACTAAAGAAAAAGATTTAAGCGATGGCATCGCCATCATTTTTTTTAGTAAGGAAAAAGTCCCGGGTTCGATTGTCTGAGTATATAGCATCTGAATTCATCCAATGGTTTATCAATAACTGCGCTGGCGAGATACATGCGGTGTTCCGGTAAAAACTTCGCATTCAATAACGCCTGTGTCACCTTTTCATCGCCATAATATCGGCGGCACTGGCGGATGTCATCCACATCGCCCCGCTCAAACACCCGTTCAATCACGAAATTGGCCTTGAGATCATAGTCCAGGTTCTCGAAATTTACATCCCAGAAAATGCGCTTGTTAAAAACCGGTTTAATTTTATCAGACATACCACGAAGATAGGTCAATTTCGAATGAACAAATACCGGAGTTTGTTAAATTTGGGTATGAAATTCATAATCAATTTAATGCCATTCATCCTGACCTGGCTGATGATGAGTCCGGTTTTTCTGAAAGCCCAGGTCGCGGATACTTTCCTTTTGCACTATGCCGCTTCAAAATATGATTCAATAGTTTATAAACGGATCATTGAGTTTGACAAGAATATCAAATTGTTCCATGTAAGAGACTTTTATGAAAACGGCTCCATTCAAATGGATGCTGATGAAGGACGGTTAAACGGACAGCTGCATGGCCGGGTCAGATACTGGACTCAGCAGGGCGACCTGGAGTATGATTTAAGCTTTAAGCATGGGGATAATCAGAATCCGAAGCAGGTATCTTACCCATATTTACCTTATCTCCCGAAGGACTATAATTCAGATACTTTAAAGAGATGGCCGCTGGTCATCTATTTACACGGGGGTTCACAGAGGGGAACAAATTTAAAAAAGCTGTATGACTCGGGTATCCCGGATCAGATCTATCGAGGCAGGGAGTTTCCATTTATCATCATATCGCCCCTCTGCCCCCTGCATTTAAGATGGTCGACTGATGATTGGTTTGAGACTTTTTTTAATGAAATATCCGATACGTACCGGATCGATACAACCCGCGTTTATCTAACAGGGCTTAGTTTAGGCGGTTCCGGCACATGGTATATTGCTGAAAAATACCCGGAGAAATTTGCTGCTATTGCACCCATTAGTGGGCCTACCAGTGTAATGAATTATATCGAGAAGAATATTAATAAGTTGATTGACATGCCGATATGGGCGTTTCACGGGAAAATTGATGATGTGGTTTCGTTTGAGGAAACGGAAAGAATGGTAAAAAAGCTGGAAGGAAAAAATAGGGATTTGAAATTTACGGTTGAACCTGCTGTAGGGCATGGGATTGCCTGGATGGTGTATCCAGGTCAGGAATTATATGATTGGTTTTTAAAATACGAGAAGAGCAAATGAAGAAAATCATGAACCTGGGTTTTATCGGAATCGGCAAGATAGCCAGTGCTGTTATTGAAGGATTATGTACCTCAAAAATTGAAAATGCGATCCTGAGACTTTCTCCCGGAAATGAGGAGAATTCCAGGTACCTGGCGAAGAAGTATTCAAACGTAACCTGGTTGGAAAGTAACCAGGATGTTCCGGATCAATCCGAAGTTATTTTCATTGCATTGCGCCCTCCACAGGCAGAGGAAATTCTGACCAGGCTGACATTCAAAGAAAATCAAATCATTATCTCCCTTATTCTGCTGCTGAAATATTCAGATCTTTCCAAGATCGTAGCTCCGGCAACAACCATCTGCCGTGCGATTCCCTAGCCCACGGTAGTTAACCACAACTGCCCTATACCGATTTTCAATTCCAATGAAACTGTCGTTGAAATATTCAGCAACATTGGCCAACCGCTTCTGGTTCCTGATGAAAACCAACTACATGCGCTCTGGACCCTAACCTATTTTAAATCCTTTTCCTTCAGTGTTGAATAATTCAATAGTTGTATAATAATTCATCAGGTCGCCTTATTTTCTGATTTTCAGCATTTTACACCCGCTTACCAGATCCGGTGTTGAGTTATTCAACATCCTCGACTATAGATTTCCTCATCACACATTTTTTCAACTTATTGATATTGTGCAACTTAAAACACGTTTTTTTGTTTGGCACTGTGTTTGTCCAGCCTATTTTATATACGAAAATCGACAAATAAAACTTATCTGTGAATTGTGAATTAAAGAATATGAATGTAAAATAAAGGGCCATGAAAAACATCATCTTCCTGTCAATCTGTTTGTTACTGCTAAGCTGCAGTTATGCATACGACCAAGAGAAAATCAACCGTCCTCTTGAAGGTACATTTAAAGTATTCTGCACTCCGGATTTATACAATCTGACTACGAAGTGGACCAACGAATTTTCAGCCTTACACACCAATGTAAAAATTGACGTTTTCAGGAATACTGAATCGCCCGGTGAGGAAATTTTCGATACTGGCAGGAATCTGGGTTTCATATCGAATGAGTTTTATTCAAAACTTGATAACAATTCCCTATGGAAAATGGTGGTCGGTCGTGATGTCATAGTTCCTATCTTCAGTTCAAAGAATCCATTTCTGGAAAAAATAGAACAGCAGGGTATTTCACCGGATGAATTGGCTGAGAGTTTTAATAATCCCGGACAACAAAAATGGGGAACGATCCTGGATAATGCACAAAATGATCCTGTTGCCTATTATTTACTTAACGACTCATCGTTCCAAAAAGGAATCGCCAATTTTTTGAATCTGGATCAAACAGCCTTGAACGGAATTGAAGTAGAGAATGGGCACGAGTTGATCTCCCAGGTACAAAAAAAACCCTATGCTATAGGTTTCTGCAGGTTGGCCGACTTACAGGGTCACAGTAATTCAGCTACTAATGAAAATATCAGACTCCTGCCCATAGATAGAAATGGGAATGGGGAGATTGATTACATTGAAAATATCTATGATGATGTTAATGTTCTTTCGCGTGGGGTTTGGATCGGAAAATATCCAAGAGCTCTATATAATAATATTTATTCCATCTCATCAAAAAAACCGACGAATAAAACTGAGTTGGCCTTCTTAAACTGGATACTCACCGATGGGCAGCAATTTCTATTGGTTGCAGGATACTCCGATCTTGTACTCAGTGAAATTCAATCCAAAATTGGAAAATTAAATGAACCTGAAGTCATCTTAGCCAGTTTAGATGGCAACACTGTTCCATCAAAAAGCATTCTGATATTCATCGTGGGATTCATCGTCGCAGTTTTTGTTGTCCTGGATGTGATTGTTTATTCGAAACATAAAAAACTAACAGCCCGTGCATCCTTTCTATTTTCTCCAAAAATTTTCAATGAAGATTCGGTTAATGTTCTGGGCGGATTGTTTTACGATAAAACTCATACCTGGGCTTATATGGAAAAAAGTGGAGTGGTACGAATAGGCATAGATGATTTTCTCCAGCATATTACCGGACTTCTTACCCGCATTAAGATGCGAAATCCGGGAGAAAAAATAAAAAAAGGCGATCAGATTCTTTCCATTATTCAAAATGGCAAACAATTAAATATTAATTCACCGATTTCTGGAATTATAAAATCAAATAACAACTTGCTTTCTTCCAATTCATCCATGGTGAATTCCTCTCCTTATTCTGATGGTTGGGTGTATATGATAGAACCAACAAATTGGCTAAGAGAAATTCAGTTTTTAATCATGGGGAAAAAATATAAAGAGTGGTTGAAAATTGAATTTTCTCGGTTAAAGGATTTTCTCGCAATTTCCCTAAAGCCTCAATCTGATGCATATGCTCATAGTGTATTTCAGGAGGGAGGCGAATTAACAGATGGAATTCTGGCAGATTTGGGTCCGGAAGTTTGGGAAGATTTCCAAAACCACTTTATTGATACCGCCAGTTAAAGAGACCTGAGGGTATTGCCAGCCGGGACAGAGCCCGGTATTATTCAGGAACTCTAAATTAAATACTAAAAATCATATATTATGGGTAATGATCGACGAAACTTTTTGAAAACCGCCGGCCTTGTTGGACTTACATTGACCGTTGGAAAGAGTTTTGGAACCACAAAAACAAAGAAGAGCAACGTAGAATTCGACGGAATTCTATATGATTCAACACTTTGCGTTGGCTGCCAGAGTTGCGAATCTGCCTGTGCCGAACAGTATGGGTTGCTGCTCTCAGAAGACACACCGGATCCTGAAGTGGTGAGAAAAACAGATGAGACACGACGTGTCGTAGTTAATAGTTTTAACACGTCGAAGGGTGAGCAGTATATGCGAAGTGCCTGCAACCATTGCAATAATCCTGCCTGCGCCTCAGCCTGTCTCACCAAAGCTATGTTGAAAACAGATGAGGGACCAGTTATCTGGCGTGAAGAAAAATGCATGGGATGCAGGTCCTGCATGATCTCCTGTCCGTTTGACATGCCAAAATTTGAGTACAACAGTCCGAATCCTAAAATTCAGAAGTGCCAGATGTGCTATGAACTTATTCAAGAAGGGGGTAAGCCGGCATGCGTTGAGAATTGCCCGGCCGAAGCTCTCCTCTTTGGGAAAAGAAGAGACCTGCTTGAAATTGCCAGAACACGGATATACACCGAGCCCGAAAAATACTATCATGCCATTTATGGTGAACATGAGGTCGGAGGAACAGGAGTCATTTATCTTGCCTCGGTTCCATTTGAAGAATTAGGACTCCGAACCGATCTTGGAACCACTGCCTATCCCGAGTTTAATAAAACGTTTCTCTACTCAGTCCCGGCGGTGTTGGTCCTTTGGCCGCCTTTATTACTGGGTTTGAATAATGCCTTCAAAAACAGGAAAGGAAGTAACCATGAATAACCAACAGCAAACCGGTTTATTTAAATTCATTATTAGTGAATTAAAACCGAAAGGAAAAATCCTCACCCCGTTTAATGTAATTGCCGCAATTACCATACTCGTAGCAGCAGGTATTCTATTTATACGGTTTAAGAACGGGCTGGGGTCGGTAATCCACGCTTCGCAGGAAACCCCCTGGGGATTATGGATCAATTTTAATGTCATCACCGGGGTTGCTTTTGCCGGAGGGGCATTTGTTGTAACCTTCATGGTATACATTCTCGGACTGGAAAAGTATCGTCCGATAGTCAGACCGACAGTTCTGTATGCTCTTTTGGCCTATATGTTTTATGCCGGTGCTCTCCTGCTTGACCTGGGACGCCCTTGGAAAGTTATCAATCCTATCATTGGTAACTCCTTTGGAATAAGCTCCGTCCTGTTTTTGGTCGCCTGGCACTTCATTCTATACATGGGTGCATTGTTTATCGAGTTCAGCCCCACCATTACAGAATGGGCCGGTCGATTAAAAATTCGAAAATTCCTCGTTTCACTCACCCTGGGAGTAGTGATATTTGGAATCGCCCTTTCCACTTTACACCAATCCGGACTTGGTGCCCTGTTTCTGATGGCCAAGGCAAAAATTCATCCGTTATGGTATTCGGAGTTCATTCCCATCCTCTTTTTCATTTCCAGCATTTTCGCCGGATTGTCACTGGTGATCGTCATTGAAACCATGAGCCAGCGAATATTCAGGAATAATATGTCGTTGGTGAATAAAACCTCCCACAGGAAAATAGTAATCAGCCTTGCTAAAATATGCAGCGTCACCATGTTCGTCTATTTTTCTATGCTGGTATTGGTATTTCTGCATGGGAAAAACCAAACGTATATCAATACCCCCTGGGGTTACTGGTATCTTGTTGAGGTGATAGGCTTTGTATTAGTTCCCTGCTTTATGTTCCTGTACGGCTATCGAAAACTGAACTTATCACTGGTCAGGATTGCCGCAGTCATATCAATAGTCGGGATCGTACTAAACAGGTTAAATATTTCAACCATCTCATTCAAATGGTATGAAAATGCCATCCATTTTCCATCCTGGATGGAGATTGTTGTTAGCGCTGCAGTAATTTTTGTGCAAATTTTAGTATTCAGGTGGATCATAAGAAGAATGCCGGTTTATAATGACCCTCAGGCCCGGGTATTTGAAGAGCCTAAAAACAAATCAATCAAAGTAAATACTAAAAGTAGAGAAAAATGGAAAATTTCAGTAGAATAGATATATTCGATACCAAAGGAATTGAGTATATATTTGTAATTGGATATTTACTGATCCTGATATTTTATTGGAAAGTATCGAATAAAGAAGTGAGATTTGCTGGTCAGATTCAAAAAGTAATCAGCAATCTTTCTGCCAGTTTATTAAGAATTCCCCAAGGATTGTTTTACAACCCAAATCATGCCTGGACTCACCTGGATGAGTCCGGAACTGCAAAGGTTGGAATGGATGACTTTCTTCAGCATGTGGTGGGCGAAATAAAATTCGCCAATCTAAAGAATCCTGGAGAAACAATTAAAAAAGGAGATTTGTTAACAGAAATTGTGCAAAATGGGAAGCGACTGCAAGTATTTTCACCCATATCCGGAAAAATAATAAATACCAATGTTACATTAAGCAAGAATCCTGAACTGGTTAACGAGGATCCATACGGAAAAGGATGGATTTATCAGATAAAGCCGGCAAACTGGATGACAGAAACAAGCTCCTGCTATCTCGCTGATGAGGCAACCAAGTGGACAACCAAAGAATTAGAAAGATTTAAAGACTTCCTGACTGGCGGATCAATGAAGAAATTTTCGACCGAGCCATTCATGGTATTATTACAGGATGGCGGTGAATTACGCGACAATATACTTTCAGAACTGCCCGATAACATATGGAAGGATTTTCAGATTCAATTTCTGAACAGTACTGTAACAGAAGGCTGATTTATAGCATGTATTAATAACATAGATTTTTCATATCTTGCATTGAACAATATCCGTGATAATTTTTAAAGAGTTAATCATCAAGATGGTATTTACATGACTTTCTTTAACAAATCTGGAAACAGATATGCCAGGCTAGTTGGTTTCCTTAAAAGGAATTTGAGATTCAGATCCACTATTTATAGCCGTGTAGTTCGTACTATCACCATACTTTCCGTTTTTTTGTTCTTATCGTTTGGCGTGATTTTCAGGTCAGTTAACGAAGGATATTTGAATAAGGTGATCCGGCAAAATGGTAACAACATCGGCTCAATTGTTGAAGGAGCATTATTCCATTCCATGCTCGAAAACAACAGGAGTGCGCTGCAAAATACGATTGATGTTATTAATACCTTGCCGGGCATCGAGGATGTTAATATGTACGACAGCCAGGATAATCTCGTTTATTCATCCTTTCAGACCGTTACCCTCAGGCATCACAATCCAAACTGTAAAGAATGCCATGTAAATATAAAAACCATGTTTCCCCTGAAAGAGAAGTCTTTCAAAATTCTAAATATCAACACGGGATGCAAGATGAGCATGAAAGACTACGATTATCGGCTACTCTTGATCAGATCACCCATATTAAATGAAAAATCCTGCTATACAGGCTCCTGTCATGCGCATCCTCAAAGTGAGGAGGTACTCGGTTCATTTGTGATAAGGATTCCATTGGAAGAGCTTGACTCATCCATTCAAGAATCATCAACCGATTTTTTCCTACTGGCAGCGTTAACCACCTTTTTGCTGGTTGCCTTTTTAATGCTTTTCACCCGTAAAAACATTAAGAGTCCTTTAAATGCCATTATACAAGCCAGCGAAGCGGTATCCAAAGGGGATAAAACGACAAGACTGGAGATAAAACCCAAACAGCCCATGGATATGAGGATGGTTTCCTCGGCCTTTAATGACATGCTTGACAGCCTGCAATCAGCTAACATCGAGTTGCAGAGCTGGTCGCAGCAACTTGAATATAAAGTCCGGAAAAAGACTGAAGAATTGTCCGAGATGCAGCATGAATTAATCCATGTGGAACGAATAGCATCGCTAGGGAAACTATCCTCCTCCGTTGCACATGAAATAAATAATCCTTTATCGGGTATATTAACTTACACCAAGTTGGTTCTTAAACAATTACGGAAGGTTAAGCTGGAGGAGGAGGTGAAAGAACCGATGTTAAAATACCTGACAGTCATTGAACTGGAAACAAAACGTTGTGGCGACATTGTTAAGGGCTTGTTAGAATTTTCCAGAAAAGACCAGCATGATTTTGTGATTCTGCACCTGCACAAAATCTTAGACGAAGTTCATAAGTTAATGGCGCACCAGATGAAAATGGCCAACATTAGCTTTCTTGTCACATTTTCTGCTCAATGGGATGTTATAAATTGCAGTGAAAATCAGATCAAGCAGGCGTGTATTGCAATTCTGCAGAATGCATCTGAAGCCGTTTTTGATAATGGGGAAATTCTAATGAAAACATCCAACCCGGATGAAAAGACAATTAAAATAGAGATAACGGATAATGGCGTTGGTATTGCCCCTGAGGACATTTCCCATGTTTTTGAACCCTTCTTCTCAGCCAAACTGAAGACAAGTGGTATTGGCCTGGGATTGGCGATTGCCTATGGAATTGTTCAAACTCACAACGGGAAAGTAGAGATAGATTCGGAATTAGGTAAAAGGACTACCCTATCAATAATATTGCCTTTAACAAAGATTAAATATGAGGAAGATGGGCTTATTTAATGTAAATAAGGAGAAAAACAATATCGGAAGTTCCCTGCTTAAAAAGTACTATAATTTCCGATCGTCTATTTACGGTCAGGTAGTACTCATCATCGCTATTTTATCCATTTTTCTTGTTATATCATTTGGAACCATTTTCAAATCGATAAACAAGGCATATATGGAGAGTATAATACAGCAAAGCGGGAGCAATGTTTGTTTGCTTGTTGAAGGTGCTTTATATCAATACATGCTGGAAAACGATAAAACGGCTTTGCGCAATATGCTGAATATTATCAATGAAATGCCAGGTATTGAGGATGTTAACATGTATGACAATCAGGATAATCTTGTCCACTCCTCCTTTACAGATCAATACAACAGGCACAATAATCCAAATTGCAAGGATTGCCATAAGAATATTAACATTATGTTTCCTAAAAAAGAGAAATCTTTTAGAATTGTAAATATTGACAGCAAATGTGAGATGAGTCAGAAAGACTACGATAACAGGCTTTTACTAATAAAAGCGCCTATATTAAATGAGAAATCTTGTTTTACAGCTTCCTGCCATGCGCATCCCCAAAGTGAGGAGGTACTCGGCTCTTTTGTAATCAGGATTCCATTGGAAGCGCTGGATGCAAACCTTAAAAAGTCTTACGGATTAGCCATAATAGCAACATTATTGCTCGTAATCTTTTTACTGAATTTCACCAGGAGAAAGATTAAAAATCCATTAAATGCCATTATAGAGGCGAGCGAAGCGGTTTCCAGAGGTGATAACAGCACCAGGTTGGAAATAAAACCTCATCAATTGAACGATGTGAAGATGGTATCCATGGCCTTTAATGAAATGCTTGACAACCTTCAATCGGCCACCAGTGAGTTGCAGAATTGGTCGCAGCAACTGGAATATAAAGTCCAGAAAAAGACTGAAGAACTGTCTGAAATGCAGAATGAATTAATTCATGTAGAACGAATCGCCTCACTGGGTAAACTTTCCTCGTCTGTCGCACATGAAATTAACAATCCACTGTCCGGCGTTTTAACCTACACGAAGTTGGTTCATAAACAATTACGCAAGCTCAACCTGGATGAAACGGTAAAAGAGTCAATGTTGAAATATTTAACAGTTATCGAACTTGAAACCAAACGCTGCGGCGACATTGTTAAGGGGTTATTGGAATTTTCAAGGAAGGATCAGCAGGATTTTGAAACCAGGCATCTGCATAAAATCTTAGATGATGTTTATACCTTGATGTCGCACCAGATGAAAATGGCCAACATCAGTTTTCTGACTGCTTTTTCTGCCCAATGGGATCTGATACATTGCAGTGAAAATCAAATTAAGCAGGCGTGCATTGCTATACTGCTTAACGCCTCGGAAGCTGTTTTTGAGAATGGGGAAATTCTGATGAAAACCACCAACCCGGATGAAGAGACAATAATAATAGAGATAACGGACAATGGCGTAGGTATTGCCCCAGAGGACCTTCCCCATATTTTCGAACCCTTTTTCTCTGCCAAACAGAAGGCCAGCGGTATCGGTTTAGGATTAGCCATTGTCCATGGGATTGTTCAAAGCCATAACGGAAGGGTTGAGGTAGACTCTGAATTGGGAAAAAGAACCACGGTATCAATAATTTTACCAGTTATTAAGAATTAATATTTAAAAAAAATGGCTTTAAACATATCCATTTTGATTGTGGACGATGAAGATTCAGTACGAGATTCCTTGTATAACTGGTTCATCGACGACGGGTATCGCGTAGACTGCGCCGAAAACGCCAAACAGGCCTTGTCAATTCTTGAATCTAAAAACTTTGACATCATTCTGGCTGATATTAAAATGCCAGGTATGGATGGATTGGAAATGCACCGTCGGATAAAATCCTTAAATAAGGACTCTATCGTGATCATTATGACGGCTTTTGCTTCCGTATCCACGGCGGTACAGGCGTTAAAAGATGGTGCATACGATTATATAACCAAACCATTTGACCCTGACGACCTTTCCCATTTAATCCGAAATGCAGCCAATCAGATATCCTTAAAAGCAGAGAATGAGGCATTAAGGAATAAAGTGGTCTCCCTTGAAAATATTGAGGACCTGGTTGGCAACAGCCAGGTAATGATGAAAGTGTTGAAAGAGGTGGAACGAGTGGCTCAATCAAATTCTCCTGTCATTATTACCGGCGAAAGCGGTACCGGTAAGGAACTTATTGCCAAAGCCATACATTCCAATTCACATCGAAAATACTTTCCGCTGGTTAGTGTACATTGCGGAGCCCTGACCGAGAGTCTTTTGGAAAGTGAATTATTCGGGCACGAAAAAGGAGCTTTTACCGGTGCCATGTTTAATCGGAAGGGGCGATTCGAAATGGCTGATGGTGGAACCATCTTTCTTGATGAAATAGCTACCATCTCGGCCAAGATGCAAATTGAACTGTTGCGTGTATTGGAATCCAAAACTTTTGTCAGGGTGGGCGGCAATAAGGAGATCACATCCGATTTCAGGGTGATCTGTGCCACTAACAGGGATTTGAAGAAAATGGTTGAGAATGGAACCTTTCGGGAAGACCTGTTCTACCGGTTGAACGTGGTGAATATCAATGTTCCGCCCCTCCGTGAACGAAAGGAAGATATCCCGCTTCTTGTACATTATTTTATTGAAAAATATTGCACCTCCATGAGCCGGGATATTATTTCCATGGATTCAGCAGCTTTGAAACGGATCGAGGAATATGATTTCCGGGGAAATGTTCGAGAACTCGAAAACATGATTGAACGGGCTATTGTAATCGGCAACAATAAAGAGATCCGTGTTAAGGATCTGCCTTTTGAAAAGGATATGATCAATAATTCGATTGAAAGCCTGGAGGAAATCGAAAAAAAACATGTTCACCAGATCCTCATTAAATACGATTGGAATATCTCCCACTCTGCTAAAGCTTTAAAGGTAGATCGAGTAACCCTCTACAATAAAATCAAAAAATACGGGTTAGATCCTTCAAAATAAACACAACCTGTTGTTTTAAAAGGCTTTATTAATTGAAAAAGCAGAGCATCCTACTAATTTCTGACGAGCATTTTGAGAAGGAATTTCTTGATAAGATCGCGCTGGATATTACCCGGGAATATCTGTTTCCGGTTGAGCTCGGGGAAATCCATATCGATATCAGTGATTATTATGATCCCACACGAAGACAATATGATGCTAACGAATTATTAAAGAAAATTGATTCCGTCTCCTCATCCGAAATAATTAAACAGATCGGCCTGTTCAGGGTCGATCTGTTTATTCCGATCCTGACTTATATTTTTGGTCAGGCTGCCTTTAATGGAAATGCAGGTATTGTTTCCCTGTACCGACTTAGAAATGAGCATTATGGCATGAAAAAGGATGAAGCTTTGCTCCTGAATCGCTTCACCAAAGTGGTGATCCATGAACTGGGACATACTTTTGGTTTAATTCACTGCCATATTCCGACGTGTGTAATGAGATCAAGCACCTACGTTGAAGATATTGATCAGAAAAGTAAAAACCTCTGCTTCAAATGTCGATCCAAAATCGGACTTGTTTAAATATGTACATTTCACTCAAGCTGGTTCTTGGTGATTTGCTGAGCTTGGGAAACAAGGGCAAAAAGCGAGAGTATTGCGGCAATACTTATCTTCTTCATTTGATTCAATTCATCAAATTACAATATATTAACCAATAATTAGACGAATCCAAAGGACCATTGAAAGCTTCTGAATCTGTGCGGTTTCGAATCGTTTGGATTGAGCTTGATCATAAACGAGGATTCATTCCTTTTTACTCTTTTGGAGCTCTCACGGTTGGTCTGGATCGTTAACATAAAGAAAAAAATAAAGGATGCTAAAAGAAAGAGCCTGGTAGGCAGGATGTATTGCATTCTGCGACCCGAATGTCAAATTTTTATGTGGATTTCTGACAAAATCAGAAAAGTTGAGCGAACAGAAATATTCTTCCGTTTTAACTTCGGGTCTTGAATTAAAACCGGCAAGTGAAATTGTGATTGAAATTTCAAGGATTTTGTTTTTCACCGGTACCGAAAGCAGGAGCCTCGGTCCCAGTTTAAAAGATGATAACCAGTACATCTGTCCGCTCTGCAATTCAGGATCCGGCCCGCAGACAATACAACGGAAACCTCCTTTTAAAGGAACTCGACACCCAATATGCTTCCGAATTCATAAAAACCTTTGGATTATTCTATGTAGATCTTTTTATTCCTATTCTGACGCACATTTTCGGGCAGGCGTTTTTAGGGGGAAGGACAGCAATTGCATCGATTTACAGACTTAGTAATGAGCGATATGGATTGAAAGAGATCAATAATTATCTCATAACCCGTCTTACCAAAGAGGTTATCCATGAACTCGGTCACACCTTCGGCTTAATCCATTGTCATGTTCCCACCTGCGTAATGGGTTCCAGCACCTACGTTGAAGATATCGACCAAAAAAGCTCAAATTTTTGCAACAAATGCCGGGCAGAATTAGGATTACCTTAAGGCAAAGCTCTCCACGGATAAAAATATTTACCACTTTCTTTGATGTAATAATAAAGTGAATATCTTTATATAATACACAGTTCCTGATGCTAAAAATGGTGTATTTAATGTCTATATCTCTATTTCTCTTAATTAAAAAATAAACAAAATGGGAAATCTACTTTATGTAATCGCAGTAATTCTAATCATCTTATGGGCAGTCGGATTTTTTGCCTATAGTGCAGGTTCAGTTATTCATATACTGCTTGTTATTGCAGTGGTCGCAATATTGTTAAGACTGATTCGCGGAGATAGAATATTAAGATAATATTGACCGTGTTTGCAACCAGCTAAATCATCCTGATATTTGATGTTAATATTTCCAATGATTTTTTGGAACAAGTGGAACTGATTAATGGCAGGAACTTGTAAATTAGCGGCCTGAACATACAAAGTATCATTTATTCTTTTGTCTGATAACAGGTTAGCATAATGAGAAGATGGCGCATTGAAGATTCGGCTGAACTCTACAACATCAACGGTTGGGGGATCAACTATTTTTCGATTAATGAAAAGGGGCATGTTGTTGTAACTCCGAAAAGCAACGGCGCCAAGGTCGACCTGCTGGAGCTCGTTGAAGAACTTCAGCTTCGCGATGTATCAGCCCCGATGCTGATCCGGTTTCCCGACATTCTCGACGACCGGATCGAAATCATGTCGAGTTGTTTCAAGGTTGCAGCCGAAGAATACGGGTATAAAGCCCAGAACTTTATCATCTATCCGATCAAGGTAAACCAGATGCGCCCCGTGGTTGAAGAGATCGTTAGCCATGGAAAGAAATTCAATATCGGACTGGAAGCGGGATCAAAGCCTGAATTGCACGCAGTTATCGCTATCAATACCGATTCGGATTCGCTCATTATATGCAATGGTTATAAAGATGAGGACTATATAGAATTAGCCCTTCTTGCCCAAAAGATGGGAAAACGGATCTACATCGTGGTTGAAAAGTTTAATGAACTGAAGCTGATCACCAAAATAGCCAGGCAGCACAAAATCAAGCCTAACATTGGAATCCGCGTTAAGCTGGCCAGTTCCGGCAGTGGAAAATGGGAAGATTCAGGGGGTGATGTCAGTAAATTCGGACTTACCTCCAGCGAACTTATTGAGGCTTTGGATTTTCTGGAGAAGAGGGAAATGAAGGACTGTCTCAAGCTCGTGCATTTCCACATTGGCAGCCAGGTCACGAAAATCCGCAGGATAAAACTTGCCCTGCGCGAGGCTTCCCAGTTTTATGTGCAGCTTTATTCAAAGGGATTCAATGTGGAATTTGTAGATATCGGCGGAGGTCTGGGGGTTGATTATGACGGAACCCGCTCGTCGAACAGCGAAAGCAGTGTAAACTACAGCATTCAGGAATATGTGAATGATGCCACTTTTGCTATGGTTGATGCGAGTGATAAAAATGGCATCCCCCACCCCAACATCATCACTGAATCAGGACGGTCGCTGACCGCTCACCATTCGGTGCTTGTTTTTGAGGTTCTTGAGGCCGCTACCACCCCTGCCTGGGATGAAAATGAGGAAATCAGTAAAGAGGATCACGCACTGGTTCAGGAGCTTTACTCTTCATGGGAAACGCTGAATCAACTAAGCATGCTTGAAACCTGGCACGATGCCCAACAGATTCGCGAAGAGGCCCTCGACCGCTTCAGTCTCGGTTTGCTCGACCTGAAAACCCGCGCTCAGATCGAACGGCTGTTCTGGTCGATAGCGAAAGAGATTTACCAGATGACCAACGAATTAAAGCATATCCCTGAGGAGTTGCTGCATCTTCCTAAATTACTGTCTGACAAATACTTCTGCAATTTCTCGCTTTTCCAGTCGCTTCCGGATTCCTGGGCAATTGACCAGATTTTCCCGATCATCCCGATTCATCGTCTGGATGAAAAGCCCGACCGGTCGGCTACCTTACAGGATATTACCTGTGATTCCGATGGAAAGATTGATAATTTTATCTCTACGCGGAATCTGTCGCACTATTTACCGGTTCATTCCCTGAACGCCAGGGATCCCTATTATATCGGTGTGTTTCTGGTGGGAGCCTATCAGGAGATTCTGGGTGATCTGCACAATCTGTTCGGTGATACCAATGCTGTTCACGTTTCGGTCGACAGCAAAGGATACTCGATCGATCAGATTATTGATGGCGAAACAGTTGCCGAAGTTCTTGATTATGTACAGTATAACCCGAAAAAAATGGTACGCACAGTGGAAACGTGGGTAACATCATCCGTAAAATCTGGTATCATTACTGCTGAAGAAGGCAAGGAGTTTTTATCGAATTACCGTTCGGGATTGTATGGTTACACTTACCTCGAATAGGGTCACGCTCCGCCCCTGGCGCGAAAATGATCTGACTTCTCTGGTCAGGCATGCGAACAATTTCAATATCTGGATAAATCTTCGTGATGGGTTTCCACATCCTTATACCGAAGAGGCCGGCAGAGGCTGGCTGAAGATGGCAATGAATGAAGCTACCCACCTGTTTTTAGCCATAGAAGTTGATGGTGAGGCTGTTGGTGGTATCGGAGCCACCTTCAAAGATGATGTTTACCGAATAAATGCTGAGATCGGCTATTGGCTTTCAGAGGAATACTGGGGACAGGGATTGGTATCCAATGCCGTTACCCTTCTGGTTGATTATATCTATGATAAGTACCCTGCTATTCTGCGTATTTATGCCGATTTGTTTTCTCATAATCCAGCATCTGCAAGGGTTTTACAAAAATGCGGATTCCACCTCGAAGCGATCCACAAAAACGCTGTGATCAAGAACGGAAAGGTGATTGACGAGCATCGGTACGTGAAATTCAGATAAGTCTGGCACGTTTTTCGCTATCTTTGCACCATGAATCAGCGCGTGGTAGTCGGCATATCAGGAGGGGTTGATTCGGGAGTGGCAGCATGGCTTCTGAAACAGCAGGGCTATGACGTGATTGGCCTGTTCATGCGGAACTGGCATGATACAACAGGACTGATTTCGGCCGAATGTTCCTATGAAGATGACGTCCTGTTTGCCGGGATGGTTGCACAAAAAATCGGTATACCTTTTCACCAGGTGGATCT
>Ga0163199_1000770_pt1 | contig 20102 bp, 19 predicted proteins | sample PL_2010_150m_FD_113537 | JGI IMG/M metagenome (GOLD analysis project Ga0163199, IMG submission 113537) | Freshwater microbial communities from Powell Lake, British Columbia, Canada to study Microbial Dark Matter (Phase II) - PL_2010_150m | ecosystem: Environmental > Aquatic > Freshwater > Lake ...
GGATATGAATCAGCACTCAAGAAAGCCTGGGAGGATTTAGCTAACCAAAAGGCGCCCAAGAATTTAACGGTGAAGTTCCTGGCGGATGAGTACAGCATAGATACGCAAACTCAAAAAGCCATTTCTTTATCCTGCAATGTCCCGGCAAAGGATTATCTAAGTATCCTGATCCTGCATTATTTGGAGAAAAAGTTAAAAGGCCCACCTGTTCCTTTAGGAGAATGGCTTACCTTTCGGGAACTATCGCAGATTGAGGGCTATTATGACGCTTATCACCAGCGTTGCATTGAACCGATAATCCGTAAATATGGAAAAAATCCGGATGCCATCAAAGGCGTTTTGGGCAGGTTGCCGGCAAAACTTTCAGAGGGAGGAGATGTTAGCCTTGTGGTTGAGGCGTTTGAAAATATTCCGGTGTTGATCAAATTGTGGAAAGCGGATGCGGAGTTTGCAGCGGATGCAAATATGTATTTTGACCGGAGCATAAAAGATATTTTTTGCACCGAGGATATCGTGGTTTTGGCCGGATTTATAGCAGCAAGTTTATAGAGAGGAAAGCAGGGATGAAAAAGGCAACTTTATTGTTTTTGGGTTTAATCTTATTTTGTCTTGCTGGATGCAATCAGGGTCCTTCATCGGTGTTTGAATCTAAGCAGGCGGATAGTTATGCCGATATTTTAGTAAAAAAAGCAGTTGACGGAGATACGCTTGTGTTAGGGAATAATCAGCGGGTACGTTTAATCGGCATTGATACCCCGGAGATGCATGAATCAAGCAAGCTTAACCGCGATGCCCAAAGAAGCGGAGAGGATGCCGCAACAATCAAGCAATTAGGCAGACAGGCGTATGAATTTACTAAAGAACTTGTTGAAGGTAAACGGGTAAGATTAGAGTTTGGCGTAGAGAGGTTTGACAAATACAAAAGAATACTGGCCTATGTTTATTTAACTGACGGGACATTCGTTAACGCCGAAATTGTAAAACAGGGTTATGCATCGCTGATGACCATTCCGCCGAATGTAAAATACGCGGATTTATTTCGGCAATTATACCAGGAAGCCCGCGAAAATCAGCGGGGATTGTGGAGGTAATTATGTTAAGATCGCTTACTGCAGGGGAATCGCACGGACAGGGATTAATTGCTATCTTAGAAGGTCTGCCGGCAGGGCTAAAGATTAAACCTGAATTAATCAATCAGGAATTAAAGCGCAGGCAAGCCGGTTTTGGCCGGGGCAAAAGGATGTTGATTGAAAAAGACCGGGCCGAGATACTATCTGGGCTTAAAAACGGCGCGACTATCGGCAGCCCGATCACCTTGTTGATTAAAAATAAGGATGCCGGCATTGAGAAGCTGCATAAGGTTACGGCTGCTCGGCCGGGACATGCGGATTTAGCCGGATTATTAAAATATGGTTTTGCTGATATAAGGGAAGTTCTGGAGCGCGCCTCAGCGCGCAGCACGGTCTCTACCGTAGGAGTGGGTGCTTTGTGCAGGAAGTTTTTGAGTGAATTCGGAATAATTATATCCAGCCGAGTTTTATCCGTGGGCGGAGTTTGCAGCAAGGCAGCAATAAAAGCAAGAATAACCGAGGCAATTAACCGGCGCGATACCTTAGGCGGTATATTTGAAGTAGTGGCTAAGCATGTACCGGTTGGCCTGGGCAGTTATGTGCAGGCTGACCGCAGGATGGACAGCCGGTTAGCTGCGGGGATTATGTCTATCCCGGGGATTAAATCTTTTGAGCTAGGTTTGGGGTTAGGGTATGCTTTTAGGTATGGCTCAAAAGTGCATGATGCAATTTACTATTCCAAATCCAGTGGCTATTTTCGCCTGACTAATAATGCCGGAGGCATTGAAGGCGGAATATCCAACGGCCAGCCGATTGTCCTGCGCGCCTGTATGAAACCAATCTCAACTCTAATGAAACCACTGGACTCGGTAAATATCCATACCAAGAAAATTGCTAAAGCTGCCACTGAGCGTTCTGATATATGCGTGGTTGAGTCTGCCGGCGTAGTGGCTGAATCAGTTTGTGCTTTTGTTTTGGCTGATGCCTTCCTGGAGAAATTTGGCTGTGATTCCTTGAGTGATATTAAAAACTCTTACAAGAGTTACATGGAGAGAATAGCGCGTGCTTAATCTCGATTACCATCATATAGAGATTATAAGATTCAAGAATACCAACCGGATAATCTTAAAAGGCGAGATTACCAACAACAGCAGCAAGTCTTATAACACTGTGGCGGTGCGCATTGTGCTTTTTATCAAGCATATGTCAATAGTCAATGAGGTGTTTATCGTTAATGGCCTGCTCAAGGGTTCAACCAAGGCATTTGAGAGGATGATATATGAGTTGAAGCCTAACCAGACAGTCGAGGATATACTCCGCTACGAGATATTCACTGATAATTGTTATTGAGCGTAAAAAATATTGTGTGAGAAAAGATCATCCTTTTCGTCTATTGTAGCAGAAGGGGGTGATCAGGATGGAAGAAAACGCGATAAGCGTCAGCCGTATCTATAAAGTAGATAGCGACTCAAAGCTAAAGGCCTTTATCGATGTTTCGTTCTCAGGGATTGTGGTCAAGGGCTTTAGCGTAGTAAATGGCAGCAAAGGGTTATTTGTGAGTATGCCGCGCCATCAGGGTAAAGATGGTAAGTGGTATGACACAGTTTATCCGGCTACCAAAGAGTTAAAACAGCAGTTAAGCGATGTAGTCCTGGAAGCGTACAAGAGTTAAACCAAGGGACGGTTCTCCAGATTGGGGTCGGATCTATTAAATCAGACCCCAATCTGGACTTAAAAAGATGAATATTTACTTAGTGGGATTTATGGGCACAGGCAAGAGTTCTGTCGGCCGCGAGTTAGCCAAAAAGAAGAACAGTTTGGAGAAACGCCAATGGCATTTTGTCGACCTGGATGAGCTGATCGAGCTTAAAGAGCAGCGCAGAATTGTGGATATCTTTGCCCAGGCCGGCGAGCCTTATTTTCGCAGGATAGAAAAAAAGGCATTAAAAGAAGTATCCAGCCAAAAAAAATTTGTGGTTGCCTGCGGCGGCGGGATTGTTTTGGATAAAGAGAATATTAAATTAATGAAGAAAAACGGTATCCTGATTTGCCTGACTGCAACGCCCAAAGAAATCTTAAAAAGGGTTTCGGCAAATAAAGAACGCCCGCTTTTAAAGGTAGAAGAACCTGCTAAACGCATTGAGCTTTTACTGAAAATGCGCGCGCCTTACTATATGCAAGCCGATAAAATAATTGATACCACGCGCCTTTCGATTAAAGAGGTGGTTGAGAAAATATCCAAAATACTCCCTGGAAAAAATGAACGCGTTTGAGTCATTGGTAAGTTTGAATCTTATTCCGCAAATCGGCAGCGTGCGCTTAGAAAACCTGCTTGAGCATTTCCAGAAACCGGAAAATATATTTAAAGCAAGCCGGCAGCAATTATCAGAAGTCGTCGGTGAGAATATCGCCGAGAAGATAGTTTCTTTTGATTCAAGGCGGCTGGAAAATGATTTGGCAGAAGCGAAAAAGTCGGGGATCAAGATTATTACGCTTTTTTGTGAGGATTATCCGCAAATCCTTAAAAAAATACCCGGTCCTCCGATTGTGCTTTATCTCTCAGGCGGAATAACTGCGGATGATAATTTAGGTATTGGTATTGTTGGTTCGCGCCGCGCCTCTTTTTACGGCTTAAGCAGTGCAGAAAAATTCGCTGCGGAGTTGTCAGCCCAAGGAATAACTATTGTTTCGGGGATGGCCCGGGGAGTGGATAGCTATGCGCATCGCGGAGCGCTAAAAGTAAAAGGACGCACCATTGCGGTGATGGGCAGCGGTTTCAGCCATATCTATCCGCCGGAAAACGCTGGCCTGGCTAAAAAGATCTCTGAGAGCGGCGCGGTAATCTCGGAATTCTCCATGGACACCTTACCATTGGCGCAGAATTTTCCCCGGCGCAACCGGCTAATCAGCGGATTAAGTTTAGGTGTTTTAATTACCGAGGCAGCCAGAAATAGCGGGGCATTGATCACCGCGGATTTTGCTTTGGAACAGGGCAGGGAGGTTTTTGCCCTGCCAGGCAGGATTGATTCCTGCGGCTCAATTGGGGCTAATGCACTGCTTAAGCAAGGCGCAAAATTAGTTACCTGCTGCGCGGATATTCTTGAGGAATTAAATTTGGTTTTTCCTAATATTATAAAAAAACCGGATATCCCGGTAATCAAGCAAAAGATTGCCTGCGAAAAAGATGAAGGTATCCTTTACGGCTGCATAAGCAGGCAGGCAATTACAATGGATGATTTAGTGGAAAAGACGTCTTTTTCCAGCGGCCAGGTAGCAAGTTTAATTTTAAAATTACAGTTTAAGAAATTAATCAAAGAGCTCCCGGGCAAACAGTTTATGAGGAATTAAATGAGCAAAAACCTGGTTATCGTAGAGTCGCCGACCAAGGCTAAAACCATAAGCAAGATCTTAGGGCCGGATTTTAGCGTAATCTCTTCGATGGGGCATATTATTGACCTGCCGCAGAAAGAGCTGGGTGTGGATATAGAAAATAAATTTAAGCCGGAGTACGTGGTTATTCCGGGCAGGAAAAAACTGCTTACCCAGCTCAAAAAAGAGGCCAAGGAAAAAGAAAAGATTTATGTGGCTACTGACCCTGACCGCGAAGGTGAGGCGATTGGCTGGCAGATAAAAGAAAAGGTTTTTAAAGGCAAACCTGTTTTGCGGGTGAGCTTTCATGAAATTACCCCGCATGCGGTGGCTGAGGCTTTTAAGCATGCCAGGGAGTTTGACCTTAAGATGATTGAGGCTCAGGTTGGCCGCAGGATTCTTGATCGTATCGTCGGATATTTCCTAAGCCCGTTGCTTTGGAAAAAAATTTCCCGCGGATTAAGCGCAGGACGCGTGCAATCCGTTGCTTTAAAGCTGATTACGGAGAGGGAGCGGCAGGTTCAGGCGTTTAGCGCCAGTGAGTATTGGGAGATTAGCGCCGAGCTGTTTAAGCCTAAGGTTTCCGGAGAGAGTAATTTTCTTGCAAAGCTGCAGAAGATTGATGATCAGAAAGCGGAGATTAAGCGCAAGGAAAAAGCTGAAAATATCTGCGGTGAATTAAAGGAGAAAGAATTTAAAGTCCTGGAAATTAAAAAGACAGAGAAAAAACGTTTCCCCCCGGCGCCTTTTATCACCAGCACTATGCAGCAGGAGGCATTTAATAAGATCAGGTTTAACGCTTCCAAGACGATGATCATCGCTCAACAGCTTTATGAAGGTATTGATATCGGCGAAGATAACCCCGTGGGCTTAATTACTTATATGCGTACGGATTCTCCGAATGTTGCCCCGGAGGCGATCCAGGAGGTGCGCGAGCATATCGTCAGGTACATGGGTAAGGAGTTCCTGCCGGAAAAGCCGAATACTTTTAAAGTAAAAAAGTCAGCCCAGGAGGCGCATGAAGCTATCCGGCCAAGTTATCTTTCACGAGCGCCTGAGAGCCTTAAAGATTTTCTTAATCATGACCAATACCGCCTGTATGAGCTTATCTATAACCGGTTTTTAGCCAGCCAGATGAAGCCTGCGGAGTTTTTGGCTACATCTGTGGATATTAAGGCGGATAAATATTTATTTGTGGCTAACGGAAGCCATCTGCTTTTTGAAGGTTTTTTGGCTGTTTATGATAAAGATGATGTTGATGGACGACAAGAGGAGGATGAAAAGGAAAAAGCCAAGAATGTAATCCCTCCGCTTGAACAGGGAGAGATCCTGGGTTTAAATAAACTTGAGCCCTCGCAGCATTTTACCAAACCGCCACCGAGGTTTTCAGACAGCTCCTTGATTAAGGCTTTGGAAGAAGAGGGAATCGGCCGTCCTTCAACTTATGCGCCGATTATATATACGCTTATCCTGCGCGATTATGTGCGCAGGATCAAAGGTTATCTTAATCCTACGGAGCTGGGTTTTAAGGTATGTGATATGCTGGTTGAATATTTCCCTAAGATTATGGATATTAAGTTTACCGCGCTTATGGAAGAGAAGCTGGATGCAATAGCCGAAGGAGAATTAAGCAAGGAGAAGGTTTTAGAAGATTTCTACGCGCCTTTTAAGGAAAGCCTGGATTTTGCGCAGGCCAATATCAAGAAGGAAGTAATTATATCGGATCAGGTTTGTGATAAGTGCGCCAAGCCGATGATTATAAAATGGGGCAGGCGGGGCAAGTTCTTAAGTTGTTCCGGATTTCCGGAATGCAAAAATTCCAAGTCTATAGGCAGCGGGGTTATCTGCCTTCAGGAAAATTGCGGTGGAGAACTGATTGAGCGCAGGAGCAAGCGGGGGTTTTTTTATGGCTGTTCGAATTTTCCTAAGTGCACATTTACCTCGCGTACTTTACCGGAAGATAAAGAATAAGAAGGGACGGTTCTGCTTTGAGTTGAGAACCGTCCCTGGTTAACCTGGTTAAATATGGAAAAATACATTGAGAAGTTTATCCGCTATATGGAAATAGAGAAGAACTATTCCGGGCACACCGTTCTTAATTACAAACTAGACCTCTTGGATTTTAATAAGTTTCTTGCCGGCACTGAACTTGAAAAAGTCGACTACCTGGCGCTTAGAAAATATTTGGCAGTTTTAAAAGAAAAGAATTTAGGCACTCGTACTGTTGGCCGCAGGCTATCGGCATTGCGCAGCTTTTTTAGGTTCTTGTCCCGCGAGGGGTATATTAAAAACAATCCGATCCTGATGCTTTCCAGCCCGAAATTAGATAAGCATTTGCCTTCGTTTATGACGGAGGAGGAGGTTTATAAGCTTATCGAATCAGCTTTTGCGAAAAGTGAATCAGACCTTCTAGGTTTACGCGACCGGGCAATTTTAGAGGCATTCTACTCCAGCGGCTTGCGTATTTCGGAGCTGGTGGGTTTAAACCTTGAGGATGTTGATTTTATCAGCGGTATTCTAAAAATAAGAGGCAAGGGAAAGAAGGAAAGGATCGTGCCTATCGGCGGGTCTGCGCTTTGCGCTATGAAAAAGTACCTGGATAGAAGAAAAAAACAGACTGATGCGATATTCCTAAATAATCACAGCCGGCGCATTACTACGCGCGGAGTATGGGATATTGTAGAAAAATATCTGCGTGCCGCCGGAATAAAACCGGGGGTTTCCGCGCATACCTTCCGCCACTCTTTTGCCACGCATTTATTAAACCGCGGGGCGGACCTGCGCACGGTGCAGGAGCTCCTGGGCCATGTGAATTTATCTACTACGCAGATTTACACGCATTTAACCACGGAGAGATTAAAGAGTGTTTATGATAAGGCGCATCCCCATGCTTAGATTGTTTACAATTTATGACCTGGTATTTTTGATTTTTATGCTGGCGTATCTGCCGTTGTATTTATTCCGCGGTAAATTCCACCAGGGGTTTTCTCGCCGCCTGGGGATCCTGCCGGCTAATTTAAATTTAGACAGGCCGATCTGGATTCACGCGGTAAGCGTGGGTGAGGCAATTTCCATAAAGGCCCTGGTATTGGAATTAAGAAAGGCCTATCCGCATAAGAAGCTGGTTATCTCTACCGTAACTACTACGGGAAATAAGATTGCTCAAGGGCTGCTTGAGCCTGGCGATCTATTGACTTATTTGCCCTTAGATTTTAGTTTTATTGTAAACAGTGTGCTTAAGAGAATTAATCCCTGCTTGTTTATTATCGCCGAGACAGAGATTTGGCCGAATCTAATCATTAGCCTCCATAAACAGAAAATACCCATAGTTACGGTTAACGGCAGGATTTCAGACAGCTCTTATGCCGGATACCGCGCAATAAAATTATTCATCCGCCCGATCTTAAACAAGATTGAACAATTCTGCGTGCAATCCGGCAGGGATGCCTTGCGCTTACAAAATTTAGGGGTTAGGAAAGAAAAGATCCATGCCACCGGAAATGTAAAATTTGATATGGACCTGGAGGATTCAGCAGGGTTAAACGCTAAAGCATACCGGCAGAAACTTTGGCTGGGTTTAGAAGATAAATTGCTGGTTTGCGGCAGCACGCATGCGCAGGAAGAGGAATTAATTATTAAGGTTTATCAGGAGCTTCTGCCGGTTTTTCCTAAGCTAAAACTGCTTATCGCGCCCCGGCATCCGGAGAGAAGCAAAAATATCGCGGACATCGTTTCTAAAAACGGATTTACGCCGGTTTTTATTTCCAGTATTCTTCAGCCAATCGGCCCTGTTTGCATTAATAGCCCCATATTTATACTGGATATTATCGGCACCCTGCTTGATTTTTATTCTGCAGCGGATATTGTTTTTGTCGGCGGAAGCCTGGTAAAGACAGGCGGGCATAATATCCTTGAGCCGGCTGGCCTTAAGAAGCCGGTTATTTTCGGGCCGTACATGTTTAATTTTCGCGATATAACAGGCTTGTTCCTGGAAAATAAAGCCGGGATTATAGTGCATAATCCCGCAGAGCTAAAACGCAAAATAAAAGAACTCCTGGAAAACAGCCTGTTGGCAAAAGAACTGGGTGAGCGCGCGTATGAATTAATTATAAAAAACTCAGGCGCTACCCGAAAGAATATCGGGATAATAAAGCAGTTAAATCTGATTTGAGCACCTAAGTTACGAAGTAGAAAAGGAGTTGATGTGTCCGCAGATATTTATCTGACGCAGGATGGTTTCGAGAAATTAGTCAGCGAACTTGAGCATTTAAAGACAGTCAAGCGGCGTCAGCTTTCTAAAGCAGTGGGAGAAGCCAGGGCGCATGGGGATATTAGCGAGAACGCGGAGTACGATGCAGCCAGGGATGCCCAGGCTCATAACGAAAAACAGATTGTTGAGCTGGAGGATAAGCTGGCGTGTGTACGCATACTGGATAAGAATATTCCCGGCGATGAAGTTTTAATCGGGGCAACGGTAAAGTTAAAGGATATGGATACCCAGGAGGAGCTGGATTATACCTTGGTTTCCGAACTGGAGGCTGATTACGCTGAAGGAAAGATTTCAATAACTTCTCCGGTGGGTAATGGTTTGCTGGGGCATAAGGAAAACGAGGTTGTAGAAATTAAGATTCCTGCCGGGATCAAAAGATACAAAATAATCAAGATATCGCGTTAGACATTTTAGGATGCAAAATAAAGATATAAAATTCATGCGCCTGGCGATAGAAAAGGCCAAGCAGGGTATTAAATGCGGCCAGGCCCCTTTTGGCGCCTGTATTGTTAAGTCGGGTGAGGTGATTGCCTCTAGCCATAATATCGTCTGGAGAAATTGTGATATCACTGCGCACGCGGAGATAAATGTAATCCAGCAGGCCTGTAAGGCGTTAAAGAAGATTGATTTATCCGGTTGCACCATCTATTCTACATGCGAGCCATGCCCGATGTGTTTTTCCGCATGTCACTGGGCGAAGGTCTCGCGCATTGTTTTCGGTGCCGGGATCAAAGACGCCAGGGATTTTGGTTTTAATGAGCTGGCTATTTCTTGCCTTAAGATGAAGCAATTAGGCTCAAGCCGGATTAAGGTTTGCGCAGGCGTATTAGCAGAAGAAAACCGTAAGCTTTTTTCTCTCTGGCAGGCCGGCTCATCCAGCCGGGTTTATTAACTTTAGTAGAGAGCATTGTAATTTAAGATATCATGTTAGAAATAAGAATAAGGCAAAAATATAATATTGTCATCCTGGACCTTTCCGGGCGCGTTGATGTTGATTCGGCTAATCTTGTTGAAGTGGTTGGTCAGTGCCTGCGCGACGGGTATGTTGATATTCTCTGTAATTTCGAGGATGTCGAAAGCATCGATTATATGGGTGTCTCGGTAGTTGTTATTGCCTATAAAGAGGTGGTGAATAACCAGGGGAGAATGAAATTTGTAAACATCCCCGCCCACCTAAAAGGGGTTTTTGCGGTTTCCGGCATAGACAGGACAATTGAAGTGTACGCTTCAGATACTCTAGCGCTAAATAGTTTTAAGGAAGATAAGATTATCGAGAATATTAAGAAGATGCAGCTGCGCCGCAGGTTTAAGCGGCTGCCTATTGATTTGAAAATTGAATTAAAGTCTAAGCTGCCAAACTCGCCCCATTGTCTTAAGGTAGATATACTCAACTTAAGCGCGGTAGGGGCCTTTATATTCGGTTGCGATGAATTTAAGCTTGGCGATGAAGTGATACTCAAGATGAAGCTTGCGCCAAGCAAGAATGAGCTTGAGCTTGAGGCAAAGGTAGTCTGGATCCCGGATAAAGAAGTCCAGCCGCATGAATATCCGGGAATCGGCGTGGAATTCCGCAATATTTCCGCAAGCGATCAGCAGAAGTTAATCGCCTTCATCGAGCGCAACCTTTCTTTTATGTCTTCGGATTAACCTCTCATCCCAAACCCTCTTTAATTACATATCTTATTGCAATTCTTAGATTTTTATCCCTAAAATCATTTGCCTGGATACGCCTTATATGGTATCATATTCATTTAAAGAGCCCAGATTATAGAGAGGAGAGTTATGATGGATTGGAAGGTTTTTGTTGCCACGTTTGGAGCAGTGTTTTTCGCAGAATTAGCCGATAAAACCCAACTGGTGGGCATTGGCATGGCTGCTAAAACCGGCAAGCCTGTCTCTGTGTGGTTGGGTTCGGTAAGCGCCTATATTATCGTTACCGTGATCTCGGTTTTCCTGGGGGCGGTTATGGCTAAATTTATCAAGCCGGAGTTGATCCGCTATATCGGCGCATCACTGTTCATTATCATCGGGTTTTTAATGCTTTTTAAGGCAATTTAGAGATTACGCCATGTTTTCAGCAAAAGAGTATCTTTATAACCTGGCCACTTACAAAATAAAAGGCCCGCTGGCAGCGTTTTTAAGGGGATTCTTATTCCTGCTTTCTCTTGCCTATGGCCTGACCGTAGTTATTTTAGCGTTTATTTATAGAATAAGCCCGCTGCGGCTTAATGCCAAAGTAATCAGCATAGGCAATATTACACTGGGTGGCACAGGCAAGACCAGTTTTGTAGAGTATTTAGCAGGTTTTTTTGCCAGTCACGGTAAAAAAACAGCGATTTTAAGCCGAGGATATAAAAGAAAAGTTGATAAAACAGGCAGCCAGGGCCTGGGTGATGAACCGGCGATGTTGCAGAAGAAATTTCCGCAGGTTCCTGTGATTGTAGATAAGCACAGGGTTAAGGCAGCATCCAGGGCAATCAAGGATTACGCGGCAGATACCCTGATATTGGATGATGGCCTGCAGCAGTGGCGGATATGCAAAGATTTAGAGATTGTGACTATTGACGCGTGCAATCCTTTTGGCAATTACCGCCTGCTTCCGGCAGGTTTCCTGCGTGAGCCATTAAGCGCCTTAAAGCGTGCGGATATTTTCCTGCTGACTCAGGTTGACTTTGGCCGGGACACAGGCGCATTGGCTGCTAAATTAAAGCGGATAAATCCCCGGGCTTTGATCGTAGAATCAGTGCATCAGCCTCAAGGGTTTAGCAGCGCGCATAATCCGGATGAACTTTTAGGCTTAGATGCTTTGCAGGGTAAACGCGTAGCGGTATTTTCCGGCATCGGTAACCCGCAAGGGTTTGAGAATTGCATCTGTTCATTGGGAATTAATCTTGGGCTATCATTTAGATTCACCGACCACCATGATTATACGCAGGTGGATCTTTCCGGAATTATCAAAGCCGCGCAGGATAATAACCTGGATGCTATTATTACCACGCAGAAAGATGCTGTGAAAATCAGGCAGTTAGAAATCGGGGATTCGCGTATATTGGTCCTGGATATAAAATTAAGCATAATTAAAAATGAAGCAGAACTTAATCGCAGATTACTTAAGTTGTATTCTTTTTAGGGCAGTAAGTTTCTTTACATCTTTTCTGCCTTTAAATTTCAGCCTTTTCTTAGGCAGGAGGCTGGGGGAGCTTATTTACCTGTTTGACAGACGCCACCGCGCTATAGCCAAGGCAAATATCAGGAAAGCCGTAGTAGATAACGGTGATTATAGATCTGCGGTAAGAATTACCCGTAAGGCTTATCAGGCATTTGGCCAGAATCTTATTGAGATCTCTTTTATCCCGCGCATAAATAAACAGTATCTTGAAAAATACATCCATCTCGAAAACAGGGATTATATTGACGCGGCTTTTAAAAGAGGCAAAGGGGTAATCTTTCTGGCTGTGCATGAGGGCAACTGGGAACTCTCCAATATTATTTGCGCAAACTTGGGGTTTCCTTTTATTCTCTTTGTGCGCGACCAGGGTTTTGTGCGCTTAAACGCCTTGCTTAACTCTTATCGGCTTAAGCAGGGGGCAAAACTTATTCACAAGCTAGAAGGCGGTGGTTTGCCTTCCGATAGGCAAAGCCACAAGCAAGCCGGGGCCCGTCAGCTGATTGAGGCGCTTAAAAACAATCAGGCAATCGGCATGACCGCGGATCAGGGCGGAAGAACCGGTGAATTGGTGAAATTTTTCGGCAAAGAGGCCTCTATGTCTACGGGCGCGGTAAGGCTGGCGTTAAAATACGATTGTTCCATAATTCCTACTTTTTATACGCGCAGCAAAGGCCCTTACATCAAAGCAATCTTAAGCCAGGTTTATACGGTATCCAGAAGCGCTAACCCCCAAGACGATCTGCGGGAGAATCTGCAGAGGTTAACTGGTATTTACGAAAAATATATCCGGCAATACCCGCATGAATACCTCTGGACCTATAAGATATGGAAGTACGCTAGAGAAAGAGAGGTAGTAATTCTCTCTGATGCTAAAATCGGGCACCTGCGTCAGTCTGAGAGCGTAGCTAAATTGATTATCCGGCAGCTGGCCAGCCGTGGCATAAAAACTAATCTATCCATCCAGGAGATAAAATTCGGCCAACAGGCCGTGGTCTGGCTTCCGATAGCCAGAGCCACCGGTTGTATGGATTGTTTGCGCCATGCTTTAAGTAAAGAAAGTTGGCAGGGTTTAATGAATCTTAAGCCGGATATTATTATTTCTGCCGGCGGCCGGTTAAGCTGGATAACTTATCTGTTGGCTAAAGAAAACCAGGCGAAATCCATTGTTCTAATGCGGCCGGCTAATTTAAGCCTGAAGAAATTTGATCTGGCGATTATCCCTGAACATGATGGGCCGGCAAGAAAAAAGAATGTAGTGGTTACCGAAGGGGCGCTTAATTTAATTGATGCGGATTATTTAAGCCGGAAGTCGCAAGGATTAAAGCAGTCTGGCCTTTTAAAAAGCGTTTTGCTTAATCCTTGCCTAGGTGTATTAATCGGGGGCAGCAGCAGGAGGTTTTCTATTACCCGCCAGTCAATAATAGAACTGGCCGGCCAAATTAAAAAATCCGCCGAGGAACTGAACGTAGATATCCTCATCTCTACTTCGCGCCGCACGCCGCTTGAAGTGGAGCAGGCGATTAAAAACGAGTTTGGCGATTATCCGCGTTGCAAGCTTCTGGTTATCGCTAATCAAAATAACCATCCGGATACAATAGGCGGGATATTGGGCTTAAGCAGTATAATAATCAGTTCGCCGGAAAGTATCTCGATGATCTCTGAGGCAGTAGGTGCGGGAAAATATGTCGTAGTATTTAAGGGCACCTGCCTTAGCAGGAAGCATCAGCGTTTCTTAAGGAATTATCAGGAGAAAGGATATATATATTTAAAACAAATCGAAGATCTGGCCGCAAGCATCCAAGAAATATGGAGAAATAAGCCTAAAGTGAATTTGCCGGAAGACAATTTAAAAGTTATAGAGGCGTTAAATAGAATACTATGAATATATTACAAATATTACCTGAACTTAATGTAGGCGGGGTTGAGACCGGCACGCTGGATCTGGCTAAATACCTGGTGCGCCTGGGGCATAAGGCGGTAGTGGTTTCCAGCGGCGGATCCCTGGTTAAAGATATAGAGGCATGCGGGGCCAAACATTATCAGTTGAGCGTGCATAAGAAATCCGTTTTTTCGATGATCAAATTAATCCCTAAGCTGGTTGAGATTATCAAGAAGGAGCAGATTGAGATAGTGCACGCCCGTTCGCGCGTGCCTGCCTGGATTGCATATTTCGCCTGCCGCTCGACCAATGCAATATTTATCACCACCTGCCATGGTTATTACCAGAAGCATCTTTTTAGCCTTGTGATGGGTTGGGCAAAAAGAGTGATTGTCTTAAGCAATGTGATTGCCAGGCATATGATTGAAGATTTTAGCGTGCCGCATGAACGGATCAGGCTTGTAGCGCGCAGCGTGGATTTAGAAAAATTCAAATACCTTGATCCTCAAACAAAAAGAAAAGAGGATTTTAATGTCGGGATTATCGCTAGGATTACTCCTTTAAAGGGCCACCTGCATTTTATTAAAGCCATGGCGCGCATTTCCAGATCAGTGCCTCGGCTGAAAATCTGGATTGTAGGAGATGCCCCGGCATCCAAGGAGGCGTATAAGGAAGAGGTGCAGGTTTTGGTGCGCAGGCTTGGGCTTTGGCATTGCACGGAATTTTTAGGCACGCAGCGTGATATCCCGGGGATATTGGCGCACCTGGACCTTGTGGTTTTAGCTACGACAACTCATGAGGCATTTGGCCGGGTGATTATCGAGGCGCAGGCTGCGGGTGTCCCGGTGGTAGCTACTAAAGTCGGCGGGGTGGTTGATATTATCGAGGACGGTAAAAACGGTTTTTTAGTGCCTCCGGCTGATCCTAAAAGCATGGCCGATGCCGTAATGCGCATTTTCAAGGATACGCAGTTAGCCCGTCAGTTGTCCGAAAATGCCTATGCTAAGGTTAAAGAAAAATATAATGTGGAGTTAATGGTTAAGAACACTTTGGATGTTTATCGCGATGCCTTAAGTAATTTTAAGATCCTGATAATCAAGCTCAGCTCTTTGGGGGATATAATCCTTTCCACGGCGGCCTTAAGGGCTATCCGGGAGAAATTCCCTCAAGCCAATTTCAAAATTAGTTTTTTAGTCGGCGAGGAATCTAAAGATATACTGCTAAGATGCCCCTATATTGACGAACTGTTAGTCTGTGACTTAAAAAATAAAGACAAGGGGCTGACCGGGCTGTTGAATATCGGCCGGATTTTAAGAAAAAAGAACTTTGATATCGTCATTGACCTGCAGAACAGCCGCGCAAGCCATATATTATCTTATCTTTCCGGCTGCATTAACCGTTATGGTTATGATAATAAAAAGTTTGCCTGTTTACTTAACCACCGTATTAAAGATGAAAAACCTCCGATGGATCCGGTAACCCACCAATTCAGGGTGCTCAAGATGCTGGGGATTGATCTTTTGGATAACCGGCTTGAACTTTGGCCTTCTCTTGAGGATGCAAAAAATGTAGAGGAGCTTTTAAATGCGCAGTGGCTTAGTGTTACGCAGAAAATCGTGGGAATCAATATCAGCGCATCCCAAAGGTGGAGTACCAAGCTTTGGCCGCGCGAATATCTGATGCGGCTTTGCGAGGAGCTGGGTTTTAAGGATATCCGGGTGGTAATTACCGGCAGAGAGCAGGACCTGGTTTATGCGAATATGCTGATTAATTCCTTAAAAAATACCAAGATTATCAATGCCTGCGGCAAAACCAGCATCAATGAGTTAGCGGTTTTGATTAAGAAGTGCGATGTGTTTATTTCCGCGGATTCATCGCCTTTGCATATTGCATCCGCGGTAGGCACGCCGTTTATTGCGCTTTTTGGGCCCACAGACCAGCGCCGGCATCTGCATCCGGGGAAAGATTACATTGTGATTAATAAGAATCTGGATTGTGCCCCATGTTATAAAACCAAGTGCCGCACTAAGCGTTGCATGACCGAAATTACTTGCGAAGAAGTGCTGGCGGCAGTAGAGAAGTTACTTAAATGAACATACTATTTATCGCCAACCATCTTAATGTAGGAGGAATATCCAGCTACTTGTTTACTTTATCAAGCGGCCTTAAGAACAAAGGGCATAATGTTTATCTCGCCTCCAGCGGCGGTGACGGAATGGATAAATTCAGAAAAGCGGGGATAGCGCATATCTGGGTTCCCTTGAGAACAAAAAATGAGATCAGCGTAAAGATTATTTTAAGTTTTTTTAAATTAAGCGCTCAACTCAAAAAGCTTAATATAGATTTGCTGCATTCAAACAGCCGGACTACCCAGGTTTTGGGAAATTTGTTAAGCCGTTATCAAGGTGTCCCGCATATCTTTACCTGTCATGGTTTCTTTAAGCCGAAATTATCACGCAGGCTGTTTCCTTGCTGGGGCGAGGGCGTGATTGCGATAAGCCAACAGGTAAAGGAGCATTTAATATTTGATTTCAAGTTGAGTGAGTTAAAGATAAACGTAATAAATAACGGTATAGATACCGGTAATTTTGGGGATTTCTCGGCAAGAGAAAAGATGAGAAAAGCTTTAGGCGTAAATGATTCTCCCTTAGTGGGTATTATTGCCCGCCTTTCCGATGTTAAAGGCCACAGTTATCTCATCCAAGCGATGCAGACGGTTATAAAAAGTTTTTCCTCCGCAAAACTGCTTATTGTAGGCGAAGGCAAGATGAAGCCTGCGCTGGTTAAGGAAGTAAATGACCTGGGTATTAAGGATAATGTTTTATTCCTAGCGGAAGCAGAAAATACTAAAGATGTGCTTGCGGCAATGGATATTTTTGTGATGCCTTCATTGCAGGAAGGCCTGGGTTTAGCGCTGATGGAGGCAATGGCACAGGGTTTAGCCGTGGTAGGTTCAGCCGTTGGCGGCATTAAGAGTTTAATCCAGGATAAGGTAAACGGCCTTTTGGTTGAGCCGGCTGATCAAGCGGGATTAGCTGGAGTGATCATTAAATTGCTTGGTGATAGCCTGATGCGCCGGGATTTAGGAGAGCAAGCGCGTAAATTTATTATGCACAATTTTTCTAAAGAAAAGATGGTTAAAGAGACAGAGGGGGTTTATAAACAATGTTTAAAAGAAAAAGCATAATTGTTGTTTCTTGCGCAGTAATTATTATTGCTGTTTTTTCCGCCTATGTGCGCAGCCTGTATATAGTCCCGGTAATTATGTATCATTCTGTTTCTGCTGATGCCGAGCCAGATAACCGGATGCAGGTATCCGTAGATTTATTTACCCGGCAGATGAAGTTCCTAAAAAACCATCATTACAATGTCCTTAGTTTAGAGGCAGTCGGGCAGATGATCCGGGACAAGAAGAGGTTTCCACCTAAGAGTGTTGCCATAACTTTTGATGACGGTTATAAGGACAATTATGTTTATGCTTATCCCGTATTAATGAAACTGGGCCTGCCGGCTACGATATTTATCATTTATAATGAAGTGGCCAGATCCTTAGGCGACCGTTTAAGTTGGGATGAGATTAAAGAGATGCAGGCATCCGGCTTAATTACTATCGGCAGCCATACTTTAGATCATCCGAATCTGGTTGAGATTAAATCTGAAGCGGAATTAAAAAGGCAGATATTTGATTCCAAAAAAAACCTTGAAGAGAAGCTGGGCGTTCCGGTAAATGCATTTTGTTATCCTTCAGGCAGGTTTAACGCGCAGGTAAGAGACCTGGTTATTCAGGCACGATACAGGTTTGCAGTTGCGACTGGGCTGGGAAAAAATTTTTCTAACCAGGATATATATTTGATCAAAAGAGTGCGTGTTTCAAACTCTGATAATCTTTTTGATTTCTGGGCAAAAATCAGCGGCTATTATAATTCATTCCGGGAGCATAATCATAAATGAGCAAGGGATCTTTTGCAAAGCGCATCCTTATCTTTAATGTTAACTGGCTAGGCGATGTTTTATTCTCTACCGCGGCTATCCGCAATATCCGCAGGAATTATCCCGATAGTTATATCGCCTGCGTTATTCCCAGCCGTTGTTATCCTATATTGAAAGGCAACTTGTATCTGGATGAAATAATTATTTTTGATGAAGATGACCGGCATAGAGGGGTGTTTGCCAAGCTGAATTTTGTCAGCCTGCTTAAGAGTAAGGAGTTTGATACAGTATTTTTACTGCACCGTTCATTTAGCCGCGCGCTTATCTGCCGGCTGGCCGGGATAGAAAAAAGGATCGGCCACTATACTAAGAAACGGGCATTCCTTTTGACTAAAAAGATCATCCCACCCAAGAAAGATTCTCTGCACCGCATAGATTATTATCTGGATGTTATTGAAAAAGCGGGTTTACGCGTAGAAGACAGGTACCTGGATTTTGTTTTTTCCCCTGAGGACCAAAAGGCGGTTGATCATTTCTTAAGCAAGAATTCCGTTGCCAGCCTTGATTTTGTGGTGGCGCTTAACCCCGGGGGCAACTGGCACCTTAAGCGCTGGCCTAAGGATTATTGGGCGCAGCTGGCGGATAAATTAATCGCTGAACTTAAAGCTAAAGTAATTATTACCGGCAGTGTAGCTGATCTGCCGCTAGCCAATCAGATTAAAGAGGGGATGAGGGAGTTGCCATTAATTGCCTCTGGGGTCTTCAATATCAAGCAGTTAGGCGCGCTGGCAAAAAGCGTGGATTTATTTATTACCGCTGACTCCGGCCCAATGCATATCGCCAATGCCGTGGGGGCTAGATCGATAATTGCTATTTTTGGCCCGACAGCAAAAGAGGTCACCGGCCCATATCCGGAGAGTAATGTGGTGATTTTACAAAAAGATGTTGGGTGCGTAATACCTTGTTATAAGATTCGTTGCCGGGATAACCGCTGCATGAAGGCAGTTACTCCGGATGATGTTTTGGCAGAAGTTAAGAAAATTAAAAAGGCATGAAAATTCTTTTTATAACTTTAAGCAATATCGGCGACTGTATTTTAACCCTTCCGGTCTTAGACAGGTTGCGGGAAAAATACCCTCAAGCCGCGATTACCTGCCTTGTGCCTCTGCGGCCAAAAGGTATTTTTGCGGATAATCGCTCCCTAGACAGGGTTATGATATTTGATAAACATGCCAGCTTGAGTGAAAAGATAAATTTGTTTTTTGCTTTAAGCAAAGAAAAGTTTGATTTAGTTGTCGACCTGCGCAACAGTTTTTTCGGCGCTTTCCTTCCGGCTAAGCAAAGAAGTTCACCTTTACGCAAGATTCCCGGGAAATTAAAGCATATGAAGGAGAGGCACTTGTTCTGGGCCGGGCTTTGCGATTATATACTAAAGGATAAAACTCCGCAGGCAGTGGTTATTACTCTTGAAGACAGAATGTATATCGATGAGATTTTGCGCCGGATAAATTCAGGTAATGCTGATAAATTAATTGTAGTTGCCCCCGGCTCAAGAAGCCAGATAAAACGTTGGGATAAAGAGAACTTTAGCCGGCTTTGCCTTGCGCTTATTGGCGAAGGCTGGCAGATTGTTTTGGCAGGTGACGCAGCGGATCAGCCTATATGCAGTTACATCCGGCAGAGTTGCGGTGAAAAGATTATTGACCTTTGCGCTAAAACTACCATTGGCCAGCTTGCTGCTTTATTAAGCAAAGTGCGGCTCTTAATTACTAATGATAGCGCGGTAATGCATTTGGCTAGTTACCTGAATATTCCGGTTGCGGCAATTTTCGGGCCGACGGATGAGAAAAAATACGGCCCCTGGCCAGAGAAGAGTATAGTTATAAAAAAGGATATTTTTTGCAGGCCGTGTGAAAAAGCGCAGTGCCGTTTTGGCACCTTGGCATGTTTTACTTGCATAAGGCCGAAGGAAGTATTTAACCAGGTTAAGGACTTTTTGGCAGAAAAAGACAAGGTAATTTCGAAAAAAGTGAATCAGCGGTATAGGCGCATTCTTATTGTGCGCACTGACCGCATAGGAGACCTGCTTTTATCTACGCCGGTAATTTATGCTTTAAGGCAAAAATACCCTCAGGCGTATATCTCTGTGATGGTTGCTCCGTATGCCAAAGATATCATCGAGGCTAATCCTTATTTGGATGAGATTATTGTTTATGATAAGGATGGCAAGCATAAAAGCTGGCTGCGTTCGTTTAAATTTGCCGGCAGGCTTAAAAAGAAGAAATTTGATTTAGCGCTAATTTTGCATCCGACCAACCGCGTGCATCTATTAACCTTTCTAGCCGGTATTCCTGAACGGTTAGGGTATAACCACAAAATAGGTTTTTTGCTTACCCGAAGAAGAGAGCATACAAA
>Ga0163199_1000773_pt1 | contig 20061 bp, 18 predicted proteins | sample PL_2010_150m_FD_113537 | JGI IMG/M metagenome (GOLD analysis project Ga0163199, IMG submission 113537) | Freshwater microbial communities from Powell Lake, British Columbia, Canada to study Microbial Dark Matter (Phase II) - PL_2010_150m | ecosystem: Environmental > Aquatic > Freshwater > Lake ...
GAGAGCTGGCCGCGCCGCGACTTGAGCAGGTTGGCGACCTGGGCGCCAGCACCGCTGGCCCCCATCACCGACTCGGGAATGTCCATCGGTCCCTGGAAGGCGCCGCTGGTGAAAATGCCAGGCCGGCTGGTCTGCAGCGGGTTGAAGGGCTCAACCTTGCAAAAGCCGTGATGGTTGAGTTCAATGCCAAAGACTTTGGAAAAACGCTGGGCATCCTTGGGCGGTGCCAGACCGACCGAGAGCACCACCAGTTCAAAGAATTCCTCGACTACCCCGTCCGGTGTGATGTAGCGGATCGAGACGTCACCGGTCACCGGGTCTTCGCTGCCGACAGAGACGTAGCTGCGAACGAAATGCACGTCGGGCAGATTCTGCGCGCGTTGGTAGAAACGCTCAAAGTCCTTGCCGTAGGAGCGAATGTCGTTGTGAAAAATCTTGGCGTGCATATCCGGCAGGTGGTCCTTGGCCAGGATCACCTGCTTCTGCGTGTACGAGCAGCACACGGCAGAGCAGTAGCTGTTGGCGCCTTCGGGGTTGACCTGGCGCGAACCGACGCAGTGAATCCAGGCGATCTTGTGCGGATGCTTCTTGTCCGAGGGCCGCAGGATCTGCCCCTCGTGCGGACCGGTCGAACACAGCAGGCGCTCAAAGTCCATGCTGGTGACGACGTTCTTGAACACACCGTAGCCATAGTCGTTGCGCGGCAGCGGGTTGTAGGTCTCGTAACCGGGTGACAGGATGATGGCGCCGACCTTGACCTTGATTTTTTCGGGTCGCTGGCTGAAGTCGATCGCGTCGTTTTCACAGACGGCCTGGCAGATGTTGCAGGTCTTGTCTTTCAGGAACAGGCAGCTGTCATCGATGTAAGTGACCAGCGGCACGGCTTGCGCAAAGTAGATGTGCACCGCCTTGTTCAGCGACAGTTCCTGATTGAAGGGGTCGGGGATTTTGACCGGGCAGCGCTCCACGCAGGCGGTGCATCCCGTGCACTTATCGGCGTTGACGTAGCGCGGTTTTTTCAGCAGCGTGACGGTGAAGTCTCCGGGCTGGCCCTCGACGCTGTCGACGTCGGTGTAGGTCATCAGCTGGATGTTGGGCGCCCGGTCGGTTTCGATGAACTTCGGCGACTCGATGCACATCGAGCAGTCATTGGTCGGGAAGGTCTTGTCGAGCTGCGACATCTTGCCGCCGATGGTCGGCGACTTCTCGACCAGGTAGACCTTGTAACCATCGATTGACAGGTCGAGCGCGGACTGGATGCCGCTGATGCCGCCACCGATGACCATCACGTCGCCCATGTTGTCGTCCGCCGGACGAAACACGTTCTGGGTGTTCCATTGTTGCTGTAAGAGTCCAAATTCCACTTTTGTGTCCTCGGTCAGGGCCTGCTCACACTACTTTTGCGAGTGCGAACGCGGTGAAAAATGCGCCAATCAAGACGCGTGACGACGGCAAGGCTGCTGCCTTGCCTAGGAATGCAACGCCGAGTGGCACTTTTTTCACCCCGTTCCCTGCGGGTTGCGACCAAAAAAACCATGCGCGGCATTGCAAAGCCTTGCCGGGGGTCGACCCCGGCTGCGTTTTGCGCTTTGCGCATGGCTTTTTTGGATTCGCAACGCATCTCGTAAAAGTAGTGTGAGCAGGCCCTAAATTGCTTCGCGGATGATTTCGGTAATGTCCTTGATCTCGATCGAGGCACCGCCGTCAGCACGGCCCAGGCGACTGTCTTCGAAATTGGTGATGCAGTAAGGACACGATGTCACCAGCACCTGCGCGCCGGTCACGGCCGCCTGCTCCAGGCGCACGTCGGAGAAGCGCTCGCCCTTGGGTGTTTCCATCCAGATGCGCCCACCGCCGCCGCCGCAGCAGAAGCTGTTCTTGCGGTTCTCGGCCATCTCGGTCAATTTCAGTCCCGGCACGCTTTTGAGCGCTTCGCGCGGCTGCTCGAAGATGCCGTTGTGACGGCCCAGGTAGCAGGGATCGTGATAGGTGACGTTCTTGGCGACTTCCTTGGTCAGCTTCAAACGGCCCTCGCCAATCAACTGGTGGATGAATTCCGTGATGTGCACCACTTCAAAATGCACCATGAACTCCGGGTACTCGTTCTTGAAGCTGTGATAGCAGTGCGGCGACGAAACCAGGATCTTCTTGACACCGTTGCCAACCAGTTGAGCGATGTTTTGCCGCGCCAGCTTGCGGAACAGTGGCTCATCGCCGGTCTTGCGGATGCTCTCCCCGCAGCAACTTTCGTCGGTGCCGAGGATGCCGAAGTTCACGCCCGCGGCCTGCAGTATCTCGACCGTGGCCTTGGCGATCTTCTTGCCGCGCGGATCGTATGAGAGGTAGCAACCCGGCGAGTACATGACTTCCATGCCCTCCTCGAAACGCTTGACACCCAGGCCGTTGGCCCAGTCAGCACGTTTGGAGCGCGCTTCGCCGAACGGATTGCCCTCGGCCCGCAGGCTGGCAGCCACACCCGGAATTGGCGAGGCGCCGCCGGCGAAGACGTCATACTCGGTGGCGACACGACGCAGCGCGACGCCGGACTCAATCTGCTTGACGTCGCGCGGACAGACCTGCGGACATTTGCCGCAAGTGGTGCAGCGCCAGATGTCCTCGCTGTCGATCTCGGTCAGGCCAAAAGTGGCTTCGCGCACGAGTTTGCGCATGCTGAATTTGGAAACCCTGTTCCACGGGCAGACGGTATCGCACATGCCGCACTGGTAACAGGATTTGAAAGCATCGCCACCGGCTGCCTTGATGGCATCGATGATTTCTTTTTGGGGGGCTACGGTTTCCATTTCTTAGGCCTTGGACATTCTTGCCAGGGTGTCCAGCACTTGCTGCAAACCGTGTTTATCTATCATTGCGCCGATGCCGATTTCGACATCGCCGAGCTTGGGCTGATCTTCTTCGACATCTTCTTCGCGTTCAACGTAGATCAGGGCCTCGGCATGGCACCACTCGACGCATTTTGGCTGGTCCAGCGCCGGTGTCTCTTCACACATGTCGCACTTGAGCGGCAGGCCCGAATCGGGCTCCTTGAACGCCACGCGCGAGGGGCAGGAGGCGCGGCAGAAGTCGCATTCGTTGTATTCCTTGCCGTCGATGATGTACTTGCCGCGGCCGGTGCATTCCGACTCGGTGTACTCGCCAGCATAGACCGGCAAATAGATGTCGCGCAGCGGCAGACGCACGATCCGGATGCGTGAGCGCGCCGGGTTGTTGCTGGAGAAGCGCGGCGTAGCGTGCCACGAAGAACAGATCACCTCGCAGGCCTTGCAGCCGTTGCATTTGTCGGCGTCAATGGTGATCGACTTGACGATTTTCTTGACCTTAGCCATGGCCGTAAATCCCCTTTAGCTCAAATTCCTCAGCGACGAAATCCATTTCAAGGTCGTGCAGCGATTCCTTGGTCGGAATGCCCTGATCGTTGAATCCCTTGAGCTTGTAGTACTGGTCCAGCAACTCCTTCTCCAGATCGGGGAAGCGCTTGCGCCAGTGGTCTTCCGGTGGCTTGTCGTCGGCGCGGCGCATGCCACGGCGCACATTGAGTGCGCGCATCAGGGTGCGGGTACGCGTTGCTGACTTCCACACATCGTCCTTGCTCATCTTGATGCCGGTGCCGGCCGTGACGAACTCCGCATAATTGTGAATGTGGTAGGGCGGCTTGAGCGGAAACGATGAGAGGCCGGCGCACATGCCCAGGGCGTCGTCAATGTAGTGCATCTTCTCCATCCAGTCGACGATTTCGCAACTGGCCTCGACCGTCGGGTAGTAGGGATTGGACATTTCGCCGCGTGGCTCCCAATCGACGTAGTACTTCTTGAACTTCTCGTCGGGCACCTGGAACCAGTCCTTGACAAACTCTTCGCGCAATTCGCGCGTGGCAAAGGGCTCCTGCGGAAACTGGCCTTCGATCTGCGTGATGTTGATCTTCTCGCCGGTCGAATACATCAGGTAGTAGACCGGATTGAGCATGCCGAGCTTGAGCGGCAACTGCTCGTGCTTCTTGATGGTGTTGTGATCGTATTTTTCCGCACCCTTGCCGATGCGCCGCGCGGCCCAGTAGGTGCCGTCGGCCAGGTAGTCACCGATGCCTTCACGGCGCACCATCTTCTCCAGCAGGTAGTAAAAGCGTCCCTCGGTATCCTCGGGCATACCGGGGAAGTCTTCCATGGTCAGGATGCCGGCCTCCAGCAGTTCCAGGCCGAAAGCCATGGCCTGCGGTGCAGAGAAACCGTCGACGCCATACTCGGTGGCCTTTTGCGCGATCTTGAAACCAAAGTCCAGGTCCGAGAAGGCTGCCATGGTGTAGGTCAGCTTCGAATAGCACTTCATCATGTAGGTGGGCAGGCCTGGCACCGAGATGGTGGCGCCGCACTTCATCGGACAGTTGTGGCAACTGATCAGGCGTGTGCGCACGTTCTCCTGGGTTTCCTTCCACTTCTGCTCTATTTCATGGGTCCAGAAATCCTTGCGCCGGGTGCGCGAATTGCCCCAGGTGAAGTTGGTGGTGTGCCATTCCTCATCGACGATGGCCATTTCCTGCGGCGAACCGAGGCCCTGCAGAATCGGCGGCACACCCTGGATCGGATGGTCGGCGCGGTACTTGATGTACTTGAGAACGCCGTCGCACAGTTCCATGTACTTGACCGGGTCCGCGACGTTGATGTCCTTGGTGCCGCGCACGGCGACGGCCTTCAGGCCCTTGTCGCCCATCACGGCACCAATGCCGCCGCGACTTGCGCTGGAGCGCCCCTGCTCGATGGAGGCAAAGAAAACGCGGTTCTCTCCCGCCAGGCCGATGGCGGCGACCTGGATGTCCGGGTCTTTCAGTTCTCTGCGGATGGCCTCGGAGGTTTCGGTGGCGCCCAGGCCCTTGAGGTGCGAGGCATCGCGGATCTCGACCTTGTCGTTATTGATCCACAGGTAAACCAGTTCCTCGGACTTGCCGCTGATGACGATCTTGTCGTAGCCGGCGTACTTGAGTTCGGGTGCGAAGAAGCCGCCCATCATCGAATACGCCATCAGCTTGGTTTGCGGAGAGATGGTCGAGACGATGGTGCGGTTGCTGCCGGGCGCTGCCGTGCCGCAGAGCAGGCCGCTGCTGAAGATCAGCAGGTTTTCAGGGGAGAAAGCATCCGTCTCGGCTGGAACCCGGTCCCACATGATCTTGGCGTTGGTGCCCAGGCCACCCATGAACAACCGGGTGTCATTCGGGTCGGTCTCGACGCGGTCGATGCTGCCTCGCGTGAGGTCCACTTCCAGGTCAAACCCAATTTCTCCGTAACGCATATTTCTGGTCCTCTGTCAAACGTGCTTCCAGCCTGGTGCGCGACGCGCCAGAAAGGCGGCCAGCCCCTCATTTGCGTCGTGTGTCTTCATCAGGCGTTCAAGATAAAGGGTTTCAACTTCCTGCAAGCGTGCGCGCAGATCGCGAATCAGCGGGCCTCGCGCAGCAGCCACCGCGCAGGCCAGCGCCGCGGCGCTCTTGGGCGCCAGATGCTGGTCAAAATACTGCAGGGCTGCGCTCTCGGGGTCGTCGGCAACGGTCTGCACCAGACCCATGGCCTTGGCCTCCACGCCACTGATCGAGCGACCAGAAAAAAGAAGGTCTTCGGCATCCGGCTGGTTAACGCGGTAGGGCAGCAAACAGGAAGCGGCCGGCGCAAACACACCCAGGCTCATTTCGGGCTGACCGAGCTTGGCCTCCGGTGTGGCAAAAATCGGACCGCCGGCCAGTGCCACTTCAAGACCACCACCCAGACACTGTCCCCGAACCACCGTCAGGATCGGCAGCGGGAACTCGACCATGGTGATGATCAGCGCGTGCAGCGCAGCAAGCATGGCGGCGCAGCGCTCGGCCACGTGCTCTTCAACGCTGGCGCCAAAGCTGAAATGCGTTCCTTCTGCATCGAGCAGCACGCCGCGCAGACCGGGTGACGTGCGATGGGCGTCAAAGGCCGCCTGCAGACAGGCAATCATCGCCGCATCGACGATGTTGGCCTTGGGCCGATCCAGGCGCAGGCGCAACAGCGCGCCGTCGCGATCAAGCCAGACTTTGAGGGGGGGTGTCGTGTTTGTTTCAGTCATATCGATTCAATTCCTGAGTCTGTCATCCCGGCCCCGGATCAGGTCCGGGGTTTCAACATCCGGGATCCAGTGCCGCGCCAACACTGGATTGCGGATCGAGTCCGCAATGACAAGGCAAGAGTCCGCAATGACAAGGCAACAGTCCGCATTGAGACCATGAGTGTTAGCGGCCATGGCTGCGCTCACCCCTTGCGCTTGGCCTTGGGCTGAATCGAGTCGTGCAGCGGGCCGACCCAGCTCTCACCGGCTGCCAGCTTTTGCCGCAGCAGTACGAAGTCGGCTTCGCGGTCTTCCTTGGTGCCTTCGTTGAAAGCGGTGAAGCCGGCGCGCGCTTCGGTCATCATGTTCAGCGCCAGCCAGGCGCGCGAGTTTTCCTTGTTCTTGTCCCAGGCTTCGAGCTTGGGCTTGCGCAGTTCTTCCAGCGTCTTGGTGGTGCAATCCGGGAAGGTCAGCAGGATCTTGGAGCACAGTTCCTCGACCCTGGCGTCAAGCATGGACAGGTCTACCGTGCCGCGCGCCAGCAGGGCCTTGGCTTCCTTCAGCGCGTCACCTGTCTTGGGCTCGCCAAAGCAGAAGCGGCCATGGTCGTCCACCATCTGTTTCGTCTCCACCAGCGGATTGGCAATAAACTTGCCGTCGACCTTGAGCGCCGGCACGACATCGGTCAGGATGCCCATCCAGCTTGCCTTGTGCGCCGAGAACGGCTCGCACAGCACGCAGGCCGCCATCGCGCGCTCGGCGCCGGCGATCACGGGCAGGAAGTCGGTGGCGCCACCAATCGGTGCCGAGCCATGCTTGGGGCCGGCCTGACCAAAGCGCGCCAGATCCTGCGCGACCGAGAAGTCGCAGGCCATGCCGATCTCCTGGCCGCCGCCGATGCGCATGCCGTTGACGCGGCAGATCACCGGCTTGTCGCACAACAGAATGGCGCTGACCATGTCGTTGAATAGGCGCATGTACTGACGGTATTCCTGCGGATGGCCGGCGTAGTACTCGGCGTATTCCTTGGTGTTGCCGCCGGTGCAAAAAGCCTTGTCGCCGGCGCCGGTGAAGACGACGCAAACGACGTCGCGTGCGTTGGCGGCAGCGCGCATGGCCAGGATCACGCCCTTGACCATGTCGGTGGTGTAGGAGTTGTACTGGCTCGGGTTGTCCAGTGTGATCCAGGCGTTGAAGAGGCCTGGCACGACGCTACCGTCGGGCATGCGCGCCGGGCGCTTTTCATATTTGACGCCAGGCTTGGAAACATCATCGACCAGATCGTGGTTCTTGAACTCGCGGGTTGCGGGGGAGGCTGTCATGGTAAAGCTCCAGAGGTTGATATGAATGGGTTTGTCATTGCGGCAAAAGGACTGTCATTGCGGGCAAAAGGGCTGTCATGCCGGACTCGATCCGGCATCCATGCGTTCTTGGGCGCACTGGATTGCGGGTCGAGCCCGCAATGACAACGAGCGGCGGCAATGACAGCTAAATGGGTCACGTGTTCGCTTCATCACGCTGGCGTCAGCACCGCGCGCCGCTTGATCTCGCGGTGGTGCACGGCGGGGAAGATCTGGTTGATGTTGTCCAGCGGGTGCTCTTCAACAAACGGGCTTAGTTGTACCTTGCCATCGAGCACCAGATCGAGTGCGGCCGGGTAGTACTCGGGCGGGCAGCCCCAGTTGCCCAAAGCGCGCGCGTCAAAGGCCATCAGGTTGGACAGCCGGACTTCCACACGGTCCATCGTGAAACCAACCACCGACAGGGTGGCACCATGCACCAGCAGGCCAAAGGCGGACAACTGCCCGGCGGCGGTGCCGGAGCATTCAAAAATCTGCCACTCGGTGCTGCGCAAGCCGTTCTGCTTGGCAAAGGCCTGGATCGCGGCCTTCAGCGCCTTGGTGTCGTGGTTGCGGGCGTTCAGTGTGAGTGACGCGCCGCCATGCGCTGCGATGGAGGCGAGCTTTTCGTCATCAACGTCGATCGCCACCACGGTGGCGCCAAAGGCGCGCGCCACCTGAACGCAGTAGCCGCCAACGCCGCCGGCACCGATCACAATGGCCAGACTGCCGGGCGTGACGCCGGCGCGACGCACGGCTTGGTAAGGCGTAGTGAGTGCGTCGGCGATGATGGAGACTTGCGCCAGATTCAAGCCGATGGCGGCCAGGCGTTTTTCGTCGACTTCGCACAGGCCACGACCGGGCACCACAATGTGCGAAGCAAAACCGCCTTGAATGTCGTTGCCCGGCATTTTTTGCGCGCGGCAGATCGTTTCCAGTCCTCGCTTGCACAAATCACACTCGCCGCAGGGCAGCACGGCCGGGATGATCACCGCTTTGCCAAGCCAGGCCTCGGCGCCAGCGCCGGCTGCCACCACGTGACCGCTGATCTCGTGCCCCAGGGTCAGGGGCGGTGCGATGTTGGTTCGTACGCCATCGTAGTAATAGCCCAGATCGGTGTGACAGACGCCGCAGCCGGCAATCGCCACCACCACTTCTCCGGCCGCGGCTACCGCGCTGAAGGCAACCCGCTCGAACGGTTCGCCGGGCTTGTTCATTTGCCAACGGTAGGCCGGGATGCTCATGTTTTGTCTCCTGCTCAAAGATGGACGGATGGGAATTTCCGCAATTGTCGTATATTAGTACCTAATTACCATCAATGCCAGAAAAATTTTTGAAAAATGGATGGGCCGCCGCTGATTTCAGTCAAACTCAAGACTTATTCACCGGTCCCGCAAGGTATTCAATCGAAGGAGAGCAACTTGCAAGAACAAATTTCGGCCCCTACCAGTGTCTCCATTGCACTGGCGGGCAGCGGGGGCAGCGGCGTCATGACCGCCGGCACCGTGCTGCTGGCGGCTGCCGCCAAGGCGGGCGCCTACGGAGTGATGGTGCGCACCAGTGGGCCGCAGATTCGGGGTGGCGAGGCGGCTGCTCTGGTGCGGCTGGGTCCGCAGCCGATCAGCTCGCTCGATGACGGCTTTGACCTGTTGCTGGCGATCGACTGGCAGAACGTCAATCGTTTTGCTGACGAGATTGTGCTCGGAGCGCGCAGCGTGCTCATCGGTGACCCCGACGAGGGCGAGGCGCCAGAGGTTTTCAAGGCCACCGGGGCGCGCTACATACCTCTGAGCCTGAAGAAGATGGCCAAGGAAATTCCGGGTTGCTGGATCAATATGCTGGCCTTGGGGATTTCCGGCACGCTGGCCGGTTTGCCGCTGCAGGCCCTGCAGGATGCGGTGCGTGAGTCGTGGAAGAAACCCGACACGCTGGAGGCCAATCTGCAGGCGGTGGCCAGAGGTGCGCAGGCCGCAGTGGGTGTGGCCGAGCAATTGGCACAAGACGGCGGTCCGATGGCACAGCTGCAAGGTGGCGCTGCATCCGACGCCAGGCGATGGATGATCAGTGGCAATGAGGCTGCCGGTTTTGGCGCGATCCGCGGTGGCGTGCGTTTTGTCGCGGCCTATCCGATCACACCTGCCACCGAGGTGCTGGAGTGGCTGGCGCCCAGCTTGATCAAGGTTGGTGGCACCCTGCTGCAGGCCGAGGACGAACTGGCATCCATCAACATGATCATTGGCGCTTCCTACGGTGGCGTGCCTTCGCTCACCGCCACGGCCGGCCCCGGGCTGGCCCTGATGACAGAAGCGATTGGTCTGGCCGTTGCTGCGGAAGTGCCGATCGTGGTGGTGGATGTGATGCGTGGCGGTCCGTCCACCGGCATTCCTGCCAAGAGTGAGCAAAGCGATTTGTCGTTTGCCGTCAGTGGCCTGCATGGTGACGCACCGCGGCTGGTGGTGGCACCGAGCTCGATTTCAGACTGCCTGGGCGCGACCCAGTGGGCCGTGCAGTTGGCCGAGGCCCTGCAGGCGCCGGCGATTGTGTTGTCGGACCAGTACATGGGCCAGTCGCGCGCCATCATTGACCGGCCCGCCGACAGTGAACGTGTGACTCAGCGATTGACTGCGCCAGCGAACGCACCGGATTACAAGCGCTATCGCAACACGGAGTCTGGTGTTTCGCCGATGGCCATTCCTGGCACCGAAGGCGTGAGTTACACGGCCGACGGCCTCGAACATTCCGAAGCGGGTATTCCCAGCAGCCAGTCCAAGGACCATGTGCTGCAACTCAACAAGCGCGAGCGCAAACTCGCGTTGCACGACTACGGTCCTTACTGGGCTGACGTTGAAGGCGATGCGGACGCCGTGGTGATCACGTTTGGCTCGAGCTCGGGTCCGGCGCGCGAGGCGGTGGAGCGTGCCCGTGCCATGGGAGTGAATCTGCGTCTGATGGTGTTGCGTCTGCTGGCGCCGGCCCGACCGGAGCAGATGGCGGCAGCGCTGCAGGGTGTCAAGCACGTGATCGTGGTGGAACAGAACCACGGCGCCCAGCTGTACCGCTATCTGCGCGCCTGGTACGACTTCCCGCAGCCCCCGGCCAGCTACCACCGCCCCGGGCCCTTGCCGCTGCGTCCCGGAGAATTATTGAACGCCCTGCTTGAGTGGAGGAAAGCACAATGAACGAGATTGTCAACGACGCACCGGCCGTACCGGTCCAGGTTCTGACCGCTGCCAACTTCAAGTCGAGTTACAAGCCGATCTGGTGCCCGGGTTGTGGCGACTACACGGTGCTGAGTTCAGTCACCAAGGCGCTGGCCATCATGGGCGTGCCACCGAAAGATTGTGCGGTGGTCTCCGGCATTGGTTGCTCGTCACGCATACCGGCTTACACCACCTGTTATGGCTTTCACGGCGTGCATGGCCGCTCGCTGGCGGCTGCCACCGGTCTCAAGGTGGCGCGACCTGATTTGCAAGTGCTGGTGGCGGGTGGCGATGGTGATGGTTACTCGATTGGCGGCAACCACTTCTTGCACGCCTGCCGGCGCAATGTGGACATGACTTACCTGGTGATGGACAACCATGTCTACGGCATGACCAAAGGCCAGCCTTCACCCACCACCGAGCCAGATTGGGATTCCAAGCTTTCGCCTGGCGGCACCGGTGTGCGCGTCTTCAACCCGCCAGTGGTGGCGCTGGCCTCGGGCGCCAACTTTGTGGCGCGCGCCTTTGCCGGTGACCTGCATGGCACAGCCGACATCATTGCCAAGGCAATGCAACACCCTGGTTTTTCTTTTGTTGAAATACTGAGCCCCTGCGTTACCTTCCGCCCGGAACAGCGTGACTGGCGCAAGCTGGTGCGAGCAGCCGTGGTGCCAAGCACTGATGACGCCGGGCGCGCCGCCCGGCGCCTGATGACCGACGACGGTCTGAATATCGGGATTCTGTACGCTGGCAACCGGGCGCCGTATCAGGCCTCGGTGCGCGCGGCGGGCTGTAGCGTGGCCGAGCTGGAAGCGGAGTTTGCGTTATGAGTCAGACCAACAACAACGCAGCACTCAAGCTGCCGGCCACACTGCAAGACTTCATGGCGCAGGCGCTGCAGATGGAACTTGACGCTGCAGAGCGCTACAACGAATTTGCCGACATGATGGAGGCGCACAACAACCTGGAGGTGGCGCAGTGGTTTCGCAAGATGGCTGAAGTCGAGGGCAAACACGCCGATCAGATCATGAGCGAGATGGGCTGGAGTGAAGCACCCTCAGGCTTGCGCATGGCGCCGCTGTTGACGGGTCTTGAGGCGCCCGAGTCAGCGTCGGACGCTGAACTGCATTACCTGATGCAGCCCTGGCACGTACTGCAACTGGCGCTGGGCAACGAGCAGCGGGCCGAGCGCTTTTTTGCCAAACTGGCAAGTGTGGCCACGGTCGAATCGGTGCGCAAGGCAGCGCTCGAGTTGCAAAAAGAAGAAGCCGAACACATTGAGCTGGTGCAGGCCTGGCTCAAGAAAGTTCCAGAGCCCACGGCCAACTGGGATCAGGACCCCGATCCTCCGCGCTACGACAGTTAGTGTCTGATGCAAGTTCCACTTTCTGCTGGTAAACCCCGGTGCCACATGGGCTCACTCTTGCTTAAGATATTGCCTTGACCTAGCATATTGAAATTAACATGAGCGCTGACATGGACAATTTTCCCTGCACAGAGACGGCATCGCCGTTGGCTCGTCTGTTTTCGACTGAACCGGGTGCCGTGCGGCTTGACCCGGTAGCTCGGCCATCCATCCGCCGCACGCGATCTGCTTTCACATCATTACCAATAGGAGAGAGACAATGACCTTGAAGAAAACACTGCCGGTGCTGGCCGCGCTGGCGCTGGCTACTGCGGCTTATGCCGACATCAATGTGGGTGTCACGGTATCGGCAACCGGTCCTGCCGCTTCCCTGGGCATCCCGGAGAAAAATACGATCGCCCTGATGCCCACGACGATCGCCGGGCAGAAGATCAACTACATCGTTCTCGACGACGCGTCGGACACCACAGCGGCGGTGACCAACGCCCGCAAGTTGATCAATGAACACAAGGTCGATGTACTTTTGGGTTCGACTACCACGCCGAACTCGCTGGCCATGATTGACGTGGCAGCCGAGTCACAGACACCGATGATTTCGATGGCCGCATCGGCGCGCATCGTGGAGCCGCAGGACGCCAAGAAGCGCTGGGTCTTCAAGACGCCGCAGAACGACATCATGATGTCGCTGGCGATCGTCAGCCACATGGCTGACGGTGGCGTCAAGAGCGTTGGTTTCATCGGTTTTTCGGATGCCTACGGTGAAGGCTGGTACCAGGAGTTCAGCAAGATTGCCGCGCTCAAGGGCATCCAGATCATCGCCAACGAACGCTACAACCGCACCGACACCTCGGTGACCGGACAGGTTCTCAAAATTGTGGCGGTCAAGCCCGACGCAGTCCTGATCGCAGCGTCTGGCACACCGGCCGTGCTGCCGCAGCGTGCTTTGAAGGAACGCGGCTACACCGGCAAGTTCTACCAGACCCACGGTGTTGCCAACAACGACTTCCTGCGCGTTGGCGGCAAGGATGTGGAGGGCACCTTCCTGCCCTCCGGCCCGGTTCTGGTGGCAGCGCAACTGCCGGCCGACCATCCGCTGAAGAAATCCTCGGCCGACTATGTCGCCAGATATGAGAAAGCCAACGGCGCCGGTTCGGTCTCGACCTTTGGCGGCCACGCCTGGGATGCCGGCAAGCTGATGGAAGCTGCGGTCGGTCCGGCGCTGAAGAAGGCCAAACCCGGCACAGTTGAATTCCGTGCTGCTCTGCGCGATGCGCTGGAGACAGTCAAGGAAGTGGCCGGCGCGCACGGCGTTTTCAATATGTCGCCAACCGACCACCTGGGCCTGGATCAGCGCGCCCGCGTGATGGTCAAGATTGAGGGCGGCGCCTGGAAATACCAGCCCTGATGGACGGTCAGGTCGCCTTGCTGCTGGCGCAGGACGGCATCGTCAATGGTGCGGTCTATGCGCTGATGGCGTTGGCGCTGGTGCTGGTGTTTTCGGTCACCAAGGTGATCTTTATTCCGCAAGGCGAGTTTGTCGCATTTGGCGCGCTGACCATGGCCTTGCTGCAGGCCGGGCGCGCACCTGGAACGCTGTGGCTGTTGCTGGCGCTGGCTGCGGTGACCCTGCTGGTGGAGTCTGTAAGACACCAGCGCGGGGTCGCAGTGGATTGGAAATCAACGGCCTTCTGGGCCGTTTTGCTGCCGTCACTGGCAGCGCTTCTGGTGCTGCTGCTGCGACCCACTTCGATGTTCGGACAGGCCGCTACCACCTTGCTGGTCATCACACCGCTAGGCCCGCTGGTGTACCGCCTGGCGTACCGGCCGCTCGCCGACGCCACGGTCTTGACGCTGCTGATTGTGTCGGTCGCCCTGCATGGTGTGCTGGTCGGTCTGGGGCTGTTGTTCTTCGGTGCCGAGGGTTCGCGCACCAGTGCATTTTCAGAGCTCCGGCTTGAGCTCGGCGGCATTCCTGTCAGTGGCCAATCCTTGGTCGTGATGGGGGTGGCCAGTCTGCTGGTGGTCGGCATGTTTCTGTTTTTTGAGCGCACCATCATCGGCAAGGCCTTGCGCGCCACCGCCATGAACCGGATCGGTGCGCGCTTGATGGGGATACCGACCGAACTCTCGGGCGACTTGAGCTTTGCGCTGGCGGCGCTGATAGGCGGTGTTTCCGGACTCCTGATTGCGCCCCTGACCACGGTCTATTACGACACCGGATTCCTGATCGGGCTGAAAGGTTTTGTGGCAGCCATCATTGGCGGCCTGACCAGTTACCCCCTGGCCTTGTTCGGGGCGCTGCTGGTGGGTTTGCTGGAATCGTATTCTTCCTTCTGGGCCAGCGCGTTCAAGGAAGTCATTGTGTTCACCCTGATCATTCCGGTCCTGTGGTGGCGTTCGCTCCATAGTCATCACGTCGAGGACGAAGAATGACGAAGCGCCAACTCACCTTGCTGGCTGTCGCACTGTTGCTGGTGGCCTGGGGCTTTCTGCCCGAGTTCACCATCACCATGCTGAACTACATTGGGTTGTACGCACTGGTTGCCGTTGGCCTGGTGATGCTGACCGGGGTAGCCGGCATGACCTCGTTCGGCCAGGCGGCCTTTGTCGGTCTGGGCGCCTACGCGACGGCCTGGTTCTGTACTGCGCCTGCGGGCGCTGCTTTGTTCGGTCTTTCGCCCGGATCGGTCGCGCTGCCCTGGATCGGGCTGGCCGCCGGACTGCTCTTGAGTGCTGCGGTGGCCTGGTGTCTGGGTGCGGTGACCCTGCGCCTGTCAGGGCATTACCTGCCGCTGGGAACGATTGCCTGGGGCCTGAGCTTGTACTTCCTGTTTGGCAACCTGGAGTTTCTGGGCGGGCACACGGGTCTGGCCGGATTGCCGGCACTGTCAGTCGCCGGCTTTGAGTTGCGTTCGGTGCGGGAATTGGGCCTGCTGACCTGGGCTGTTCTATTGCTCACGCTGTGGGCCTTGCACAACCTGCTTGACTCGCGTGAGGGGCGTGCCATTCGGGCGCTCAAGACCGGGCGCGTCATGGCCGAGAGCATGGGAGTGGATACGGCGCGTTACCGCATCAAGGTCTTTGTGCTGGCCGCTCTCCTGGCGGGCCTGTCGGGCTGGATGTACGCGCATCTGCAGCGCTTCGTCAATCCGACACCCTTCAATCTGAATATCGGCATTGAATACCTTTTCATGGCGGTGGTTGGCGGTGCCGGCCACCTGTGGGGTGCGCTGCTGGGCGCCGCCCTGATCACCCTGATGAAGCAGTACCTGCAGGACATTTTGCCCAGCCTGCTGGGCAGCAGCGGCAACTTCGAGGTGATTGTGTTTGGTCTCTTGATGCTGCTGGTGTTGCAGCGCTTCTCCGATGGTCTGTGGCCTAGTCTGGCCCGGCGCGTGAACCGCTACCTGAAGGCGCCCCCAGCGGCCAGCAAGGGCGCTGGCGACGCCCTGGCACAACGCCCGCTGCCAGAGCGAGGCAGCGTCGTGCTCGATGCCACCGCCGTGAGCAAGCGCTTTGGTGGACTGCTGGCCAACAACAACGTTGACCTGCAGGTTCGCTCCGGCGAAATCCACGCCCTGATCGGCCCCAATGGCGCTGGCAAGAGCACCTTCTTCAACATGATTTCCGGCGTTGACGATCCGACTTCGGGATCGGTGCGCCTGCTCGGGCGCGACATGCGGGCGCAGGCTTCACGTGTGTTTGCTGCGGTCGGTCTGGCGCGCACCTTCCAGCACGTGCGCCTGCTGGGCAACCGCAGTGTGCTCGACAACGTCGCGTTGGGTGCACATCTGCGCGGTCACAGCGGCTGGATCGCTTCCATGCTGCGCCTGGACCGGGCCGAGGAAGCGGCGCTGATGCGCGAGGCGACACGGCAGATCGAGCGCTGTGGTCTGGCGCCGCAACTGCATGAAACAGCGGCCTCGCTGGCACTGGGACAGCAGCGCATTGTCGAGATTGCACGGGCACTGGCGGCGCGACCCAGCGTGCTCTTGCTCGATGAGCCGGCCGCCGGTCTGCCCTACATGGAAAAACAGGCGCTGGCGCGACTCCTGAGTCAGTTGCGCGAGGAGGGCATGGCCATTCTGGTGGTGGAACACGATATGGAATTTGTCATGAACATCGCCGATCGCATCACGGTGCTGGAGTTTGGCCAGGTCATAGCGCGTGGCACGCCAGCCGAGGTGCAGGTCAATCCGAAAGTTCTGGCCGCTTACCTGGGCGGCGCCGACGGGGAAGTCACACCATGACGCAGCCTCTGCTTGAACTCAAGAAACTGAGTGTCTGTTACGGCGAGGTGGAGGCCGTGCATCAGGTCGATCTGACGGTGCAGACCGGCGAAATCGTGACCGTGATCGGGCCCAATGGCGCTGGCAAGTCCACCCTGCTGCTGGCTGCCATCGGGCTGCTGCCCAGCCAAGGCGAAATCTGGCTCGACGGCAGCGTGATTCGCCGGCCCTCGGTTCACGCCCTGGTGACGGGTGGCGTCGCGCTGGTGCCGGAGCGGCGCGAGCTGTTTGGCGAGATGTCGGTGCAGGACAACCTCCTGCTGGGCGGTTTTTCGCGCTGGCGGCGCGGTCTGCGCGACCAGAACGAGTGCCGGGACGAGGTCTATGCCATCTTCCCGCGTCTGGATGAACGGCGCGCCCAGATGGCTTCCACGCTGTCCGGTGGCGAGCGGCAAATGCTGGCCATTGGCCGCGCGCTGATGGCCAAGCCCAAGCTGCTGATGCTCGATGAGCCATCCCTGGGTCTGGCGCCCAACATCGTGCGTGAAGTGCTGCAGGTGGTGGTGAGCCTGCGTCAGCACGGCGTCTCCATCCTGCTGGTCGAGCAGAACGCGCGCGCCGCGCTGGCCGTGGCAGACCGCGCCTACGTGCTGGAGATGGGCAGCATCGCCCTGACCGGCAAGTCCAGTGATCTGGCGAGCGACCCACGCATCATCGAAACCTATCTGGGCATTGGTGGCCGCAAAGTCGCTAGCGCCTGAAAATACCAGCACTCAATCAACTGCCGTATACTGTACAGACTGTACGTTTTACGGATCGATCATGTCTGCCAATTCCAGCTACGGCCTAGAACAGGCCCGCATCCAGTTGCCCTCCATCGCTGCCAATGCCCATGCCGGCGTCAGCAGCATCATTACCCGGCATGGCAAGCCGTATGTGGCCATCGTGCCGGTGCAGGACTTGCAAAAACTGCGATCCACTGCCCATGCGCCATCCGGCCTATTGGCGCTGCGCGGCACTGGGCAGGGTTTGTGGGGGGCTGACGTTGGGAAAACAATTTCCCGCTTGCGCGACGAATGGGACAGGACCTGAATGAAAAGCAAAGCGCCCTGCCTATGGGCTGGCTTGGCCCAGGGCGCTACCGTGATGGTCGACACGGCACCCTTTATTTACGTGCTTGAATCGCACCCGCAATGGGCCGACCAGTTTGTTGGATTGTTTGAAGCTGCGGCAAAAGGCGACCTGACGATTGCGCTATCAACCATCACGCTGGCTGAAGTCTTGACCGGCCCCTTCAAGGCGGGGCAAACGGCACTGGCCAAACGTTATGAGAAAGCCTTGTCGCAATACAAGGTGATTGCGGTTTCCGCCGCGATAGCGGCCTTGGCGGCACAGTTGCGCGCGCGCTATCGATTGAAGCTGCCCGACGCGATTCAACTCGCCAGCGCCCTGGATATCGGCGCCGCCGCTTTGGTAACGCATGACCGAGACTTTTCTCAGGTCAGCGGGATGCCGATCTTGACGGGCGACAAAGACTCCTCACCATAAGTTGCTTTCGCAAGTCCGAGTCCCAGGCGTGTGGGGGCCGAGGGCGCCGCAGTGGATGGCTCCGCGAATGTCCCCCGGCCTTCGGCCTCCGCCTTGATTTCGCTACGCCACCCACTGCATCGCCCTCGGCAATGAGCGTCTGTGGTTTGCGCTGCTCGCACACCAACCCTGCCGGCACGCCGAGGAGGTTTGGCCTGTCATCACTTCGGGAAAAATCCATAGCTTCACAAACGGCCCCTCGTTAGACATGGTATTTGCACAGCCTCAACGTTCGAGTTAGGCCTCACCCTTCCAGTCCGTCGCTACCTGGTCTTTATTTCTCATCAGTAGCCGATGATTCAGATTAGATCCAACTCTAATTCAAGTACCTAAGTACTTTATAGCGTATGCCTGTGTTGCTTGCCTTTATCACTTGGAATCTTGCCCCCTTATACCCAATCATTCCGTCCTCCGAAATATCGTACTTCAACTCAGTCGTAAATGCTGGTCGGGCTAGGTTATCTACGAACTCCTTATACAGGAACGTGACTGTCTTCTGTGAAACCCCTGTAAATATCAATTCCTTCTTAAAGCTATCCTTTCTATCCATTGGAATCTTCGAATATGAAAAATTCGAGTTTTCCCGCAAATTCTCTGCGGGTGTGCAGTTTACATGGCTATTTTCGCGTTCCAAATAGCACAATTCTACAGGTTTGTTTGGGTCACTCGGAACAAAAATCACTCCACTTGACTTCGGTCCGGACTTGCCTTCTACGATCGAGTCTATTCCCTCGTAAAACTTTCCGTCTGCTGTTGTCTTGTAGAGCGGCAAATCACCTTTGCCAATTGAGATATAAATTGTTTGCCAGAGAATCTTTAGTGGAAATTTGATTATATTTTCTTTAAGGACTATCGATGGCCTTACTTCGCTATATAAAGTGCTAAGGACGGTGTCTCCCACGTCTCCGTCTACTTCAATTTCCAGTTGAGGGTACTTTGAATCGACCTTTGGTGTGAAGTCCTCTTTCATTTGATAGTGTGAGCCAGCGAAAACCGCTGTCGAGATAAGAAACTGAGACAAAAGTAACGCGAAATCTCTGGTGATAGTCATAAGTGCATCCAAATATAAATCTGCCCGTCAATTCGATTCTGTGTGCGTCAATGCTGGATAATGTGATCTGGTTCCCGGAGGTGCGGTTCGTGGTGAAGATGGTGTGCAATCATATTTTGAATGCGGCTATTCTCTTCGCTGCTCGTATCATTGCCTCTTGTTGTGATTGCATTTAATGCAACGGTTCACCTTCGAATTCATCTTGAAATGGCAGAATTGTTTTAAGCCTCAGCTGAAATGGCAAGCAGAGGTGAAACAATTCGACTCAGTAGCTGCTTGACCATTGACAACTTGGAGAGAATTTCCTCGCGGTCGTCCGGATTCAAGTCATGCAGGAATCCATTTCGCAATTGGCGTGCAGACTTAAAACCTCTCTTACCTGGGCCGCCCTGGAAAGAGTCTATGACATCAGACTTCTTCGCCGTAAGGTTGAAGTGATTCATCGCGGCTGCAATCTGAGCAGTTTGCAGGTTCTCGGCCGCCTTGCGAGTGGTATCCGTTGCGTAGTAGCTTATCAGGCGGCGCATTAGCGATTCGGCCACCAAGTAGTCGTCGAGAAATTCACCGATCTTCCCTTGGCATGAGAAGCCTGGCCTCCGAGCTGCAATTTCGGCGAGGAGTGATCGTCTTGCGGGACTAAGTTCAGCAGTATTCATGGCGAATTTCGGTTGGCGTCAATGGGTGTTGCATTAGATGGTAGAGATCTGATCGTGTCGGTTGTGAGGCCTAACGCAATGTAGCTCGTCGGATATTCTGGCAAGTCCAGTTTATCCGACCGGATAAACCTGATTCCCGTCGGCGTATGCGAAGGTTTTGACTGAGCGACAAAGCGATTGTCGCTTGTCTGCTTCAGTCCGCCTTGGCGAGTTTGCCTTGAGCCGCTGCGCGGTCTTTTCGATGCCGACGATGAAGCGGCTGTGCTTGTCGCGCGCCACGTCTTCCAGCGTGTCGGTTGCGGTGAAGTCGAAAATCCCGCCCCTACCTAGCCACGCAGGCGAGCCGCTCTGAGCCGCGCCTCGGTATAGCGGACCAGTGCTCGCGTTGCGCGCTCGCTGGAGCGGAAGATGCAGACGCCCTGCGCCATCAGCTTGTCGGCCATCGGGTCGAACAGCGCGCCTCCGTCAATGAATGCCACGATGGGTTTCGCGCAGGAGGCGACCAGCGCCGGCAGCGTCTGGACAATGCTCTCGGGGCTGTCGATGTCGAAGCCCGC
>Ga0163199_1000774_pt1 | contig 20028 bp, 26 predicted proteins | sample PL_2010_150m_FD_113537 | JGI IMG/M metagenome (GOLD analysis project Ga0163199, IMG submission 113537) | Freshwater microbial communities from Powell Lake, British Columbia, Canada to study Microbial Dark Matter (Phase II) - PL_2010_150m | ecosystem: Environmental > Aquatic > Freshwater > Lake ...
AGTTTTCTTGGTGTCTGCAGCGCGGTGGGCTTGCCGTTCTATTGCGTTTGAGGCGAGAAGCGCAATTGCCATGACCGCAACTATTGCTACCATAACGTCTTTGTCGAAGATTCCCCGCTTCATCGTCGTATTTCGCCTATTTTTGTCGTTTTACCGCCGCTTGCCCGTATGGGGCATTCGATTGTAACGTTGTCGCCATTATTGTCAAAACCTGCCACCGTGCTTTCGTAAAAAATTGTCGCGTTTAGCGTGTCGGGCGCCCAGGCTCCTTCAATTCCTGTTGCCTGCATCATTGCTGCGGTAAAGCAAGCCGTGCTTGCGCGTGACTGCGCCTGTTCGGCATTAGCCCGCGCTGAAATCTTGTTGCCGGAGTCTGCCGCTGCTGCCACTATTACTGCGGCAAAAGCTGCGTAAGCTGCCAGCGTAATGAGGAGCGAAATTGAAACTTGCGCTTTTTTCATTGTCGTTGTACGCTTGAGCTTGTTTTCTTTTTTTGTTTGTTGTTTTGGGTGTTGGGTCGGGGGGTTATTGCTCTTCTTGAGCTGCGGTGAACGCCATTCTTTCTTCTGGCAGCAGTACGCTTGCGCCTATTGAAAGTTTGCCTGCTGTTGCAATGCCTTCAAGCGGCTGGATGTTTGCAAGCCCTTGGCTTGAAATGGCGGTCTTGCCGTTGTCGAGAATTATTGTTGACAGCGCGAAGGGAACAGTGTTGCCTTGCGTATCTTCTGCCGGAGAGGACAAGTCGGCGCACAACGAGCATTTCTTGGGTTTTCCTTCAGCAAGCATTGCTTGCGCGAGTGCAGGGGCTTCGGCTTGTTGTGGAAAGCCGGCCCAAGCGTCAAGCTCTACGCCTTGGCTGGCGTATTTTGCTTCAATTTGCCTTTCCCATTGGGCAAGAGCGGCGGCTGCAATCAGGAGCTTTTTTCGCGGGTCGGTTTCGTCTTGCCCTGCCTTTTCCAACACTATTGCGAGGGAAGTGCGCACGTCTTGGCTGATTGAGCGCGCCTTGATTAGAGCCAGCGCGGTGTGTTGAGCTTGTGCAGAGTATTGTTCCTGTTGTTTTGTAAGGAGGGACGCCTGCCCAAAAACCACTATTGCGAATGCGGCGAGCACCAGCAATCCAGCGAAGCCCTTCACTCTAGGCACACTCAGCCATCGTTTTTATTCAGGAGCTTTCAATAGTATGCTTATGGAAAAGCTTTCAGCGTGTTTTCTCGCTCTTGCCTTGATTGTAGTGGTCTTGCCTTTCTCCAGTAAGGCAATTACTGACGTGCCGCTTACGGTGTCAGTCACAATTAGTTCGGATGGCAGCGCCCACATTTTGGAAACGTATTCGTTCTTTTTGGACACGGACAAGGACATTGACGAATTTTCGCATTTGCAGTCTTTCAGCCAGAATACTATTGCCAGTTGGAGGCAATTCGTTCCGAGGCTGCGTTACCACGTTGGCGGCCCTGCAGCGCCTTCCAACACAAAGATTTCGGCAAGGCGGCTTCTCAACGTTGGTTTTCGGTCGGCTTCCCTAGAGTTGGAGTACGATATAAGCGCGCCCTTGTTTACTGAGGAAAAAATTGGTAGCAGGCTTTCGCGTTATTCCCTTAACCCGTCTTTCCTTTCTTTTGATAGCACTGCAACAGGCGAAATAATCCTCTCCACGCTTGATTTCATAGAGTTCAAATTGCCTGCACGGGCAAAGATTGAGCCGCAGACTCTTTCCCCCAAGCCTACTGACTTGCGAGAAGGATATGCTTCATGGGCAGGGCCGGTTTCAAGCAAGTGGAAGTTCAGTTACACTATGGAAGAGTCGCTTGAAGACGAGGTGAAGTCTTTTTTTGACGAGCTTTACCGGAGCGTTTCAGCCCTGGTTCCCACGCTTCTGCCGTTTGCCCTCGTTCTTCTCATTCTTGGCTTTCTTGCCAGCAAGCTTGCCGGCAGGAGCAAATAAGCCCGCCTCTGTTTCCGTAAGCCCAAAATAAGTGGTCGCGCCTTCAATCCAGCCTATTGTTGAAAGGGCGTCGCGGGCGCAAGACGCCTCGCAATGCATTTTTGCGCCCGTTTTTTTCGCCGCGCTTTTGAGTGCAGCGCGCGACTCGCGCGCAGCGGAAAGTTTTTTCATTATTGTTGGGAAGGCGTAGCGCGAGAATTTCGAGTAACGCTTTTCTTTTGCAACTGCAACGCCTGCAACAACCAGCGCCCGAACGTACTTGTACAATTTCCAAGCCTGCCGCTTCATTATCCTCGAGCGGAATACGTCGCCGCGGGCAAGCCAGTCGTACGCCGCTGCAATCTCGCCCGGCTTTTCGTATTCGGCGGGAACGTTTTCTTCAAGCCAGCGGTAAAGCAAGTCGAAGTCGACTTCCGAATCGTCTGCGGCTTTAAGCGCCTCGCCATAACTTTCGGTCTTGAATATCTTGCCAACTACCCTAAACACGTTGTGCTTTCTTTCGCGCTCTCCAGTAAAACCTGCTTGCAAATCATTGACTGCGCTTCTAAGGTCGCCATTGCAGCTCAAGCTTATCTCGGAAACCAACGTGGCGTCCCTTCCTCCTTCGGCAACCGCAATCTTGTCGAGCGCCTTGCGTACTGTAGTCGCATTTACTGGCTTGAACTCGACTATCTTGCAGTAAGCTCTCAGCGAAGCAATCTTGGGGTTCCATGCATCGTTGGCAACAAGGAGCACGGGTTGTGTTGCGGCAGAAACAAGCGCCGAGATTGCCGGTAGCCCTCCCTTATCGAGCCCGGCATCTACTTCGTCAACAACTATGAGCCTCTTGCTGCCGAAAAGAGTTAGGCTTGAGCCAGAACCTCCGAAAAGCCTTTCCAGGGATTCACGGTCGCGATGTTCTGAAGCATTAGTCTCGATTATTTGCCAACCCATTTCGGCTGCCAGGGCGCGAACGGCAGCTGTCTTTCCAACGCCAGTTGGCCCGGCCAAAAGAAGTGGTTTTGCAGGCTTTCCGGCTTCAGTTAAAAGTGCCCACTGGCGCATTTCCTCGCGTGCCTCCTCGTTGCCTGCGCAGTCGCCCAGCTTGGCAGGGGCGTGTTTAAGAATCCAAAGCCGGTTTGGCTTGTTTTCGTCCATTAATTATTCCTTGATCAAGTCGGCTGGCTTTGCGCCGCTTGCCCGCAGTATTTCTCGTGGCGAAAGGCTTGTTAATGCGTTGGGCGAGCCACCCCCGCTCCAAACGTTTTCCTTTTCCAGCGCGCGCTGGTCTAGGTAAAACCGCGCAGGGTAGCCGAACGAAGGAGTTCCTCCAGCGGGAAAGCCGGTTTTTTCAAGCATTTCTTGGCCGGTTGCCAGCCTGAATTTTCCGCCGCCGTCTTGTTTTGAGAGTTTTTTGAAGTCTAGGCGTGCTGTTCCGCCGATTATTGCAACTACCAGACCGCCGTCCCTTTCGCTTATAGCGCAAACGTTCTTAACGAAGTCTTCCGGCTTTGCGTTGGCTGAAGCTGCCGCTTCCGCAACTGAATGGCAAGAGGTTTGAAAGACTAGCAGCTTGGCGTCAACGCCTTGCCTTTTTATTATTTGTTCCAGTTTTTGTGCAAATTCGTCCATGGTCGCGCCTATTTACTCTTCTTGCAAGTGTTAAAACACTTCTTCTTCCAAACTTATTGTGGGGATCTAATGTTTATTGGACTTGTCGGAAAGCCGAATGCAGGAAAATCAACGCTATTCAACGCGCTTACACACGGACACGCTCAAGTCGCGGCATATCCTTTCACCACTATCAACCCCAACCAGGGCGTCGGGTTTGCAACTGTTGATTGCGCGTGCAAGGCGCTTGGAGTCAAGTGCAGCCCGCGCGTCGGCTCTTGCGTTGACGGGGTAAGGCGCGTGCCAGTGAATTTCGTCGACGTTGCAGGACTCGTTCCAGGCGCAAGCGAAGGCAAGGGAAGAGGCAACCAGTTCCTCAACGACCTTGTAGCGGCAGACGCGCTAATAGTCGTAGTAGATGCGAGCGGCTCTACGGATGAAGAAGGCAATCCGGCCCAAGGATTCGACGTGACGCGCGACGTGTCGTTCATAGAGGAAGAATTGTTCAAGTGGGTGCGGGGCATACTTCACAAGAACGTCCAAAAAGCCAAGGGCAAGAAGTTTAGCGAGCTAGTGCAGTACTTGACTGGAATAAAAGTCAACGAGCAGGCCTTCCGCTCGAGCGTTTCGCGCCTTGGAATTGACGAGAACTTAGACCATTGGACTAGAGACCAGCTCGACAAGATTGCCGCCGAGCTCATCCGCACGACAAAACCTTCCGCAGTTGCGGCAAACAAAATGGACTTGCCAGCGTCGCTTGAAAACCTTGCAAAGCTGCGCGAGAAATTCCCGCAAAAAACAATAGTCGGCGTTGCGGCAGACTTCGAGCTTGCCCTCAACTACGCGGCAGGCAAGGGGCTCGTTTCGTACGACGGCAAGGACAAGATAACCAAAGCTGCGAACCTCGACGAGCGCGCCTCAAAAGCGCTAGACCGCATAATCTCTTTCGTTTCACAAAACGGCGGGACGGGCGTGCCAAAGCTCGTCAACGAAGTAGTGTTCAACCTGCTCGGACACATTGTGGTTTATCCGGTTGAGGACGAATCGCACTACGCAGACCATTTGGGTAGAGTACTTCCAGACGCCGTGCTTTTACCAGCAGGCAGCACTGCCCACGACTTGGCGGGAAAAATCCACACGGACTTGCAGAAAGGCTTTTTGCACGCAGTCAACGCGAAAACAAAGATGCGCATGGGCGCGGATGCAAAGCTGCACAACGGCGACATCGTAAAAATAGTCTCTTCAAGGTAGCGCTTGCATTATTGTTTTATTTGCCCGTTTGTCGTTTGGCCATTTTTACTAGGGTTTTGCCTGCCATTAGCGCAAGCAGAACGGGGCCGAGAGTGTTAAAGGCTTCAATAGCCGCATCAAACTTGGCAATCTCGCTGGCGCCTTGTTCGCCAGTTGCCCTTATGTACCCGCCAGGATTGGCTGCCAAAGCTTTAACAGAAGCGTTACTTCGAAAGTCGTCAAATCTTCCAGCCGAGTGGCGTTCTAAAGCTGCGTCGATGGCAGCCTTTTCTGGTTCCGATATCGAGTATTTTCTCCTAAGTTGAAGAAGTTTTGCTGCCAAAGCCGGTGTGAGGTTTTCTCTTTCCAAGTAGTGGTGGGCGCAAATAAGGTATATTTGGTCGTGGAATGCCTGTTCAGCTCTTTGTCGTTGGCCGGTTTCTACTAGCTCACTAACGTGAGGCCACACCGCCCCGTGAATAGCTTCAGCAAGAGTATGGAAATTGGAGGCGTCAACCGGCTTTCCAATCCATTTTTTACAGGTTCTATCCGCTACTCTTTCAACAAGAATTTGGTGTTGTCTTTCCCAAACCATTTGTATCCCCTACACTGCCTTGGCTATCTTGAACCCGCCTTGAGTTGGTTCGGTCTTTACGAGCTTCTTGAATTCAAGTTCTCTTAAATAGTTTCGCAGCGTGCGCTCTCCCCCGCCGTGCTTGTCTTCGTATTGAGTGTAGAGCTTGCCGACTTCGATTCCTTCGGGGTTGGATTGGATTATTTCAAGCATTGCCTTGAGGCGCGCGTCAAGCGCCTGTTCGTCGCGTTCGAGCTTTTGCTGGGCTGAAGGCGCCGCGCTTCCCATCGCCTTTTTGACGTGTTCGAGGGTTATTCTTTGCGCGCTGGAACCTTCGGCTTGTTTTGCAGCTAGCCATAGCGCCTGCAGCGCGGTGCGAGCGTCGCCCCCGTTTTTCGCCCCGTGCGCTGCGCACAGCGCAATCACTTCATCGCCATACGCTCCAGGTGCAAGCGACATTTGCGCGCGGTATTGCAGTATTGATTTTAGCTGGGTTGGCGAGTAGGCTTCAAACTCTATTTGTTTTGCGGAAAGCGAGCTGCGAATCCTCTGGTCGGCTTTTGCCATGAGCTCAGCGTCGTTTGTCACCATGACTGTAGCAAAGTGCGCGCCGCCCTGCTCGCCACTGCGAGAAAACCGGTAAAGCAGTTTTTGCTCGCCGCCGTAAAACAACCGGTCTGCCTCGTCGAGCACCACTACCGGCACGCTTTTCTTTACCTTCAAAAACTGGTTTATCCTCTCGAAAATCTCGTCTGTAGCAAGCCCGCGCCTTGGCAGCCCGGCGCCAAGCTTTAGTGCAAGCGCCGAAAGCACGGCCTGCTCGGTTTCGTACTGCCAGCAGTTTGCGTAAAAGCAAAACGCCCGGCCAGAATATTCTTGAAGTTGTGCCAAAACCTTCCTGCAGGTGCTCGTCTTTCCAGTCCCGCTTGGCCCAAATATGAAACAGTTCGCGGGCCGCCCTCCTTCTGCAGCGGGCTTGAGAGCTAGGGCAAGCTCGCTTTCCTGTGCTTCCCTTCCGGGAAGGCTTTCTGGCAGGAATTCTGGCGAGAGCGCATCGGCGTTGCGGAAAATTGCTGTAGGTTGTGCAAGCCTATTGAAAACATTGGGCATTTGTGTTCACCGTAAGGGCGTTATTTGCGAGTAGTCCGCCCTTCCAGCAACCATTATCAACTCCGAACGCCTTTTTCTATTTATGGTGGCTAGACTTCCGGCAGCGCAAAGGCATTCAAAAGCACAAAGGCGTCCGTCAGCATTGAGGGCTTCAGCAAGCCAGAGGGTTTCAACGCCGCAAAAGCTTTCGCCAGCGCAAGCGGCCTTGGCATGGTGGAGGCTTGCGCGCGGCGAGCACGCAATAATGACTTTGCTTGCAGTTGCAGCTTCGGCAACCGTTTCCATCGGCTATTTTTCTCCGCAGTTTGTCTTGTTCGGGATTGGCCCTGCCTTGATTGTCCTGGGTTCTTTCATTTTCAACGATGCCGCTGATGTGGAGAGCGACAAGGCTTTGGGAAGAAAAGACCGGCCACTCGCAAGCGGCGCAATCCCTCAAAAACTTGCGCTTGCAGCGTCAATTCTCTTGTTGATTGTTGGTTTGTTAGTGTGCCTTGCAGCAGGCACGCTTGCCTTCAAGATTGCGTTGGCGTACTGTCTACTGTCACTTGCGTACAGCCTTGCGCTCAAGAAAATCCCGCTTGCCGGAAACGTGGTTGTTGCAACTACTTACGCCGTGTCCTTCGCTTTTGGCAACGCAGTTGCAATTGATTCGCTAGGCCCTAACCTTAACTTGTCGTTGCTTGCCTTTCCTTGGGACCCGCTAGTGTTGTGTTTTGCGGGCTTCGCTTTTCTCGCAGGGCTTGGCAGGGAGTTCATCATAACTCTGCGCGACGTTAAGGGCGACAAGAAAATCGGCGCGTTCACCCTTCCAATGGCAATAGGCGCCAAGCTTACCGTATGGCTGGCGTGCCTTTTGCTGCTGCTTGCAGTTGCGCTCACCGGAATGGGCTTGCCTTTCGCAACCAACTTGTTTGTGTACTTTGGTTTTGTCGGTGCGTGCAACTTGCTGCTCCTCTACTCAATCGTGCAAGTGCTCAAAGACGCTTCGTTTTCGTCTCTTTCAAAAGTCCGCAACTACACTTTGTGGGGCTTCCAGCTCGCGCTGGTTGGTTTTCTGGTAATGGCGGGTTTGGCAGCTTTGAGCTCGGCTTAACCGTTTGTTCGCTTCATTTTTGGGCTTGCACTGCCCGAGAGGCGGCTTGAAAAGCTTGGTTGTAAGCCTCAATAATCCCTGCGTGTTTCACGCGCCCAATTTTGGAAAATAGCTGCGCCTGCAGGGTGTTTAAGTATCGTTCTAGGCTTTCATCGACGATTTGTTGAACATACTGTGTTTTTCGGCTTTTTTTGTTTGCCCTTGATAGTGCCAGTGCTTCTGTTTTGTCAAGCGGAAAATCAGAATGGCTTTCGGCATCAAGCTCTCCAAGGTCAATCCCTTTTTTGTGTATCTCAAGCTCTATTTTTCCGAGCCGCCTTAAGTGTTCTAAAGACACGTTGTAAGGAGAAAGTTCGCCTTCTCTTGCACTGGCTATTTTCACTGCAGAGAGGAAAAGAATTTTTCTCATTAATTTGTTGAACTCGAAGTGTTCAGGCCAAGTCATGTGCTGCCTGAGGCTTGGCGACAAGTGCCTTGCCAGCGCGTAGTGAAACTTCAGCGCATTGGCGGGCGTCGGTGTTCCGTGCGTTTTTTTCCACTGAGAACCAAACGTTTGCGCCTTGTCAATCAACGGTTGCTCGTGGACTAAAGATTGGAAGGGTATCGTTTCTTTCACGGATTACTCTAGGCTAGGGCGCTTTTATTGCTTGCTTCGCAACGCTCGCGCTGGAAAGTTGAAAAATAAAGTCCGCCTTGCGGCGGGACAAAAGAAGTGAGGCTTATTTTATGAAGTCGCGGAGTAGTTCGACTGCTCTTCGGATGCTTTGGCCGATTTGCTTCTCGCTTTTCGCGCCAGAGCAAATTATCTTACCGTTCTTGAACAGCAAGAGCGTGGTGCCGATGTCTTTCAGGCGCATTATTGCTCCTGGGAACTGTTCTGGCTCGTATTCTACGTTGTCAACTTCCATTGCGATGTTGAACAGGTCGAGCTCGACTTGCAAGTTGGCGCTCGCTACGATGTTCTCCACCTTGAAGTTCATATTTACTCTTTTAATTAGCTTGGGTTTCTTAGGCAAAACATCACCCTCTATATAAATACTTTTAAACCCTTTATAAATACTTGTGGTTCTGGGCTAGGCGCAAGTTATTAACCGTTTTGAGCCGTTCTTTTATTGATCGCCGTTGCCTAAACCCCTCTTGAGGCTCAAAGTTAACTTACCTAGTCCTAAAATGGGTTCGGCATATACTTTTGTTGGCAGCAGGTTGCGGTTTTCGCTTAGGGAGCTTTACGATGCAGAGTTTGCTGTAGTTTCTAGCAGCAGGGGGCGCTTCTCCAAGATAAAACGTCGAAACAGGGCTGGACGGTTTGCATCTTTTCCGTTTAGTTCTTTCATGGAGCAAAGTGGTAATCTCGTGCATTTTTCTTTTCATCCTTATCCGGTGTTGCCAGTTGAGGAAGGGTCGAAGGGTGTTAGCGCTGGAAACAAAGGGGTTGGAACAATCTGGCTATACAAAACCTGCAAATATTTGCTCGGTCGTTTTTCTCCAAACACGGTAGTTGTGCACGCAACTGAACAGGATAGCCCGTGGCACGAGCGGCTAAAGCTGCTAGGGCTTTCTTTGCATAACTCAACATTGCAGGAGCACGTTGACATTCTTTCTGGAAAGGCTGCGCAATACGTTGCCCGTGAAACTACGCACTAATGCCTGTTTAGCCCGTTTTTCAGCTTTTTCTTATGCTTATAAATATGAGTTGGAGCCAAATTCTGGTGTATAAGCCAAAGAAGGTTGTGTTCAGCTTTTGCTTTTCGCAAAGGGGTTGATTTGTAATGAAACGCACTCACGGTTCTTACTCCAAGAAGAGCCGTAATCTCACTAGGAAGGCTAGGCGGACGGCAGTTTCGCTGCTAAAGACGTTTTCCGAAGGCCAGAATGTTCGCATAAACGCGTCTTCCGGCAAGAAGGAAGGCCGGCCGTTTTTGCGCTTCAACCGGCTTACTGGCACTATTGTCGGCAAGCAGGGCAAAGTGTACAAGGTGAAGGTCAGGACGGGCAACCGCGAGAAAGTAGTGTTGGTGTCAAACTTTCATTTGGAAGCGGTATGATTTGTTTAGGGGCCGTTTTCAGTTGTTTGAGTCAAAAATTGGTTAAGGTGGAAAAATGAAGCTGGTCGAATCTACTCCTGTTGCATTGTGGAAAGTCTCCGAGTTGCTTGAAGAGCGCAAGCGCGAGGCCGGCGGAAACCTAGAGTTCGAGCAGAACAATACTCTCGAATACGCGAACGCATTTTCCAAGCTTTCCGAGTCGAAGGGAAAGGCGCTCATGACTGAAATACAAGAGATTTCCCCGAGCCTTCCGGTGGATCAAGTAATCCAGTTGATGGACCTGCTTCCCAAGAAGGAAGAGGAAATCCGCCTGGTGATTCAATCGGCCAAGATGGAGCTGCCTGACGAGCAAGTCAAAGAGCTCGCAAAGCTGATGAAGAAACACGGAAAGAAGTGATTTTCATGATAAGCCAAACGCCCGCCGCGCCAGTTGTAAGGAAAGAGGAATACGCCGTAGTGTTGGACTACTTGCCTTCAGGCAAGGCCGGCGAGGCAAGGCGCGAACCCGTAGCGCAAGTGTTAGGCAACACTTATTTTACTCTCCTTGAAATAGTCTCCAAGCCCGGCATCAAGATGGACGCTGGCCAGAAAGTTTACATCGGCAAGGGCGTCCGCGACCTCGTAGACCACATTAAAGGCCGGGTATTGTTTAACGATTTGACTAATTCCGGCCAGCGCGCGTGCGAAGACGAAGTGCGAAAAGTAGTGATGACGCGCGAAGCAGAATTCATTGGTTTTCTCAACCGCGCTGGCGCGCTCAACATTCGCGTGCACACGCTAGAACTGCTTCCCTCTATAGGAAAGAAGCACCTCCAGGCAATTCTTGCTGCGCGCGAGGAAAAGCCGTTTACTGACTTTGCAGACGTGCACGCACGCGTGTCTAGCATAGGCAGGGTCGAGGACATCTTCGTGCAACGCATACTTCAGGAACTGCGCGGCAACGAGAAATACTACTTGTTCGCCAAGGCGCCATCGCGCGAATTCGAACGCTACTAAAACAGTTTTTCAGGCGAAAAGCCTCAATGCGACAATTGCAGCAAACGCCTTCCGAACCTTTTTTTCCCAAGAAGAGTCTAGGCCAGTGCTTTTTGGCGGCCCCAGAGATTCTTGACGAGATAGCCGAGCTGTTGCCCCTCAAAGGCAAAATGGTTCTTGAAATCGGTGCAGGCGACGGGCGGCTTACTGAAGAACTGGCAGCTAAAATAGGCAAGTCGGGCAAGTTGGTTGCAGTAGAATTGGATGACCAGCTCGCCTTCTCACTACAGCAAAAGTTTGCCTCCAGCAAGAACGTCAAGATTCTTCACGACGACGTGCTAGACGTAAACTTCGAGTCTTATCCCTATGTTTTCGGCAACCTTCCTTACTATCTTTCAACCCCAATTCTCCTCAAGACGCTGCAAAGCAACTTTGAGCACGCAGTGTTCATGCTTCAAGCCGAGTTCGGCGAGCGGCTGGTCGCGTCGCCAGGAAGCAAGGAATACTCGCGCCTAACGCTAACTCTGCAGTCAAAGGCAACAGCAGAAATAGTCGACTTCGTGCCAAAAGAATGCTTTGACCCCATTCCCAAAGTCGATTCCGTGCTTGTGCACATCCAACCCAAACCAGAGAAAGAACGCTTCGAGCTCGACCACGCAATCGTAACTGCGGCGTTTCAGCACCCCAACCAGAACCTTCGCAAGGCGTTCAAGCACTCGCAAACAACTCTTGGCGAAGAAAAAGTCAAGAAACTTCTTGAAAACGCGCCAAAAAGAATACTCGAAAAGCCCGCGCGGCAAGTCCCAATAGTAGAATTCGCGGATTTGTCGAGACTCGCTTGATTTGCCACCTGCGCGTAGCATTATATTTTCGGCTCTTCTTTTTTCAGTCATGCAATCTTTATCCGCCGGGGAGCTCTTGTCAAGACATTTTGACCCTAGGGGCGACGCGCTGTTTGTTGGCGGGTTTACCGGGCCTGAAAGCGACCCTTCTATTTTATGGGCGTGCAACCGTGCCTATGGCTATAAGGGCAATGTTTGGGTGCTTGATGCTAAATCGGGCTCGTTTTTGAGAAAGTTGATTAAAGTTATAACTGAACCTACCTCGGCAGAAGCGGGGGCTTTCAGATTGCGCCAGAAACAAGGTTCTTCAAAAAGCGAATCGCGGCTGGGCCTTTCTCCTCAAGCCCTCTTGGATCGATTCAAGGAGTTTAAGGGTTTGGAAGGGCACGGCGATCCCGTGTCTTATCGTGAATTGCTTCAAAAAACATTTTCAAATATCCATTGGCTTAAATCGCCGAAGATATGGCTTGCAGACGCAGTCAACACGAAGTTCAGGGGAGGGGGGGGCCGTCAAAACTTAAACGCGAAGACTTCGCATCGTTTGAATTCAAAGCGTTTTCGTTTGGTTGTTGATGCGGGAACGGCTTGTTTTGCGGCGAGGTCTCACGGTATAACTCAAACAGACCACACGAAGGCAGGTTGGTTCTATCCCAAGCTTGTGGCTGAATACAAACGGGTGGCGGCTAAGGCTGTTTTTCTCTTGGATGACAACGATTTCAAGGAACACGCCGTGTTTCTTCGTAGGGCGCTTGAACAAGCAGGCGGAGAACTAGAGGAACATTTGATAACTCCTTCGTATTCGATTCCCACCAAGAACCATGGCGTTAGACTTTACGAGCACTATCATCCTTACGGTAGAGCGTGGGTGGTGAATTTCCCAAAGCCGCCAAACAAGGCTAGGGTTGAATCGTCGCCTAAGAATAGGCTTGGTTCGTCATTGGCACGGAAATAGCATTAGCTTCTGGCAGCGAGTTTTATGTCGTCGGCGGTGACGGTCTTTCTTCCGGCGTGCTTGGCGAGTTGGACTGCCTTTTGGCAAATGTCGAGCGCGGCTTCTTCCAAAACGTCGGCCAAGGCTTCTGACGCGTCTTCGCTGACTCTCTCAGCTCCAGCCTTTCTTACGAGCCTTTCAACGGGTGCGAGGGGAAGGTCTGACATTAATTCATCACCTTTGAGTGCGTCCGTGCACTTTCTAGCTTTGTGCGTGCTTGCAATTGCTTTCAAGCGCGTGCGCGCTTGCTTTGCCGCTTGCGCAGATTAAATAGTTTGGCGCCGCTTAATAAGATTGCTTTTGTTTGCCTGCAGTGGCAATGAGGGGAAATGGTTGGTTGAAGCTTCTGGCGAGAGTCTTGCGTCTGCGCGGGAGTACCAGCTTGGCGCGGCGCGAGAAGTGCTTGCCAACGGCAATTCGCTCGTCATAATGCCAACTGCGCTTGGCAAGACGCTGGTTGCCGCTCTTGTAGCAAAAGAGCTTCTCTCCAAAAAGCCCAAATCCAAGATTCTTTTTCTTGCTCCCACAAAGCCGCTGGTAATACAGCAGTCAGCAAGGCTTGAAAAATTGCTTTCCCTTCAAGAAGGCCAGTCGGTTGTAATTACTGGCGAGATTGCGCGAGAAAAGCGCGCCGAAATCTATGCCGACGAGTCGGTTCGAGTTGTTTGCGCAACTCCCCAAACTATTGAGAACGACTTGCATACTCAAAACGGGCTGGCAATAGCTGGGTTTTCCTTGGTGGTTTTTGACGAGGCTCACCGCTCGGTGGGTGACTATGCTTACACTGCGGTTGCAAGCGCCGCGCGCCTGCACGCAAATACGCTTTTGCTTGGGCTTACTGCCTCTCCGAGTGCCGACGAGCACAAGGTGCGAGAGATTTGCACCAACCTTGCAATCAAGCACGTGGTGTCAAAGCAGGAGACTGACGAGGATGTTGCGCAGTATGTACAAAAAATCGAGCTGGATTGGAAGCCAGTCGAGCTTCCGGCTGAAATGAAGGCGTTGCGCGATGAGATTACGGCGCTGGCGCAAGAGCCTTACGGGATTTTGCGCATCATCGAGTTTTTGGGTTTGACTTCCGGCCGTCCCAACAAGACGCAGCTTTTGGCTGCCCGCGGAAGGCTTGCAGTGTCCAAGAGTCCTGCGCGCTTTCGTGCAATGAGCCTGCTTGCGCGATTGATGAACCTGCTGCACGCGCAAGACTTGCTTGAAAGCCAAGGGGTAAGCGCGCTGCACAACTACCTGCTCAACCTGCACAAGCGGAAGGAAGAAAGTAAGGCTGTGCGCGATTTGGCTGCAGACTTTAGGATTGTCCGTATGCAAAAACGGTGTGAAGACCTTATTGCTCTGGGAATAGACCACCCTAAGCTGGATTTTCTCTTGGATTTGCTCAAAAACAAGGTATCGCAGTCAAAATCGGCATTAGTTTTCGCGCACTACCGCGACAGCGTCAAGAATATTCTCGAAAGGGTAAACGCCCAAGGGATAGAGGCGAAAGTTCTGGTAGGCAAGAGCGGCGAGGGAATGTCGCAAAAACAGCAGGCTCAAGTAGTGCAGGAGTTTCGCGACAAGCTCTTTCCCGTGTTAGTAAGCACTTCAATCGGCGAGGAAGGCTTGGATATTCCTGCCGTTGACGTAGTAGTCTTTTACGATGCAGTTCCAAGCGAAGTGCGGTTGATACAGCGCAGGGGGCGTACCGGCAGGGTGCGAATGGGCGAGGCAATAATGCTTTTCACGAAGGACACTAAGGATGAGGCTTACCATTGGTTGAGCCGCAGCAAGGAAAAGAAAATGCAGGGAATAGTTGAGAAAGTTAGGGACGAGTTTTCGGCAAGCCAAGCGCAGCAGGCGGTTGAGGCGGCTCAAGCTGCCGAACCGTCCGGCCAGTCGAGCTTGCAAGACTATTCAGAGAAAGCGTAGGTTGGCGTAGTGCGGGCGTCGTGTGTTTTTCGGTTTTTTGTTTGAAGGGTGTTAGAATTAAATGGCGTTTGAAGACTTTCCTTTTGAGCAAGGCAAAGTGGCGTGCCTCGTTGACGATCGCGAGAATGGCGAGTGCGTTGTCGAGCTTGAACGGCTTGGTGCGAAGCTTCACCGTTGTAGGCTGCCGGTTGCCGACTTTGTCTGCAGCCCGCGCGCGGCAATAGAACGCAAGACCGCGGCAGACTTCGAGTCAAGCGTGCTTGACGGGAGGCTGTTTTCGCAGGCGCGCGAGCTTTCGGCGTGCTTTGCAGCGCCAATAATCGCAATTGTCGGCAAAGACTTCCAGCGGCTCGACCGCAAGGCGCGCCGCGGGGCGTTCATTTCGCTTGCAGTCGATTCTGGCGTGCCCGTATTCTTTCTAGAGGATGAAAAGGCGCTTGCCGAATTCATTTACGCAGTTGCCTTCCGCGAGCAGCTCGTGCCGCGCAGGCAAGAAAAACTGCGGTTTGAGAAGCGGGCATTCACCGGCTTTGAGGCCCGCCAGTTCATAGTGGAAAGCCTGCCTGGAGTCGGCCCGACTTTGGCAAAACAACTCTTGGAGCACTTCGGCAGCGTAGAAAACGTTTTCACTGCGCTTGAAGAAGAGCTTTTAGAAGTTGAAGGAATCGGCGGGGAAAAGTCGCGCGCTATACGCAAGCTAATTGAAGAATCGTCCGGCAAGATGTAGTCCGCGGTTTGAAAAACAATTAAAAGAAATTAGAAAAAGAAAAGATTGGGGCGTATTGCGCCCCCCTTGTGTAACTGATTTAGCCGAGGATTTTCTCGAGCTCTTTCTCTTTCTTCTTGGTTACGTTTGCAATCGAGTCCTTCATTCCAAGGCCAATTGCTATTGCGCTTCCAAGCCCGAAGGCGAGAGCGAATCCTGCTACTATCAAGGTGAAGAAATCCTTCAAGATTGACACGTCGGCTCCTGGCAAAATCAACGGCAGCGACACTACTAGTGCGGTGTAGCCGACGAAAATCTTGACTGACAAAGCCAGCAGCTTGGGGAAGGGAATGTCTGCCGCCTTCTTCAGCCTATCTGCAACGTAGTCAACGCCAATTAGCGCAACTACCAAGATGGTCACTCCCTGAAGCAGGTTGGGCAAGTATCCCAAGAACCACATCGTAAGGAAAGTGATGAAATCTAGGCGCACAGTGCCTGCGGCAATGCCGAGGAAAACTGCGAACGTCGAAAGCTTGACCAGCGTCTTGATGATTTCAGTAACTGTAAAGCCCATGAGCGCGTCGTGCACGCCTTTTTCAGCAAGCTTCTTTTCCAAGCGCATTTCCTTAAGCCCGCGCTCGACTATTCCCGCAAGTGCGCGTGCTACTAGGTAGCCGACGCCGAGAAAGATGAGCACTACGAGAAAGTCGGCAAGCCCGCCAACAAAATTCTGCGTTATCTGCCCAACTGCGGCAGTAAATCGTTCCTGAAGAGTCTCCAAAGCCACTTTAACCCCTCCAATGCAAGGTTTTTATACATTAACCAAAAGCCCTTTTTAAACCTTACCGGGATGCGGTGTGCGCCCGCAATTTGTGCCTTGGCCTGTTTCTTGCGCTTTTCCAGAAAGGCTTTTAAGAGCGCGGCGACGTAATTTTACTGTAATTGTCTTTCACGTACCGGCTTTGGCCGTGCGGAAGTCGATTTCTTCCATTTTCAGAGGTTGATGAAGACATGGTACAGTATCACAAGGAACCAAAGACTAAGGCTTCAGGCACTGGCGGCAAGCGCAGGGCGCAACGCGACAAGCTTTTAGCACACTTCGGTGGCTTTTTCTCGAGGACCCACTATTCCAAGGAAGCCCTCAAGGAAACGCGCGAAGTCCGCCGCAGCAAGGGCGGTTCAGTCAAGCAGGCCGCAAAAGTAGTGCTTTACGTCAATGTTGCAGTAAGCGGCGGCTTGGTCAAAAAGGCAAAGATTCTCAACGTCGTCGAGACGCCGGACAACCGCAATTTCTCGCGCGAGAATTTGCTTACAAAAGGCGCCATTGTCGACACTGATTTGGGAAGGGTGCGGATAAGTTCGCGGCCCGGCCAGTCGGGAACGATAAACGCGATTTTCGTCGAGGCAAAAGCCCCCGCGCCGGCAAAGAAAGAGCACGCCAAGCCGAAAGCTTGAGTTAAAACCCGCCTTGATCGGCGGTCCTTTTTTTCTTTGTCTTGCTTCTTCGTACCAATAGGGGAACCGGAAGCTTTAAATACTGTCAACAGCAGGAATTTATATACTTATCTCTTCCGGGTGTGCCTTTTTGGTGCGCTCGTTCACTTTTCACTGCTTACGTTTCACTCTCAAAGTTGAATTAAATGCAGTTTACTGCGCTTCGGCGCACCATCGATGGCTTGTACCTGCTTAAGTGCAGCGAGCCGGCGAGGTTTGACCAGCCAATTGCGCTGTGTACTGAGGATGGAACGAGGGTTGGAAAGCTGGTTGAGACAATCGGCCGCGTTTCTTCTCCATTGTATCTGGCAACTTCGCAAGGAAAGGAATTGGAAGGAATTAAGCTTACACCCTGCACCCAAGAAAGTGCCAGGGAACGAAAGTAAAAAGGTGGTTTGAATGTTCAAGTGCCCGGACTGTTCAAGTAAAAGCCTCAAACGCGATGCCGAACGCGGAGAAGTAGTCTGCCGTAGTTGCGGACTAGTTGTAGAGGAAGATATGGTTCAGGAAGGACCCGAATGGCGGGCTTTCGACTCGGAACAACGCGCAAGCCGCGCTCGTACTGGTGCTCCCCTCAAGTACATGTCGCCCAACAAGGGACTGGTCACTGAAATCGACCAGTACAACCGCGACATCCGTGGAGGCAAGATTGCCCCTGCGCAACAGGCACAACTCTACCGGATGCGCAAGTGGCACAAGCGCGCTTCAATCAGCAACAGTATTGAGCGCAATCTTGCGATTGCATTAACCGAGCTTAACAGGGTAGCTTCCCACCTCGGCCTGCCGGAAAGCATCCGCGAAAGCGGGGCTTTGCTTTACCGCAAGTGCGTCGAGAAGGGTTTGATTCGTGGAAGGCAGATTGAAAGCGTCGTTAGCGCAGTGCTCTACGCGATTTGCCGCCAGTACGGCATTCCCCGAACTCTCGACGAGATTTCAGCTGTAGCCGAAATACCGAAGAAGGAAATCGGCAGGACCTACCGTCTTGTAACGCAAGAACTCCACCTCAAGGTTCCATTGACCAACCCGCGCTTTTACATCTCGCGCTTTATTACCGAACTCAAGCTTTCGGGCGAGACGCAGGAAAAGGCAGTAGACTTGCTTGACCAGGCCATTGAGAAAGGCCTCATCAGCGGTCGCGGCCCAATGGGAGTCGCCGCAGCGGCAGTATACATTGCCAGCGTGATGACGGGAGAGCGCAGGACCCAAAAGGAAGTGGCCGACGTTGCAGGAGTTACCGAAGTAACCATCCGCAACCGCTACCGCGAGCTCAAGAAGTCGCTCAACCTCGACGTGCAGATTTAAGGCTGGCCGACGCTAGAGTATAATTAATTCTCTTTGGGCGCTTTTGCGCCAAATCTTTTTCTTAACTTTCCAGCGCGAGCGTTGTGCGCTACTTTTGCAGTTTGTGTTTGCCTTCTTTTTCCAAAAAGCGTCTTGCAAGGAAGAGCGCCGAGATTACTCTTGCTTCAGTAAGCTCGCCGTTGTCGACGAGTTGCTCGAACTTTGAGAAGAGTTTCTTCACTATTTGTGGTTGTTCGTGCTCGTCTCCTTGCAGCTTGCTTGGCGTAAGCTCGCGCGCGAGAAAAACGTGCGTTCTTTGGTTTGACCAGGCGGGCGTGGTAGTAAACACTGCAAGCTTATCCAACTTTGCGGCTTTCAGGCCAGTTTCTTCGGTAAGTTCGCGCTTCGCAGCAGCCAACGGCTCTTCGCCGTCATCGACCATGCCTTTTGGCAGCCCCAACTCGTAGCTGCCCGTTCCGGCGCAATACTCCTTGATTAGCACGATGTTGCCTTCATCGTCCAAAGGTACTATGAGCGCGCCATTGTTGCGGTCGATTGCCTCAAACGTGGCTTTCTTCCCTTGGCCGAAGTCAACTTCATAGCTCTTGACTTTGAAGCGCTTTCCCTCAAAAACAGTGCGTTGCTGCGTGATTTTAGGCATGACTAGCTTAAGCTAAAACAAGTTTTAAAAGATGTTGCGGATAGTTTGCCTAAAATTGTCTACAGTGATTTCGGGAAAGTTTCCGCAATCTGCTTGACAGTAGCGTTCGTGCGAATGCCAGTTGTCGAAAAGTGGGTTGTCGAGGCGGTAAAGCCCTTTTTTTGCAGCGCTTCGACGGAGTCTGCCGTCTTTGGCGGCCGCCGTACAATTTTGGATGCAAGTTCGTGCAACTCAAAAAAGAAGGGCGGAAGCGTGTTTTCCGCAGCAAGCGCGAAGAGCGTTTTTTCGATTTGGTTCTGGTTGGGCTGGGAGAAGCCTTTCTTTGGAAGCAGTTCAATCATTTTTGCCAAAAACTGGTCGTCGCACAGCCTTCCAAGCCACAGCGGACCGGCATAATCCATTTTGGTGCCGCACGCCGGGCATTTCTCCACCTTGTTTTGTCCGTACGCGTGCTCTAGGCAATTGCGGCAAAGCGAGATGAAGCCAGTATTGCTGGCGTTGGCGGTGTTGAGTGTTTTGGATACGCGTGAATCGTTGGCTTTCTTTGTTTTGTTGGTTTTTGGCGCTTTTTCAAGGAGCATCAGTGTCTTGACAGCGTGGCCTTGGTAAAAACTGAATAGCGGCTTGGCTTGCCTGCCGTCCTTGGCAGCTGTTCGCGAGACTTTTTCCATCATTATTCGTAGCGCGTTGTCGTGCGTAAAGCCGCAGCGCATGGGCTTGCTGGCGTAGTTTCGAATGCAGGTTGCTTGTTCCTTGCCTGAAAGCGCCGCCAAGTCTGTTGCTGTTACTGAAATGACTCCGCCGTCGCGCACTGCCTGCACTGCGGGCTGGAGGAAGGGTACGGGCGTGCCGAACGGGTCTACCTCCACAAAGTCGAAGGAGTGCTTTTCCTGCGTCCCGAAGAATTCGTTGAGCTCACCTTCGACGACAACTGCCTTGCGGGAAAGCTTGTTTGCAGTAATGTTCTTGCGGAGAAGTTGTGTTGCGTAAGGGTTGGCGTCAACAAAGTACACTTTGTTTACGAAAGCGTTTTCAAGCGCGTAGCGCACTCCCCGCGCTCCCGTTGCGCACAGCCCGTCGACTGCTTTGATTTTATGGAAGCCTTCAAGCAGTTCTCCGCACGCTGACAGCGCAAGCGACGAAATGCTTCGGTTGAACGACATGCGCGGGTTGTAAAAGGCCAACTTATGGAATGGGTCTTGCGCAGCCCCCTTTGGAACTACCAGCTTGGCCTTCTCTTCGACAGTGGCTTCAGTTTCGAGCTTTTCCAGTTTTGGTTCTGGCTGGATGGTTTTGGGCATGTTAGTCTCTAAATATGTGCGCGGCAAGCAATTTATCTTCGATTGAGGCTATTGTTGTTGAGGTTGTTACCGTAGTTATGCACAGGCCAAGAACGCTGGCCGAGCTTCATAGCATTGTCGAAAAAAGTACGGCGGCGAGGATTGTGCTATAGCTAAAGGTTTAAGTATTTGAACTTCTTATTTTATGTATGACTTGGAACCTTCCGTCGGGGGAAGCGTTTTTGCCGCGCGTTTCCGTTCCTGACTTAAAACGGCGTGCGGCTAAGGAAA
>Ga0163199_1000775_pt1 | contig 20013 bp, 19 predicted proteins | sample PL_2010_150m_FD_113537 | JGI IMG/M metagenome (GOLD analysis project Ga0163199, IMG submission 113537) | Freshwater microbial communities from Powell Lake, British Columbia, Canada to study Microbial Dark Matter (Phase II) - PL_2010_150m | ecosystem: Environmental > Aquatic > Freshwater > Lake ...
ATATTATCCCCTACAACGAAAGCTCCAAGCTGCGCTCCGTGGCCGCGAACAAGGCCAACGGAAAGATCATCCTGGACCTCAAGCCCAGCACCACCGCAGGAAAAACAACGCAGGCGCTTTCCGGCGACATTCAAATTAACGGACCGGGAACGCTGGAGGTGCTTGCAGGCCGAAACTTGGATCTCGGAACCGGGGAAAACTTCACGGATGGCAGGGGGAACGGGATCACCAGCGTCGGAAAGGCCCGTAATCCATTCCTTCCCTTTGCAGGAGCCGACATAATTGCCTTCGCCGGGGTCGGTGGACGCTCGGGAGGCCCCGCGCTGGGACTTGCCAGCAGCGTCATGGATTTTTCGAAGCTTCCCGATACGGCGCCTGTTACTTCCGAGGCCGGCGCCATCAAGTCTCTCGTAGCGTTCTTTGATGCGCTCAAGGAGGCGGGCGTGGAGTTTGCCACGTCAGGAACCTACGACATCGGCTTCGAGGCCGTGGATCTCGTTTTTGGTGACAAGGACTATAACGGAGAGATCTTCACACGGGCCCGCGATATTCGAACGACCAGCGGCGGGAAAATCACACTGGGAGCGCCCGGCGGCGGCTTGACACTGGCTTCCACCATCACGGGCAATCCGAAGGTCCCGCCGGGGATCGTTACCGAGTATGGAGGCGAGATCTCGATCTTTGCAAATGACAGCGTTGATATCGGCCAGGCGCGAATCTTTACGCTGCGCGGCGGCGATCTCACAATCTGGTCAACCACCGGAGACATCGCGGCAGGCACGGCACCGAAAACGGTGGTGACAGCCCCGCCGACGCGTGTGCTCTTTGATACGACGAGCGCGGATGTGTTGACGGATCTTGGTGGATTGGCAACGGGCGGCGGCATCGGGGTTCTGGCGTCGGTGAAGAATGTCGAGGAGGGAAATGTCGCCCTGATCGCTCCGAATGGAACAGTTGATGCCGGTGACGCGGGAATCCGGGCAACAGGCAATATCGTTATCGCCGCGGTCCGGGTTCTAAATGCCGACAACATTTCCGCGGGTGGCTCGACGATCGGCGTGCCATCAGCACCGGTTGTGGCCGCCCCGAATGTTTCGGGACTCACTTCCGCCTCGTCATCTGCTGCTGCCTCGACAGCGTCGGTTGACCAGGTGGCAAGCAAAACCTCCCAGCAACAACAGCAGCAGGAAAATACGCCTTCGGTTATCTCCGTGGAGGTTCTGGGATATGGGGGAGGCGAGGAAGAGTAAGCTTGCACGCCGTTGGAGCGAAGTCGGAATGCCGAATTGGGAAGCGCAGGGGCCGCATGAAAATCATCTGCCCGCTATGACCAGATCGTCTCATTCAGCCTGCGAACTGCTTCGAATCTGGAGAAAACCATGTCCATGAAATCAGGCCCAATGCGCGGGAAGGCCAAATCCCGTCGGAGAGCCGGGGCTCCATCAGCCCAGGCTGAGACGGCTGCTACCATGGCCACAAGTGGCCAGCCGGGGTGTGCACCAAGCCGCAAGCCGTCAGTGCTTTCAATATCACGGGTTTTCCAAATTCTCCTTTGTTTGTGCCTTTTCCTGGCCGCTTTGGTCATCATTGCGGATACCATTGTCAACGTGCGCATGGTCGGAAAAATTTCCGCCGTTTCCTTCAGTGAGTTTAAAGCGGGAACCCTGCGGGTTTCACCCGGCGCCCGAGAGGAGTCCCTGGTCCTGCCTTATACTTCCATGGACGCCAGGTGGTGGGTGCTCCACACCGAGAACCTTCTGAAGACACACTCCTTTCGTGCCAGGGAGACGATCCTTGATAATGCTCCGCAAGGCCGGGATGTCCACTGGAGTTCGCTGCTCATATGGATTCTGGCGGGACTAGCGAGCCTAATATCCTTGGTGAACGGTCAACCCGCGTGGACCAATGTGGCGGAGGCGGCCATGGCCGCAGGCCCCCTGATGTTGATCGTTTCCGTATTGGGACTTGCGGTTCTGGTTTCCCGGAGGTTTGGCTGGACAGCAGCGGTATTGATGGTCGTCGTTTTCGTGACGAACCCGGCCATCTACCGAACCTTTCGCTGTGGTGAGGCAGACCACCATGGAATTGCGATGGCATTTTCAATGACCTGCCTTCTTTGCCTCATGGCTGGAGGCTGTGGATTCACCAGGCCAAAACGGGGAGCTTCCCGGGACCTGACAGACACCTGCTGTCCTCCCCTGCGTGATGCGGAGAAATGGTTCCGTCTCTCCGGCGTTTTGGGGGCGGCCGCGCTTTGGATCAGTGCGGCGGCAGCCATCCCGATTCTTTTTGCCACTGCCCTCGGAGGCCTCCTGACTGCCTGGTTCGAGCGAAAAAACAAGACGGACGGAGGCTCCACACCGGAGCTCTGGTCCACCTGGGGAATCTCCGGTTGCATTGCGAGCCTGTGTTTTTACACCTTGGAATATTTCCCGGATCACCTCGGCTGGAGGCTGGAAGTCAACCACCCGGTTTACGCCCTGTCGTGGCTGGGCGGCGGGTTTCTCATGGCACGCGCGATCCGCCTGATGAATGGGGGTTACTTTGTGCGTTCAACACCAGCGGACATGTTGCGGTTTACCGGGTGCGTGCTTCTCGCCGCATTGCCGGTCGCTTTGATTGCGACGATTCCGCAGCAGGTATTCTGGGTTTCAGACCCATTCCTTCTCGCACTTCACCAGAACTTCATTCTGGAATTTCAAAGCATGTTCAGTTTCATCAAGTCTTCCGGAAACTATTTCTGGTGGTCAATTCACTACGGATGGCCGTTCTTTGCGGTGGCGGGAACCGTAATTCTTTGGTGGAGGGGGGAACTAACGATTTTTGGCAAACGCTCACTCGCCCTCCTTTTTCCGCCGGCTCTGATCACGCAGTCTTTGGCACTGCATCAAATCCGGTGGAGTTGGAATGCCTCGATGGGGATCTGGTCTCTATGCGTGCTCGCGCTTTTTATCGGATCTCAAAAACAGGATGGAACCGGAAAGCCTGCGGTAACTACATGGGGCATCACGGTTGTAGCCTGGTTCGCGCTCGTCTGCTCGCTCGCTCCACAGCTTCTCGGGCAGATTGAGATTGAAAAGAGCTGTTTGAGTCCGATCAAACAGGTGACGGCAAACGGTTTGATCCTCCGGGATATTGCGCATCGCTTGATCCAGTCAAGCCCTTCGGCACTGCCTGTCGTTCTGTCCGGCCCGGACTCATCGACCGAGTTGGCATACTACGGAGGGATTAAAACCCTCGGCACGTTATACTGGGAGAATATGCCCGGCCTCAAGCGGGCGGCAGCCATCTTTGCGGCCCGGGATGACAATGAGGCGCTGCAAAAACTCACTGAAGCCGGAGTGTCACATATCGTCATTCCCTCTTGGGACAACATCGGCGAGCCTTACGCGCGGCTTTACACGAAATACGAAAGCTCGCAGGGTGAGTCGGGAGCCCTGTTTTTCAAGGATCTCCTGGAGGAAAAAGCCTGCCCGCAATGGCTGCGGCCATTATGCTATCCCATTCCGACGGGCACGGGGGCGGACTCCGCTTCGGTGAAAATTTTTGCCGTTGTCCCGCAACAGAGTCTTTTCGAATCCTTTTACTATCGCGGCATTTACTATTGGGAGAGTAAGGAGTTTGAGAAATCAAAAGCCATGTTCGAAAAGTCGCTGGCGATCCATCCCCGCGATCCATTAATCGAGGACTATCTGCGCAGGATTGCTATTGAGACCCAAAGCCACGAGGGACAATGAGGCGTAGGGCAGCATAGCATGACCCCGACAGTTCCTACGAAGCCTTAGCGAATCGGGTGTCTCCCGGTAGCTTCACGCCTCTGGTGGGCAGGGGCTTTTATGACGAAATTGTCGCTTTTGCGATTTGTGGTCATTCCTATATTCTTTTTTGCATGACCCGCCCAACTCTTCTACTCGGTTGTTTGATTCTTTTCCCTCTGGTGGCCCGTTCCTCGGACAACGCACAAACCGACTACGTCCGGGCGCGAAATTTTCTTTCCGGAAATGGGGTTGCGGCGGATCCACAGAAGGCATACTCCCTCTTTCAGAAAGCCGCAGAATCGGGCGACGTGGAAGCGAAGGCTGCTCTCGGATACCTCTCATTCACAGGCAAAGGAACCGCGAAGGACGAAGTGAAAGGAATCGAACTGCTACGGGAGGCAGCGACCGCCGGTTCTCCTAAAGCTGCTTTCAATCTTGCGCAGATCCAGATGAAGAACGGTCGCACTTACGAGGCTCTGGATTTCATGACTAAGGCGGCGGACGGCGGGATGCCCGAGGCGGAAATCGTGCTTGCGGACTGGTATTATTTCGGCCAGCCCGGTATCGATATCGATTACAAAAAGGCCTTCGAATTTTACAGCCGTGCGGCTGAACGCGGAAACCCGGTCGCCCAGAATGCGCTTGGTTCGATCTACTACAATGGTTTGGGACAAGCGCGGGACCGGAAGAAGGGCGTTGAATATTTCCGCAAAGCTGCCGAGCGGGGGGTTGCAAGGGCTCAGGTCAATCTGGCCAAGGAATATATCATGGGAGACGAGGTCCGGCGGGACAAAATCGAAGCCCTGAAGTGGTTATTCCAAGCGAATGCACAGGGCGAAGTCACAGCCCGGAACACGCTCAAAGACTTCATTCGCGGAGTTTCCCAGGAACAAATTGAGATCGCGTTAAAAGAAACCGGGCTAGAACGGGATGTCGCTCTGAATCTTGAGAATTGAAGCCGTTCCCGCTCCTGCAAAATAAATCAGTTATCAGGGCGGAGTAGACGGGGTATTGGCGCGGGCGCTCTCCTTGACGAATGCCTCCCAGCCGTAGCGTGCGCGGAATGCATCATCGGCGGCAAGTTGCTGGTTTCTCCATGCCTGCTCTTTTGAAGTTCCGCCGGCGGTTTGCTGGTCCACGGCATCAATAAAACTGTTCGCCATGCCGGCCACTTCCTGCTGGGACACCGGATCCAACACCGACCCGGATCCAGGTTCGGCTAATGCGGCCGGCACAACTGCCGAAGGCGGAACTTCGATCCCTGCTCCGCCTGCCATTTGGACTACAGGCACTTGGTTGACTGGAGCTGCGGCGGCATATGTTCCGGACGCTGATGCCGTTGGTTGGAAACTTGATGCTGGCGTCGCCAATGTCGGGACTCCCCCTGAAGCCGAAGAGGAGGAAATCCGCGGGGTGTGCTGACTGACCGATACCGGGATGGATTTTCCGGATGAAAATGAAGGAGCGACGGATTGGACCGAAGCTGTATGCGAAATATTTGGAAGCACCGTTTGCGCCTGTGGAGCGTTTGGCGGATTTTGTGGGGTTTTCTGTGCGGGTTCCGCGTGGGTTTCCGGGAAAACAATCTTCTGATCGTCAAAAGAATTCGTCTTGTCAAAAGTTGGTAATGAAGCGCTCGCCTGTATCCGGGTTTTCACGCCGCTGAAGAAAAACGCCGCGCCTGCGGCCGCTGACAGACCGACGATACTGATAACTACTGCCAATCTTTTCATGCTGTATTTCTCCCAAAACAAGGCTGGCGCTGGACCGAAGTCCAGCGCCAGCGTGGATTGTTAAATCGGTGTTACCCGATGTTGTTTGGACTAGGGAGCAACGAGGCCACCGTCATCCGAGCGGCTGACATTCATGCTCGAGATCGCGAGGCCGGCGTTGCCGAGGCTTCCAGGAATACCGGCGATGATTGCGTCCTTAAGGGTAAGAAGGTCATCAACATCCGAACCTGTCACCCAGAAGAGGTGCTCATAACCCCAGAGGGTGTATTGGCCGTTCTGGATCAGTGCCGGTGTTGTAATTCCCCCGGAATTCACGCCCAGCGTCACGCCGTTGTATGCAAGAGCGACAGCGCCATTGGTGACTGCGGTGGTGCTGTCGTTGGTGCCGAGATAACTGACCAGAACCACATCCTGCGGCGAGCCGATGTTGGTACCAGCGGCGTTCTTGAGCTGCACGCTTGTGGTGGTTCCACCGAGAGCTGTGGCAACGGTGCCGCCACTCGAATAACCGCCGTTGCCAGCAGTGTCGGTGTTGTAGATGAACGAAGCATTGGTGCCGTCACCGGTAGGCCACAACTGGAGCGTGGAGATCGTCAGGGACGGCTCCGTGCCGGATGTGGTGGCTTTCCACTGCTGAACGAGCCCTGTGAATCCGAGGCCCGTCTCGGCAAAAACCGAAACGCGTGTCCCGGACCCGTCATTGCGACCGGTGAACAGAACGCTCTTCGTGTCGGAGGCATTACCGGTGAACAGGCTGAGCGGCTGTGTGCCACCCGCAAGAGCGCGGAATTGCTGGCTCGTGATGTTCGTGATGGTGGCGCCCTGGTTGGCGACCATGCGGAACGCGATCACACCGGCGTTTTCGCCGGTCACGGTTCCGTTGTCATACGGAGTCGAGCTGGCATAAACGTCAGAGAACGCGAGCTGAGCAGGCGAGCTCGTGTCGAGGGACCCTGTCGGGGCGTTCGCGACTCCAGTGCCGTTCATCGTCGTGCTGGTCGGCAGGAAGCCGATGTTGTTCTGCTGCGCGAGATCGCGCACGCCTTCAACGGATCCGGACCACTGGGTGCGGATCGTCGTGTTGCCGGTGATGCCAGGGAGAGATCCTTTGAAGATCTGGTAGGTGGCACCGGTGAACGAAGCGCCGTTGTAGGCATATTCAACGCTGGTGAACGAGTTCTTGATGGCGGTGGACGCCGCGGACCGGAACGCCGTGGCGCCCGTGATGTTGATCGTGACGTCCGCCATGGCCACGGGGGCCAGGGCTGCGACGGCAGCAATTGCGAGGATATTTTTGAGTTTCATTTTAAGTAGTATATGAGTTGTTGAATTTCAGGCTTTGACTTGGCGACGGCGGACCGCAAAAGCGACCGCGACCGCACCGATTCCGAGCAGCGCATAGGTCGAAGGTTCGGGAACTGCGGAAACCGCGCTGATCTGACCGGATTGGTTGATCACAAACGTGGTTTCGTAGCTTCCTGTCTTCGCCGTGCCGGTCGGGCTGGCGTTGGTGGTGGTTTGGAGCACGCGATACAGATCGACGGCGCCCTCGACGTTGCTGACAGGACCGAGCGATCCGGTGGACCAGGCCGAGGCAGTGAAGATCTGCTCAATGCCGGGGTTGATAGCACCGAAGTCTGACACCGGGCTGGTGAAGGCCGTGTAGCTCTGGGCTCCGGCCGAGCTGATGACAGCGACTGCGCTATTGTTCCCAGAAGCGGTAGCTCCGGCGTATGTCGTCTGGTTCAGAACCAGCGCGTTGCCAGAGATCGTGCTCATGTTCGCGTTCGAGAAACCGGTCGGAGTCGTGCTCTTCGCGGTTCCAACAGTTCCAGCCGAGGTCCGCGAGCGGGACATATAAACCGTCTGTCCGGGATCGCCGTTGTTGACTGTTCCACCGCTGGCATCGGAGATGTTTGTAAAGGCGCCGATGACACCGAACGAAAGGTCGGTGCGGTTATACCACTCGGTGGCATTTCCGGCGCCGGTTCCAAACGTGTTGGACAGGTCGGTGAAGATGTTGGTGATGTTCAGTGAATTGGTGCCATTGAGGTCACGGTAGGTCGTGGACTGGCCGAGGTTGACCAGCACGTTCGATGACGCACCGACTCCTCCAGTCACACGGAATCCCATGATCAAGTCACCCGCGTTGTACGTGGCAGCATTCGCCCGAGTGCCTGTGAAGGCAATCGAAGCAAGCACCGCACACGCAAGCAGTGATAATTTGGATTTAAGCATGTTTTTGTATTTTGGTTTGTGGCAGCGGCTCAAACCACCCGAACAAGCGTGACTCTTTGCCCACTGACGCGCCGAGGAATCGCGGATTTCCCGGGGTAAGGCTAGGGGAGTATTGTTACGTTTTTGTCACAATTGCCGCCCTGCGGGCGGAGTGCGCAAGAAAATGCGAAATTGGGAATGCGAAATGGGAGAACTCGGACGACACAGCGGTCGTCCCTCCAGCGACGGACAGTGTGTGCCTGCGCATAGTTGACAGATTTCCAGATATCTGGTAATCTGGTTATATGAAGACCACGCTGGAGATTCCGGATGATATTTATCGGTCCTTGAAGGTCCGTGCAGCGGCCGAGGGGGTCACGATGACCAGGATCATAACTGCAGCACTCAGATCCGCCTTATCCCGGCCTGCGGATACCGGGGAACGTCCGATAAAAAAGCGGGAGGAGCGTAAGATCGGAGAGTGGCTGGAGAAGGAGGCGGAATTTCTGGAAACCATGCGTGGGCCGGTCCATGGCCGGAGCGCGATTGAGGATTTGATCGGAGGACGACGGTGAAGGTGGTCGTGGATGCCAGCGTGATTCTGGCCTTTGTCATCCCGGAGGAAAACGAGCATGACGAGGCGGCGCGGTTTCTTGCGTATTGTGAAACCGGGAAACATCAAATCCTGTTCCCGACACTCGCCCTGGCGGAGGTATCCGGGGGTGTGGCCCGGAGGAAGCGCGATCCGGACAAGGCGCCCCTGGCGGTGGCTAGGATGCGACGGCTTTCCGGAGTTCGCTTTTTCCCACTCACCGAGCAAGTTGCCGAAGCCGCTTCCAGGCTGGCGGGACGATGTTCCCTTCGCGGAGCGGACGCGGTCTATTGTCAGATCGCGCGGGAGAAGGATGTTCCGCTGATCACCTTTGATCTGGAAATCCGGGAAAGAGTGGCGGGTGTGGTGACGGCGATTTGCCCTCAGGCCTGGATGGACGCGAGAGCGGTGTGATTTGCCTCGGACGGAATCAGACCGGCGCTTCGTGCTGGTGGAACTGGAGTTCGTAGAGGTTGCGGTAGAGGACCGAACTTTCGAGGAGCTGGTGGTGCGTGCCGGTGGCGACGATCCGCCCGTGATCCATGACGACGATGCAGTCGGATTTGAGGATCGTGGAGAGCCGGTGGGCGATGGCGATGACGGTGCGCCCTTCGGAGAGGCGCTCGAGGGCGGCCTGGATCATGCGTTCGGATTCGGAATCGAGCGCGGAAGTGGCCTCGTCGAGGAGCAGGATCGGAGCATTTTTGAGGAGGGCGCGGGCGATAGCGAGCCTCTGCTGCTGCCCGCCCGAGAGCAGGCATCCCTTGTCCCCGACCACCGTCTCGTAGCCGTCCGGCTGGGCGAGGATGAAGTCGTGTGCGTAGGCGAACTGCGAGGCGGCGATGATCTGCTCGCGCGTGGCGTCGAGCCGTCCATACCGGATGTTCTCGTAAATCGTATCGTGGAAAAGGAACGTCTCCTGCGTGACAACGCCAATCTGCTCGTGGAGCGAGCTCTGGGACACGTCGCGGATGTCGTGGCCATCCACCCGGATGACCCCCTTCTGCGGGTCGTAGAAACGCAGAATCAGGGAGAGAAGAGTGCTCTTGCCGGCCCCGCTTGCCCCGACCAGGGCGAATTTTTTTCCAGACTCGATGGTGAGCGATATGTCTTCGACAGCCGCCTTGTCCACGCCATAGGAAAAGCTCATGCGATCGAACTCGATGCGTCCGGCGCTTTTCTTCAATACCACGGCGTCCGGCTTGTCCTGAATGTCGGACTGGAGTTTCAGCAGGTCGAAAATATTTGTTGCCGACGCCATGCACTTCTGCATGAGCATCGGGATTTTGCTCAGCGACTTCACCGGGTTGTAGAGGAGGAAAATCCCCGCGCAGAGCGCTGCGAACTTGATGAAGCTGATGTGGAAGAAATAGACATACATCAGCGCCAGAACGACGCCGAGCGCCGACACCGACTCGATGAGCGGCTGGACAATGTCGGAGCTCCTCCGCACGCGCAGGCTGTTCTGGCACTGGATTTCACTGGATTTGTCGAACTGCTCTGCCTGATATCCCTCGCGGGCAAACGACTTGATGACGCGGATTCCGGCAAAGGATTCCTGCAGGATGACCGACATCTGGCCCGCCTCGTTTTCCTCGGCCCGCCCGGCTTGGCGGACTTTTTTCCCGAAGAAGACAACCGGGATGATGCAGATCGGAAAAAGGAGGAGCGTGGTGAGGCTGAACATCCAGTCCAGCTTGACCAGCACGATCACCCCGGTGATCACGGCTATGGGGCCCTGCACAATATCCCCCGAGATGGAGGTGAGCGCGTTCTGGGCCATGCGGGTGTCGTTCATGACACGCGAAATCAGCTTCCCGGCTTTCGCCCGGTTGAAGAAGCCAAGCGACTGCGACATCAGGTGCGAAAACAACTGGGTGCGGATATCGCGGAGAACCCGGAGGCTGACCCACGCGAGGCAATAGGAATTGAGATACGAAAAAATCCCCCTGGCCACCATCGCCGCCGGGATCAGCAGGCTGATCCAGATGACCTTTTCAATACCAGGCCCTGTATCCATGCCGGATTTCAGGAGCTGGCTGGGGTTCACGGCGGATTGGCCGGCTGGCAGGATGGCATCCCCGGCGACTTTGATGACGAGCGGGAAAATGCCGTTCAGCACACCGGCGAGGCTTCCGAAAACCAGCCCCAGCACGAATCGCTTCCTGTAGGGTTTGAGATACTGGCCCAGGCGCAGATAGGGATTCCAGAACGCCCGGACGAGTTGGAAAAATGGCAGCTTTTGTTTGGACATCTAAGAGGAATGCGGATTGCGAACATGTGCCAGCGGGAGCTGGCCGGGTAGCCTGCCGCAGGCAGCCCGAAGGGTGAGACGAGCGGGAGCGAGCGAGGCAATTACGGATTGCGGATTGGATGCGGTCATCGGGCGAATCCTCCGTGGAATTGCGAGAAATACCAGTCTGTGAGTTCCTTTCCGCCGAAGAGCCAGATGGCGGCGCCGAGGGCAAGGTAGGGGCCGTAGGGGAGGATGGCCTTCGCCTTATCCCTTGCGATGAGGATGCCGGCCACGCCGAAGATGCAGCCGATGATCGAGGACGAGAAAATCGTGAAGAGGACGGCCTGCCATCCGAGAAAGGCGCCGATGCAGGCGAGGAATTTGACATCGCCGAATCCCATCGCCTCGCGCGGGATGACGACCGAGGCGAGCTGGCCGGAGATCCGGTCCAGCTTGTCGAGTTCGAGCTTTTCGCCTCCCGCCTCGACCCGGTCGTAATGGAACCGGAGCGGCCCGGGAGGAAGCTCGCGCCCGTCGCACACGACCGGGCCGTCGGGATTGAGGACAAGCTGGTCGCTTTCGCGGTTGAAGATGTCCTCCCAGCGGTTGGTTTCGCCGCCGATGTGGAGGTCGGCGCGGTCGCCGTCCCGGACCCAGCAGAATTCTTCCGACTTCTCGAACCGAAGCTTCTTTTTTCCGAAGGCGAGCTTGCCGCCCTCGACCACGAGCCAGAGGAGCCCCGCCCCCAGCGCCGCGCCGGCGAGGGAAAGGCCTCCCGAAACGAGGATTGAGGACGTGCCCATGAGCCCGGGCAACGCGAGGCAGCAAAGGAACCCGGCCACGGTGCCGCCGAGCGTGATCTCATCGGGAATGATGAAGTGCCCGATGTCGATGAACGTGGCGGCGATGAGCAACGAAATCAAAATCCAGTAGGCCGGGGCCAGGGCCATTCCATAACGCACCGCAAGCGCCCAGAAACACGCCGCCGTGAGCACCTCGACGAACAGATAACGCGGAGAGATCCGCCCACCACAGCCCGAACAGTTTCCCCAAAGCGCGACCCAGCTCACCACCGGGATGTTCTCATACCACGGGATCAGCTTGTTGCAGGACGGACAGAATGATCGCTTCGGATTCGAAAGGCTGATTCCCCGCGGCATGCGGTGGATGCAGGCATTGAGGAACGATCCCACAATCGCTCCCAGCACCGCGGAAAATGCCGCGAAGAAGGTTGTCATTCCTTCTCCAGCCCGGGTTCGACGAGCTCGCAGAGCACATGGAGCAAAAACTTCTGCGCCTCCTGGATCCGCGCGGTGACGGTTCCCGGGACCATGATCTCCATATCGGCGGAGCCTTTTGTGAAGCCGCCTCCCTTGCCAAGGAAGACGATGGCTTTCATCCCAATGCGCCGGGCCTCCTCAACGGCCGAAAGCACATTGCGTGACTTCCCGCTCGTGGTCAGGGCGATGAGGATATCTCCCCGGCGTCCGTAGGCGCGGACCTGACGGGAAAAAATTTCCTGAAACGCATAGTCGTTCCCGATCGCGGTGAGCAGCCCTCCGTCGACGGTGAGAGCGATCCCGGGGTAGGGCCGGCGGTCGCCGGAAAACCGGCAGGTGAATTCCGTGGCGATGTGCGCGCTGTCCGCCGCGCTCCCGCCGTTCCCGCAGAAAAGCAGCTTCCCTCCGGACTTGAGGCAATCGAGCACCAGGGCCGCCGCCGCATTGATTTCCGGTTCGAGCGGAGCCAGCGACCGGAACGTCTCGACCGCGTCGTGGAGCGACTGGCCGAACGGGGTCACGGAGTTTGCGGGTTTGGGCATAAACGGGGATCGGTTGACACAAGAGCGCTCAGACGCGGCCATTCGGTCATGTCCATGGATGAAAAGAGATGCAGGTAAGCTCGGACCGCCGGAGCCGGGAACTTTGAGAACAATTCCTCCACCGCGCGCTCCACCTCTTCGGCGGGCGGCTCCACAGGAAGCGACTCGATGAGCCCCTTGCCGTCGTGGGGAATCTTCAGTGAATCCAGAAAACTGCAAACCATCTGCCCGTGCGCGCCCATGATCCACGCCTGCAGGATTTCGGCGGCAAGGTCGGAGTTGGCGGGTTTGCCAAGGGCTTCCTTGATCCAAAGGTTGCGCTCCTCCCGGGGCTTACGCTCCACAAAGACCGGACGAAGTTTGCGGCGCGTTGCCAGCATTCCCGCCATGGTCTTGTAGGCGGCCTTGTCATTCTCCTGCAGCCACGCAAGAACTTCTGTGGCCTCCCCGGCGGAAAACCGGGCAAACAATTCGTGGGATGTCATGAACAGGGCAGGCTATCAGAAATGAACTCCTCCCAGTCAAGCTTCGTGCGTGCCCTGAACCACGCGGAAATCCACGGCAATATGGCTGATCAGGTCGGACCGGGCGATATAAACTTGCGTTTTTCGCGAAATAACGAAATATGGGACACCTCAACGCGCCTGATTCATCCAAACCAGCCACCTGTTGCTGTGCCAAGTCGGGCACCGAGCCCGGGTGCGGGGCGGGCAAACAACAGCCCTGCATGTTCCGGTCTGTGATGATGGGTCTGGTTGGCGTGGCTCTTTGGTGGCTGGCGTATCGCCATCTCGCGCTGGTTGCGGACTGGCTGACCTACTCCATTCTGAAGATGGAACGCGGCACACACCTGGCATCGAGCATGGAGTTCTTTTTCTATGAATCGCCGAAGGTGTTGATGTTGCTCGTGCTGGTTGTGTTCGGGGTGGGGATCGTGCGGTCGTTTTTCACGCCGGAACGGACGCGGCGGATTCTTTCCGGCAAACGCGAGTCCGTCGGCAATGTTCTGGCGGCCCTGCTCGGCATCGTCACACCGTTTTGCTCGTGTTCGGCGGTGCCGCTTTTCATCGGGTTCGTGACGGCAGGCGTTCCGCTGGGTGTCACGTTTTCTTTCCTCATCTCCGCACCGATGGTGAACGAAGTTGCGCTGGTGTTGCTGTTCGGGATGTTCGGATGGAAGGTTGCCGGGATGTATTTGGGCACCGGGCTTCTCATCGCCATCATTGCCGGATGGGTGATCGGGCGGTTGCGAATGGAAAAGCACGTCGAGGACTGGGTATTCGAAACCAAAACAGGCGTCATCACCGCCGAAGAGTCTCCCGACTGGTCCGCCCGCGTCCGGCTTGGGGGGGATGCCGTGAAAGAAATTGTGGGGCAGGTGTGGCTCTATGTCGTGATCGGCATTGCTGTCGGCGCGGGGATCCACGGGTTCGTGCCGGAAAACTTCATGGCATTGATCATGGGAAAAGGGGCCTGGTGGTCGGTGCCGCTCGCCGTGCTTCTTGGGGCGCCGATGTATTCCAACGCGGCCGGGATCATTCCCATTGTGCAGGCGCTGCTTGGCAAGGGAGCCGCGCTCGGGACGGTGCTGGCGTTCATGATGTCCGTCATCGCCCTCTCCCTGCCCGAGGCGATCATTCTGCGCAAGGTCCTCAAGCCCCGCCTCATCGCCACATTCTTTGGAATCGTGGCCTTGAGCATCATGGCGGTCGGTTACCTTTTCAACCTGCTGATGTAAAAAAAATATGAAAAAACTCCAAATCCTCGGGACCGGCTGCGCGAAATGCAATGCCCTGGCGGAAGCCGTGCAAAACGCCGCTGATGACCTCGGCCTCGCATACGAAATCGAAAAGGTCACGGACATCAAAACCATCATGACGTTCGGCGTGATGGTGACCCCGGCCCTGGCGGTCGATGGCACGGTGAAAGTCGCGGGCAAAGTCCCGGGCCACGCTGAACTCAAAGAGCTCCTCGGCACTACCGACTGAAACCCTTAAATGAAAATCAAAAAAACCTCGCAAATCATCGTGGCGATCGTTGCGGTTCTCTTCGTCGCAAAAGCCCAGGAAAACGGGCCGTCCGCTGGAAAACTGCCGCGGTTGGTGGATCTCGGAGCCTTGAAATGCGTGCCGTGCAAAATGATGGCTCCCATCCTCGAAGACCTCAAAAAGGAATACGATGGCCGGCTGGCCGTTGAGTTCGTTGACGTCTGGAAAAACCCGGATGCCGGCAAAGAATATGGCGTCCGGATGATCCCAACACAGATCTTTTATGGCGCGGATGGGAAAGAGTCTTTCCGCCACGAGGGATTCTTTGGCAAGGAGGACATCCTTGCGAAATGGAAGGAGCTGGGAGTGGACCTCGTTGCCAAACCGCGATGACCGGTCTGCGATTGAATTTGCATGGAACAGATCTTCATAACCCTCTCCCGTGCTGTTGACGGTTCGCCGGGCTGGGCCATCTCAGCGGCTCTCGCATGGGGAGTGCTCAGCATTATCCTGAGCCCGTGCCACCTCGCCAGCATCCCTCTCATTGTCGGATTCATTAGCGAGCATGGAAATGTTTCCACGAAGCGGGCGTTTGCGGTTTCCACACTTTTCGCCGTGGGAATTCTGGTGACAATCGCCGCCATCGGCGTTGCAACGGCAGCAGCCGGTCGCATGATGGGTGATGTGGGGCCATACGGAAACTACTTCGTGGCGGTTATTTTCTTCGGTGTCGGGCTGCACCTGGTCGGGGTCATCCCGATGCCGTGGTCCGGATCCGGACAGGTCGGAATGAAGCGCAAGGGCCTCGTTGCAGCATTCGTCCTCGGGCTGGTATTCGGAATCGCGCTCGGCCCCTGCACGTTTGCCTATATGGCCCCCGTGCTGGCCGTGGCCTTCAAAGTCGGCTCGACCAGCTTTCTCTATGGCGCGATCCTCCTGCTCGCTTATGGGATCGGTCATTGCGCGGTCATCGTTGCGGCGGGAACATCAACAGAGCTCGTCCAACACTTTTTGAACTGGAATGAAAAATCACGGGGCATTGCCGTCGTGAAGTTCCTCTGCGGCATCCTGGTCATCCTCGGCGGTGTTTATATGATCTTCACTGCGGGCTGAATCGGCCCTGGAATTTGGAAATGACGATCCGCTTGCCGGCACCCGCACCTTACAAATTTGTGAGCCATGCCGCCGCTCTTCAGAAAGGGGTTGCGCCCCGCGTTGCGGACGCGGAGAATCGCATCCGGATGAAATTTGCGCCCCCTCTCCTCCTCGCGGCACTTCTTTTGTCGGGATGTTCGCGTCCCGCGCCGCCGGCATCCGCGCCGACTCCCCAGCCTCCGGCGGAGGAAAAACGAGCCGGGGTTCCGCCCGTGGCGGTGGACCCCGGGGCATTCCCGGGCACCTGGGTCACGGCAGACGAGCAGGGGCAGGAATTTGAAATCGTGGTATTTCCGGATGGACAGGCGGTCAGCACCTGGGTGAAGGGAACCAACGGAGTCCGCGGGGAGCGGGGATTCTGGCGCACCGACGGAGGACGGCTCCTGGTATTTTTTCAGGACGGCTGGACGGATGTGATCGCGTCAGAGGGATCCGGCTATCTCCACCGCGGGTTCGAGCCCGGTGCGGACTTGACGGGCAAATGGAAAAACGAAGCGCCGGCCCGGAAGCTGAATGGAGACAGCTTCGCTGGAGTCTGGCAGCTGAACAAGGAGCCGGACGGGGAATATCTTTATGTCGCCCTCCAATCCTCGGGACGCGCGTTCAGCACGATCTCGGGTGGAACGGAGGGCAAGTGGGAGCTGACCAAGGACGGAGCCCTCTGCATCTGGCCGGATGGCTGGAACGACCTGATTTATCCGTCCAGCGACGGATATCAAAAGCGATCATGGGTGGGGACCGCCGAGCAAAATGCGACTCCACCGGACATTTCGCCCGCGATCCGGGTCGGGAGCGGAAAATTTTCCGTCACTCCATGAGGGTTTGGTTCGTATAGATCCGGATGACATCATTGTTTCTATTGTGCGGTTCCGCCGCGATTGCGATGGGGATGATGGTTGTGGTCTGGTTTTTTGCGAAGCGGATGGACAATGCCGGGATCGTGGACATCTGGTGGTCGTTCGGATTCGCCCCGGTGGCGGTCTTCTGCGGGATTTTCGGGAGCGGCCAGCCTTTGAGGAACGGCCTGATCGCGGCCATGGTCTGCGCCTGGAGCTTCCGGCTGGGAACTCATCTCTACAAAAGGGTGATGTCGCACCACCCGGAGGAGGACCCCAGGTATGCGGAACTCAGGGCCCAATTCCCCAAACACACATGGCTGATGTTCTTTGGATTTTTCCAATTGCAGGGAGTTTTGATCGCGCTGCTGAGCCTTCCGGTCGCGCTTGCCTGCGCTGACCCGAACGGGAGGATCGAGGCCTTCGAGATAGCCGGGTTGCTCGTTTGGCTGGTGGCAATTGGAGGTGAATCCGTGGCCGATGCCCAGCTCTCCTTCTTCCGCGCGCAGCCTGCAAACCGGGGAAGGGTCTGCGAATTCGGGCTCTGGAGATATTCGAGGCATCCGAACTACTTTTTTGAATGGCTGGTCTGGATCGCGTATTTTGTCTTCGCGCTCGGGTCCCCATGGGGATGGGCCGGCGCGTTGAGTCCGCTGCTGATGCTGTATTTTCTCACCTGCGTGACCGGCATTCCTCCATCCGAGGCGCATTCGCTTAAATCCCGAGGCGACGCCTACCGGGACTACCAGCGGCGGACGAGCGCGTTTGTTCCCTGGTTTCCAAAAACATCATGATCTCGCTCGACGACCTGCTCGCCCGCAACCTCCTGCCCGATGCCGCAATCCGGATCGGCATCCGCAATCTGCTCGCAAAAAAAATCCGGGAGGAGACGCGGGCGGGCGCGGAGGAACAGGCGGAGGCGCTGGCCTCATTCATCCGGGACCTCAAGGCCAGCCCGATCGCTATCAAGACCGGGGATGCCAACGAACAGCACTACGAGGTCCCGACGGAATTCTTCCGACTCACCCTCGGACCCCGGATGAAATACAGCAGCGGCTACTGGCCGCACGACGGCACGACATTTGCGGAATCCGAGGAGGCGATGCTGGATCTCACCTGCGGTCGCGCGGAACTCGCCGACAACCAGGACGTGCTCGAACTCGGCTGCGGCTGGGGAAGCCTGACGCTGTGGATGGCGGAACATTATCCGAACTCCCGGGTCACCGGGGTATCGAACTCCGCGACGCAGAAGGTCCACATCGAGACTGAGGCCGCGAAGCGGGGTCTCGGGAATATCCGGATCCTCACCGCCGACATGAACTCGTTCGAGGCGGAAGCCGAGGGATTTGACCGCGTCGTCTCAGTCGAGATGTTCGAGCACATGAAGAATTACCAGAGGCTCATGCAGAAGATCGCCGGCTGGCTCCGGCCGGGAGGAAAGCTCTTCGTGCACATCTTCACCCACCGCGAATTCGCCTACCACTTCGACGGCAGCGACCCGTCCGACTGGATCACCCGCTATTTCTTCTCCGGAGGAACAATGCCCTCGGACGATCTCCTGCTCTATTTTCAGGACGACCTTTCCATCGAGCGTCACTGGCGGGTGAACGGAACCCACTACCAGCGGACCTCCGAGGCCTGGCTGCAAAACATGGACGCCAACGAAAAGGCGATCACTCCGATTCTGGAGAAGACCTACGGCGCGGACCAGACGGCGAAATGGCGCGCCTACTGGAGGATATTTTTTATGTCATGCGCCGAGCTGTGGGGCTATCGCGGCGGCAACGAGTGGCTCGTGAGCCATTACCTGTTCCGCAAGCCGGCAGAAGCCGGGCAGGGCGCTGAAGGCTTTTGATCCTCGACAGGCGGCGGCGCGGAAGGGTAAGCAGATTTCATGGACATTTTGAGTGTGCTCTTCGTTCCGGAGGTCTTTCTGGTCTGGACGTCGCTGGCCAAGACGATCGGGCTGCTGGCCGTGATCCTCGGGCTTGTTTCCTATACGGTTTATGCCGAGAGGAAGGTCTGCGCCCTGATCCAGGACCGCGTGGGTCCGAACCGCGTGGGGATCCCGCTCACTCTGCTCGGATTCAAGAAGGACATTCCTTTCTTCGGCCTCGGACAGCCGATCGCCGACGCGATGAAGCTCCTCCTGAAGGAAAACTTCATGCCCGGTGGCGTGAACAAGTTTTACTACTACATCGCGCCGAAGCTCTCGATGATCCCGCCCATCCTGGTGCTGGCGGTGCTGCCGTTCGGCTCCTCTTTGTTCGGGGTTCCGATGGTAATCGCCAACCTCAACATCGGCGTTCTCTACGTCTTCGCGGTGTCCTCGCTGGGAGTTTACGGGATCGTGCTGGCCGGTTGGGCATCGAATTCCAAATACCCGTTTCTGGGCGGCATCCGGTCGAGCTCTCAGATGATCTCCTACGAGCTGGCTCTCGGGCTTTCGGTCATCCCGGTCTTCATGATCTGCCAGACCCTGAGCCTTCCCGACATCGTCCTCTGGCAGGTGAAAAACGGCTGGCTGGTTGCCCCGTGGTGGCCGAAGGGCCTCGACTGGAGGATGATCCTCTCGGGCGATTGGAATGCTATCCTTGGAACATTCGCGGCCGGCTGGTCGCTCCAGCGCTTCCTGATCTCGATCCCGATGATTATCTCGTTTGTGATCTTCCTGATCGCGATGTTCGCCGAGACAAACCGCCTGCCATTCGATCTTCCGGAAGCCGAGCAGGAGCTCGTCGGCGGCTACCACACCGAATATTCCTCGATGGGATTCGCCCTCTTTTTTCTCGGCGAATATGCGGCGATGATCGCGGGCTCCGGAGTGATCGTGACCCTCTTCCTCGGTGGGTGGAGCCTCCCTCTCGTTCCGGACGGCTCCCTGCCGGGACCCGCAGGCGCGCTCTTCGGGCTGGTCAACATCGGAGTGTTTTTCGCAAAGATTTGCGCCCTGCTTCTGTTCTTCATCTGGATCCGGTGGACGCTCCCGCGTTTCCGCTACGACCAGCTCATGAAGCTCGGATGGTATTTTTTCTTCGAACTCGCTCTGGTGAACATCTTCGTCACGGCCTTCATCATCGCCTATATTCGCTGACATGAAGGTTCTCCGTCCCAAGGACAAGGGCTACAAAAAGTCCGTCGCCGCCGCTCTCAACCGCCGGCTGGTCCCCGACCCCAAGGTGCGCGGGGTCGTGGCGAAAATTCTTTCCGATATCGAGGCGAAGGGAGACGCGGCGCTCGTCCGCTACACAAAGAAATTCGGCGGTCCGTCCCTGACTCCCGCACAAATCCCCGTCGCGCCGGCGGAAACCGCGCGCGCGATCGCCGAGCTCGATCCCGACGTGCGCCGGGCCATCTCGGCGGCCCGCGCAAATGTGCGGAACTTTGCCCGCCGCAGCCTCCGGAAAAGCTGGTTCATGAAAAACCGCCAGGGCGCCGTGGTCGGGGAACGGTTCGACCCGTTCCAGCGCGTCGGCATCTATGTTCCCGGCGGAACCGCTCCGCTGGTGTCGTCCGCCATCATGACCTGCACGCTGGCCGCCGCAGCCGGGGTTCCTGAGATTGTGGCCGTCACCCCCGCGGGAAAATCGGGCAGCGTTCATCCCGCGCTCCTTGCGGCGCTGGCCGAATGCGGCGCGACGGAGATCTATCGTGTAGGCGGAGCCCAGGCGATCGC
>Ga0163199_1000777_pt1 | contig 19999 bp, 25 predicted proteins | sample PL_2010_150m_FD_113537 | JGI IMG/M metagenome (GOLD analysis project Ga0163199, IMG submission 113537) | Freshwater microbial communities from Powell Lake, British Columbia, Canada to study Microbial Dark Matter (Phase II) - PL_2010_150m | ecosystem: Environmental > Aquatic > Freshwater > Lake ...
GTCATTATGGTGATCGTCTTGCCTGCGGCAAGCTCGCGCCAATTTTCCGGGATCAGATCGGCAGCGGACGCAGCACAAGAGAACAAAATGAAAAACAACCTAAGCAAATATCTAGACATACCGTCCCCCTTATTATTGATCGACATGCAGTAGAAAAAGACAACGGCATATTACCATTTGCTCAGGTGGGTTTTGCAACAAAACAAACCTGGCATCTACGTTGCTATTCGCGCGCGCGAATCTCCATCTCTTTGTTTAGTTTGTTTCCATTTCAACATACACGCCACCACCGCCGCGCGCGACTCGCGCTCCGATTTCGATGCGCCTGTCCGGCGTTGCCAACCATAAGTAGAAAATATTGTGATGTACCGAAGCAAAAAAGAATATGGGGAAATAGTGGAATGAAGCCTGGAAAGGATAAATGGCAGGAATGGGATATAGGTCTATGGGCGCGGATGAATAAGGTGCTGGATCACCTCAAGGTGAGCCAGCATACAACACCGTTTCCGGTGAAGCCGGAAACGGCAAAAACTCCAGCTAGCCGGTCAGCAAAAGCGCTGACCTACAAAATAAAAAGAATGTGATAAGGCTACATTCTTTTTATCGGACATTACGCAGCTCCGCTGATGGTTAAAAAGCGGCCTTTGGGCCGCTTTTTGCTGGCGCTCGCTGGCGCGCGCCGGTATTGGGATTCCCGTTGCCGGGAATCGCTTTTGCTGGCGTGCCAGCACGCCCCACGTCTCTACTGCCAGCATTGCCGCTTTGCTGGCGGCTGTCAGCCTCATTTAGTGTTTGCCAGCGGCTGCCAGCAATCCATTTTTGCCAGCTGGTGATTTCGTTTCGGGGGGATATATAGATACCGACCAACAACCAGGAGTAAAAGCCATGGGCGAAAAAATCACAATCCGTTTCGATGATGAAGAGTTCGCACAAATTGCCGTTGCAGCAAGTTCTACTGGCCTGCCAGTAACCACATATACAAAGCTAATTCTGAAACAGGCGTTGCAATCCAAAGTGATGCAGGATTTATTCGCGCGTCAGGAAAATATTCTCAACCGGCACGAAAAGTTTCTGACCGAAATCCTCCGGCGGGAGGTCCTTGGGGCACACCTGCTTTACAACAAAGACACGCAGGATGTTTCCAGCAGAGAGTCGAAAGAATTCATCGCCAAATTTATTGCGGCACTCGACCAGGAGGACTAAAAATGCCGATTTCTGAAAGAGGTAGAGATGCAACATCGTCCTGGGTAAGGGGGGCAGATGTTTTAGCTCATCACATCCACATGGGATTTAAAAACACCCTCCGGTTGGTAGTGGTTTTTCTGTTTGTGTGGGTGACATTATCCCTGGCTATTTTCGTCGTCCAGACGCCACACAATGTACGTGCCGGGGGCTGGGCATATGCAAAAGCTGCAACGGCAGATTTATTTTTTCTGAAAAATCTCCCGATAGAGCTGGTGCTGGAAAGAGAAGACGAAGAGATGATAAAAGAGGTTCCAGCCAGAAAACTAAAAGAGCTGACTGCTCCGCTATGGAAGGATGCAAAACGTGAGTTTTTTGGTGATGCTTTCCTCGCGTTTTTCGCGGCCGGTTTTGTTGTTGTTGCGTTGGTGGTTTATCAAACCAGACACGGCAAAAAGATCGCAGAAGACGAATTTTTACGTGGCGCAAAACTGGTTTCTGAAAAACAGTTGGCTCAGATGGTGGAGGAGCCGTCCGGTTTCCGTGTTGGGTCGGTAGGCACGCCAAAACGGATGTTACTTAGAAATGCGCTGTTCACGGGATCGATGGGAACCGGGAAGTCTCAGGCCTTGAGTTATTGGCTCGATGAGGCGAGACGACTAGGCGAGCTGGGGCAACCTCTTAAGGTAATCGTCTATGACAAAACAGGTGAATTCTGTAATCAATTTTTCAGGGAGGGAAAGGACATACTGTTAAACCCATTCGATCAACGCTGTGCACCATGGTCGATATTTAAGGATATTCAACAGGACTTTGACTACAGCACCCTGAGCACATTTTTCATACCGGAAAATAAACAGGCGACAGACCAGGTGTGGGATAACGCTAGTCGGATTCTCCTGGAGGATGTACTGCGCATTTGCCATTCTGGGCCACCAGAAAAACAAAATGCCGCAGCAGTACAGGACATTATTTTTCGTATGCCACTCGATAAATTGGCCGAACTTTTGCGAGCGCACGGCGCGGCTAGTTCGGGAACCATCACGGAAAAAAATGAGCGAGCATCCGAGAGCGTTCGCCTGACATTATCAGCCAGTCCCAGTCTTAAATACTGGGGGTATCTCCCCATTCCAACACCGGAGAATGAATTTTCAATTCGTGAATGGGTTAGGCAGGAAAACGACAGCTGGCTGTTTTTAACGAGCCGGTCGGATATGCACGAAGCCATCAAGCCATTTGCATCTTTGTGGGTTGAGTTGGTGCTGATGAGCGTGATGACTTTGCGACCTGATCATACCAAGTTGCGCGCGATGATATTCCTCGATGAACTGCCATCACTAAATCGCATGCGTAGTTTGGAGGTCTGCGTTCAAGAAGGCAGAAAATACGGAATTTGCACTGTCGCGGGACTGCAAAATCTAAGCTCACTCGACCATCTCTATGGTCAGGAAATGTCAAAAGTTATCGTCGGGAATTTTCAGACACAATACATTTTGCGTGTTACCGATGAGAGCACGGCGAGACGATATGCAGATAGTTTGGGCAAGCAGGAGATCATTGAGTCCTCCGAGGGGCTCTCATTTGGAGAGAATTCGGCTAGGGACGGCGCGTCGTTGAATTCTGCTCGAAAGGAGGTTCACCTGGTGACAGCATCGGAGATAAGTACATTGCCGGATCTGACCGGGTATCTCAAGCTGCCTGGTGATCTGCCGATCGCAAAAGTCAAAATTATTCCGAAGGATCGTCCAACCATCGCGCCAGATTTCATTTCACGCGGCGGACTAGAAGTTGGCCGTGCTGCAAAATCGCAACCTTCGACACCAGGTCTGCACGAAAAAATCGAGGTAAATGAATCACTGGTTGTGCCTGATACACCTCCAGAACCGGTTATCAAAAAGCGCAACCGCGCTGCAGCACGAATTGAAAAAGCGGGTTACACGCTCGATGAGATACCGCGCGAGTCGATTGACAGCATCGCATCGGACGACGCCCCGCCGATTGTCGAGGATGGACAGATCGAACAAAGCCAAAAAGTGAAATTGTCAGATCTCTGAGAATTCGGCGAGACGTTTCGTTCAAGGGGGACATATGACTGTCCCCCTTTACATTTCTGGAGCAAACACAATGATCACAAGCCACACAATCTCCAGCGGCGGCGCTGGTGCATATGTCGAGTATCTACGCCAGGACGCGCTGCTCGAGTATTACATCAAAGATGATGTATCGTCGACATGGGGTGGCAAAGCCGCCGACTTTTTCTATGGCGAAAATCTAAAGGAGGTTGGACAGGGCGGTGCTGTAAAAAACAATGACCTGAAAGCCGCCCTTGAGGGTAGGGTGACAGACCTCAACGGAACAGACAGACAGCTAGGGCGCATAAAAATAAACGAAGCTGGTGAACAATATATCGACCGGCGGGCAGGATATGACCTTGTCTATAGCTCTCCAAAGTCGGTCAGCATCGGATCTGAGGTGTTCGCCAATAAGGACTTCGAAGAAGCACATAAGATAGGCGTTAAAGCTTTCACTGATTTCATGGAAAAGCACGCTGCTCAGGCACGAATTTCAGTCGACGGGAAGACGGAGTTCGTGAAAACAGGAAATCTGCTTTTTGCGAAAATCGAGCACTCCACCGCGCGGGCTGGTAAAAACGATCAGGGGCACGTGATAGACCCCCACAAGCATACCCACTGCATCGTAGCAAACCAAACGCTTCATGCCCCCTCAGGGAAATGGTATGCACTGTCCAACGAGAAAGTAATGGATCTGCGGCACACCGCTGATCTGATGGCCAAGAACGCAGAAGCGGCATACCTGCAAAGCAAAGGCTACAAGCTCGAGTTTGATGGTCGGGGCGGGTTTGAGTATGTTGGTTACAACCAGGAAATTCGCGACCATTTTAGTAACCGGGATCAGCAGATCAAAGAAGAAATGGCGCGCAAGGGAACGCTTGGCGAGAATGGCAAGGCGTTGAGCCACCACGACAAAGATCGTGCAGGCGTTAACACAAAAGCCGCAAAAGATACGCCGAACAATGCCGAATATCATCGCGGCAGCTGGCAGCAGCGTGCCGAATCTATTGGCGCTGCTGCACCTGTGGCTCAACAGGAAGAAATCGTCAAATCCTCTCAGGCCGCCGCGCGCGACGCGCTTTACTCTGCGATGTCTCACATCACCGAGAAGGAGGCCGCTTTTACAACTCAGGATCTGTACAAATCTATCTCAATTTTTTCGCACGGACGCTCAACACCTGAACAGATCGAACACCAAGTCGACCGCGCGATAGCGTCCGGCGACCTCGTTTTGCGCGAGGACGGTAAGTACACAACAGCCGAAATGATCCGTGAAGAAAAATGGATGGCAGAACACCTGAAGACAGGCCAAGCACAGTGTGAACCGTTGATGTCGCGCGACGAGTTCGATGCAGCCTTGAAAAGATTTGAGTCGGATAAGGGGGCGGCGGCGCTGGAGAAGATGGAGCGCAGCTTGGCGGAGCTCAAACATACAGCCAGTGGCGAGGATCGGCTGCTGTCAATGATGGAAAAAGGCCATGCAGTGCACATTGACGCTGGCGAAACTGCGCAAGCAGCAACGTTGCGGACGGAAATCGACACATTAAAGCAGAAATTTATGGAGCGGGCGGAAAAGATCGACAGCTTGGAAAAAGGGATCGACGCGATACAAACCGGCGGGTGGCGACTGTCCGACGAGCAGCGGTCCGCATTGAAAGACGTGCTAGTAGGTTATGGAGGTGTTCAGGATCGCGTTGTCGGGCTCCAGGGAGACCCTGGTACAGGCAAAACCACGATGCTGCAATTGGTGAAGCAAGAATGTGATGCGCGTGGAATTGCTGTTGTCGGCATAAGTAACGGCAAGGCGCAGGCAGACAACATGCAGGCCGAGTCTGGCATTAATAGTATGACCACGGCGGCGTTTTTAATTGCCCACGAAAAACAATATAAAGATGTTCAACTTGCGGACCGCGTGTTGGCGACGTATGAACGACAGGCCACGGCAGGACATGGATCAGACCCGAATTTCGGCAAGATGGAAAAGGGAAGCGTATCGCTTCAGCGCGACAGTCATGGCCGCGAATATTACGTTTTGAAAAATGGCGAAGTTTATACAAAAGCGCTATACCGCGATGAAACGCGCGTCGCAGCGATCAAGAGCCTAACTGAGCAGGCCAATCAATTTAAAAATACCAGAGAAATGATTGTGATGGACGAGGCTGGCCAGACTGGCCAGAAGGAAGGTAACGCTGTAATTCATGCGGCGGAACAGCGCGGAGCGCAACTGGTGATGCAGGGCGATATCAAGCAACACCACGGCGTGCCAGCTGGCCGATTTTTTGAGTTGGCGCAGAAAGATATGCACACCGCCGTCATAGGCCGAGAAAGTATTCGACGGCAGCAAAACGACTATACCAAGGGCATCGTTGCATCCTCACTCGATGGGAGGCACGGGGAGGCATACCGGAAAATCACCTTGACCGAGGTGCGAAGTAAACAGGATGAGGTGCAGGCTAAATGGGCTGCCAAGGCTGAAAAAAAACCACTCAGCGAAAATCAAAAAACGCTCAGGGGATCTGAGCTGAAAGCGGCGGCGCGCGAGGACAACATCTCTGTCATCAATAAGCTGGCAAAGGATTACACCACGCAATCACCTCAGCAGCAGCGTGAAACGCTGGTGATCACCGCCACCAATGCCGACAAACGTCTGATTAACGAGGCGATCAGAAACGAATACAAAGCCACTGGAGGACTGCAGGGCGGGAATATGGCAACCGTGCTAGAAAAAACCGACCGATCGGAGACGCAGCTGTCCAGAGCGATTGGTTACCAAAAAGGCGATACCGTCCAGTTCCAGGGCACCAACAAATCACTTGGCATTGAAAAGGGCGCGATCGGCGAGGTGACGAAAACCGATCTCGGACTAAACACGGTGTCGGTCAAGCTCGACAACGGCAAAGAAGTCACCGTGCAGCCCGATAAAATCAAGATGGATGTATATCAGTCGGTATCGCGCGAATTCGCTCCTGGTGATCGGGTGCGTATGGAAAAGAACACCAAGATGCAGGACGGCAGTGAAATCGCGAATGGCGACAAAGGCAGCGTCGAAAAATTCGATGGTAAAAATATGTCGGTCAAACTCGACAGCGGCAAAACCATCGAAATCGATGTCGACAAATACAAAAACATCCAGCACGCACACGCAGACACCAGCCATGCAGCGCAGGGACAGAGTAAAAACCCATGGATCCACCACAATACCGAGGCTGGGCGACATGGAGATAAAGCTGCATTCGTTAATGTGACTCGATCGATTGACGATGCCAAACTCTACACACAGAACATCGAAAAAGCAGAAAAACAGGTTGGTGTTGAGATAACCAAAACTGCGGCGACAGTCCTAGACGCAGCGAAGCCGGAGCGCGGCATCGGTGCTGAGGGCAGCGGCAAAGTGGTCGACATGGGTAATGCTCCCTACGAGTTCAAGGAGGGCGCAAAAGGAAGCTATTTTGTCACGCTGGAAAATTCCGACGGCACACAAAGCACGTTATGGGGCAAAGAGCTCCAGGACGCGGCCGCCAAGGCCGATATACGCGTCGGGGATACAGCACGCTTCGAAGTGGTTGATAAAGTCGATGTCCAGGTACCAATCACAAAAGATGGTCATACCGAATGGATCTCCGCGCAGCGGAATGTCTGGGATGCCGAAAAGCTGGCAGAGGGTGACCGTAGCGCTGTTAAGGGCGCAGAAGCTGGTCACGACAAAGTCATTGAGCACAGCGCCAGGAGCGGCACAGGCGGACAAAGGGAAGAAGGCTTTAGCGGCAAAATCGTTGACCAGGGTATAGATAAATACCAGCACAAACCGAATGGAACAGATAGTTATTTTGTCACCATCGAAAAATCCGATGGCTCCACGCAGACCCTATGGGGCAAGGGGCTTCCTAATGCGCTGGAAGATGCAGGGTTGAAGACTGGGGACACCGCACGCCTGGTCGTCGGTGGAAAAGTCGACGTGCATGTAGAAATAACCGGTAAGGATGGCAAACCTGAGCTGATCGATACCCACCGAAACGAGTGGAAAGCAGAGAAACTCGCCGATGGTCAGCAAGCCGATCGAGTGGCCAATAAGAGCCCAGAGCAAGGTCAAACCAAGCAAACGGAGCAGCAGGCCGGCAAAGAGCAAAGCCAAATCAAAGGCCAGGAGCACGGCCAGAGCGCACAATCAGACCGCGCAGCAGGCAAGGGCGCCGAAACGAGCCGTGCTGGATCTGACCGCTCCACCATCAGGGATGATTCCAACAGCCGATCCAGCTCTAGCGGTTCGAGCAAGTCGAGCTCGCGGGATGAATCCAGCAAATCAAGCTCCAGCAGCAAGGGCCGCGACAGCGGCAGGGATGGCGGACGCTGATTTCGTTTCGGGGGGATATACCTATGCCACCCGCCGGTTGCGGGTTTTCAAGGAACTTCGAAATGGAAAAATTCATTCGTGAATGGGAAGGCTTTAATCAACACGCGGAAAGATATCTGCAATTTGTAATTAAGGTGGCTGGCAGCTTCTTCGTGGCCTGTTGTCTGTTGTCTGCGGTGCTTTTCGTTGCGACGACAGATGATGACACCGTCGCCGCTGCAACCGCGAACCGCAAAGCTGCTCTGGCTGAAACCGTGGGGCTGCCGAGCATACCGATTCATCTATCGATGCGCGGCGATGATTACACAGCGCCAGCGCACAAGATGAGCGCAATGACTCAAGATGTCTACGAGACCGCACGCCCGGCAATCTGGCGATCCAGCGGCCTGGCGCTTGCAATACTGGGCGGCTTGGCGTGGGTCTGGCTTCGTATTTACGTCGCCAAAATGGAGAAGAGAGAGAAAAAATGAATAAAGGATTCTTGCACGCGCTGGCGATAGCAACACCAATCCTCGCAGCGCTTCTGTATTTCGCGCTTCAGGGCCGTGAAGATGTAAAAAACTCACAGGCTGAGACGCGCATCGAACAGCAAATAGAGGCAAAGAAGTTCGACCAGGATTTCGCCCAGGCTTGGAACGGTAAGGGTAAGCTGAAAGCGCCGACGGACAAAGAGATCAATGAGCTAAAGGCTGAGCGTGACGAAATCAAAGCGCACAACAGGAAAAAAGACCAGGAACAAGAGCAGGACTTTTCCGATTTGAGGGCGGCAATTAATGATGCAGCATCTACAGGAGACAAAAAATGAGCACTTCAGAAAAAATCCTCATTGCAGTGCTTGGTTTTATTGCGCTGTCAGCAACTGCGTTTTCCCGCGATTCACTGGCAAATCCGGAAAACAGCTCAGGAGCTGGCCGGACAGTCGAGTCGTCCTCTAGCGACAAAATCAGTCGCGATGAAAGCCTATCCCAGGACAAATCGACGGGCAACAAAGCGACGAGTTCCAGCAGCCGTGAAAGCTCACAGGAGCGCAGCAAGGAAACCAAGACCAGTAAGGGTAGTAAACTGGAGCAGAGCCAGAAAAAAGACATTAGCATCAAGCTTAATGCTAACCCACTATTCATTTCTGAGTGGATTGGTATTTTTGAGAATGGTGATCGTCGGTTGGATATGGACATGCAGGAGCAGATGAAATCTGCCAAAACTTTCTTCTCGGTGTGTCGACCATTGACGGGGATAGATTCTACATTTCCCGTTTTGCAAGGCAAATCATCGCCGAGCAAATATGTCATTGGGGAAAAATCTTTGGTTGCGAGTTTGGAGAACAAAGCCTACTGGAACGCGGTACTCGATGGCGCGCCTGTGCCACCGCACGATGAAGATTTAGAGCGTGGCAATCTGGTCTCGTACATTGTTTGCCGACAGATGGCGCATGTCGTGATGAGCGAGACGGCGAAGGCCATCGAGGAGGTTATTCAAGACGGGCGGGTCAAAGTTTCGTCGGAGCAGGATTTGCGCGCACTGATCCGAAAAGGCTTCGAGATCGCCGCAGAGAATCGGGATTTATGGAATATGGCCTTGGTATTTTCATTCAAGTCCCCGGGGAACAGAGTACGCCAGTGCAACCCGTTTCTCAGCTATTTTTGGAACGCAAAAGGGCACGACATGGACTGCGGAAACTTCCGAGTGCAGGGCGACACCGTTTATATCAACGGCGTGCCCACGCTGTCGAATGAAGCAATTAATGGCCGCAAGTTTGAGCTGGCACTATCCAATTCGGGCAACGCGAGCGAGACAGACTCGACGGATGCTAGCGAGAGTACTAAAGTCAGCAATTCGAGAAAAACCAGTTCAAGTCGTGAAAGTTACGCAGATAGCAAAAAGACCGCAGGTATGAAGGTCAGTAAGGCCAGCGATAATTCGAGCTCCAGCAAGATTTCGCGGGATGCAAAGGCGGACGTGAAGGCGTCACCGCAGCAGTAAGCGTTTCGCTGGTTATGGATATGTATTTATGTCCACAAACATGCAACTTCAACAGGAGAACAACATGAAAAAACATTTGCGGGTTTTGATTATTGCAGCGGTTGGCCTAGGTGTTATGTCGCCTGCTTTTGCGATGGATTGCTATAGCGCTCGAGAGGGCGGTGTGAATGCGCCAGGACTGCCGCCTCAGATCATCGGCCGGGATTGCAACAAGGGATCCATAAAACGGATTCTGCAAATTCAGGATGTGGTGAAAAATGGTCAAAAAGTCGGGGAGAGGCAAGATCTTTACGAGTACAACAAAGCGGGGCTTTTGGTGCGGCATGCCGATTCCAACCCGTATACCAGCGGCTCGGAATTTATCTACGAATGGGAAGGGAACAATCTAGTTTCAATCGCTTCATCCGTTGGTGTTAACACCAGAGAGTACGATAACCTCGGTCGGTTAACACTAAACAGTTTTAAGCAACGTAACCCCAGTCCATTCATACAGGATGGAACAGACTCGTATCAATATGAGACGGACGAGAATGGCGTAACGAAGGTGGTGCGTATTCTAGGCGACGGGGGAAGGATTCTTACCAGCTTCGACCGAAAAGGCCGAGAAATCTATTCAAAAATCCTCAATTATCCGGCAAGGGATTACCGTTATTCGGAAAGCCAGGCAGGCCCTGTTGTTGAAACATATCAGGATGGCAAGCTCGATGAACTGCATGTCTACTCCAAAAAAACCGGGCTGATTATCAGGCATGAAAAAGCGCCAGGCCCCTTTGATAAAGAGGGCTGGATCCGCATCGAATATGAGTACAAATTTGATAAGCGCGGGAATTGGATATTGAAACAACAGATCAAATTAACATCCAATGATGATCGCGCGCCTGACGGATTGCCAATCACGCGCAAAATCGAATATTGGAAATAAGGGGAAAAAATGAATCGATTTTTTGCAGGGCTGTTAATTATGTTTGCTGCAGTCGGATCGTCTTGCGCGGAATCAGACGAAACCTTTGGAGCCATCACGATGTTTACCGATGGCCGGGTAGGCAAAATTCCGGATTCGCCAGTTACAAAAATCTTTTTGCGGGACGATCGCGGCGTTTTGATCAAAACCGTGCCAGCGAAATGCACTCAGCAAAACACCTATTCGATGACTGAGCAGCACGGGGCAGACAACCCGGCGGTTGTTGTGCTGAAAACGGCGATCGAGAAATCAAAGGGGGTGTTGCGGGATATCTTTATGGTTTGCACCGCTGCTGAGGAAATGCCCATGAAAAAACAGACGACAGAGCATTATTCCGGTGGCTCTCAGTCCAGGGATTATCTGATGATTGCTCCTGCCGACAGCACCAGCTTTTCTTTTGGCGGCTATGACTATTTTCTGTATGCCCCAGACAGAAAATCGTTCGCAATCATCGTCGGTCACGAAAAACTGATGAAAAAGAATTAAATTGACCGCCCAACCCACTCCTTACCCGCCTTTCGGCGGGTTTTTTTTCGCCTTTCGATTTCGTTTCGGGGGGATATATGGGTGTAGCCAACTTTAAACAGGAGCTCCAGTGACAAAAATTATCCAATTCTTCGAGGGCGCCGGTGAGAAGGCCGGCTTCTCTTGGAGAACCAATCCAATTCGCTTGGCTACGCTGGCGCTGATCGGCGCGTTCCTTGCCGGCCAGCATGCCGATGCCGCTCGGCATACCGGAAATCGTTTAATGCTCGCACAGTTTTCCCGCGCAATGTTTTTCATCGTTGCGGCGACTGGGGCGGGTATGGCGATGGTCGGAGTGATTTGTTTCACAGTTTGGGCAGGTTTTCGCGCCTTGAGCTGGCTTTTTTAACGTCCCATTTTTACTCACTTCAGGAGCAACTCCATGAAATTATCCAAACTTGTTCTTTCCGTGGCACTTGCTGTAGCAGCTAGCGCCGCTGGCGCATCTGATTTAACTAACCCAGACCAAATGGCTGCCGGCTGCACCGGTGGCGGTGGTACGCCGAGCGTGAAGAATCTCGACAAAGTAGACGGTTTTGACCATGCGGTGCTGACGTGCAAAACCGCGGATGGTGACGAAATCAAGACGGAAATGATCAGCGCGCCTGGCTTGCTCGCGGTGTCGATCAAACCGTACAACATAGACCCGACGGTGTTGTGTGAAAACGTCGGTCTCGGGCGCGCGCCAGTGATTAGCCATGACGGCTTTGATGTGTCGATTTGTCGTGATTCCACTGGTGCGGCGAAAGCTGTCGTGTCCATGTTGCACAAAGACGGCGAGCTCACTGTTGTCGTCAAAGAGTGACATCGCAGATCCGCCGTCGCCAGCTGACGGTATGCCGGAAGGCAGGCAGGAGCGGGATTTTCCGCTCCTGCGGCAACAGGCAGCAAAAGAAGGTATCACCATCGCCGAATTGATTCGGCGATCTCTGAAAAAGCCACAGGAGTCAAAAAATGTTGAACGCGATAAAAAATAAATTGGTGCAGTTAGTCACACCGAGCAAGCCCGATATTTTTCAGATCATCGCGCAGAAAATTTACACGCGTATCAACACCCGCACGGGCTGGACGTGGGGGGCTAGTCTGGTGACCTGGCTAACCATGATGACGTTCATCATCGCAGGTCTCGTGGTATCCACAGCGCTTGCGCTGACAGTGCTGGCCGGCATCGTTCATTACATTTTCCGGATCGTCTGACTGAGAGGCAAGAAAAATGGATTTCACTGTCTACACGTTTGGCGACGTCGAAGTTTTTCGGGCTGCCTTTACCGGCGTTGCTATGATTTTTAACGCCGATGGCTTCTTTGTATCAAATGAAGGCGTAGGGCTCGGTGCGTTGGCGGGAGTGGGACTACTTTTTGGCCTGGTTCTCATGCTCATGCAGGGTGTCATGCATCAAAAAGTTGAAGTCGGCACTTTTATGATGACCATCGTTGTATTTGTCGTACTTTTCGTCCCGAAATTTTCAGTGAACATCGAGGACTACAACGGCTCAGCTATCGCCAAGGTCGACAACGTGCCGCTCGGTGTCGCGCTACCGGCAGCGATGGTAAGCGGCATCGCAAATGAGCTCAATATCAAGATGGGGACATCGTTTTCAACCACGGAAGGCTATCCGAGCGGCTTAATGACGCCTCAAGCGCTTACATCTCCACTCAAGTTGCTCCTATCGCTCAGAAATGGTGCCGCTCAATTGAGTACAAACGAGCCACGGCTGGCATCCAATTTAACCAATCTAATCGCTTATTGTTCGGCTGGTCGACCAGATGCGATGAACACCTGGTTGTCCCAGAAACTTGCCGGAGACCCGGTCAATTTTCTGGTCAATAAGATTGCAACCGATAAGAACACATCAGGTTTAACAATGTTCGTTCAGAAAGGTGATACTGAGGCCGGGCTGATTGCTTGTGTGGATGCTGCCAATGAAATTTTGTATGAAATTAACGATTATTATGCGGGCGGCGCAGATGCCAACAGCAAGTTGTCCAACCTGCTGACAGCAGCAGCTGCAAAAACCGGCGCGGCTTCTGTTTCGATCAGCGGAGGCAAGGCTTCGGTGAATGCCGTTACGACTGAGGATATGGACAACGCAATGACGACTCTCGCTCAAAGTTCGGCGGGCGCCGCGATGAAATTTGTTAAATATTCGGTGCTGGGCCCATACGTCAACGCCGCTTTTAATTGTGCATCCGACAGCGGTAATCCGGAGGACTGGGCGAAGTGCATGCCTTACAACACCTCCGTGATGCAATGGCAGGAGGATGCCGCTGCCGGAGGCTCATTTTTCCAACGGCTCATGTTTCGCGGCATGAATTCGCTGTTTTTTGTTTGGATTTGCTTATCGCCGGTTGTGGCCACCGTGATGTTGATAATGGGGTATCGCGGCATCAAGCTCGCCGGCAGTTATCTGCTTTTCGGCGGGTGGGCAGTATCCTGGTACGTAGGTGCGAGCATCATCAATTTCTATATGCTTAAGCAGGTGCAGTATGAGGTTGCGATGCTGGGTGGCGTCGAAGCATTGACGCAGGAAACCATGGCAAATTTCTTCTTCGTGCTGTCTGACAAGATCGCCGTTGCCGGCGACATGATGGCCAGCGTCCCATTGATCATGATGACAGTCATGTCTGGTTCGATTTACGGTCTGGTTTCGATGTCGCAAAAAACTGGCGCCGACCGATATGACGAGAAAGTAAATACACCTACTCCGCTAGCCTCAGCTCCGCTCATGCAGCCAAACGTTACCGCGAGCGGGGCGCATGGCGGTGCATTCGTTAATCGAGCGATCGGCGGGGGAGGATCGTTCGATATGAGCTGGGGGGCATCGCTAGCAGATTCCAATTCTGTCCAGAGTTCTCAAACGCTATCCAAACAAATTGTATCGGGCATAGCAAATTCGGTTAAAGAAAGTTGGACGGGAAGTGCTGCAAGCGAACGCATGCAAACCCTTGGCCGTAACCTGTCTGCGCAGGGTTACGAAGGTGTAGCGTTTTCCACTGACGACGGAAAAACCTTCGTTGTCAGTAAAAACAATGGTTGGCGACAGGTGGACAGCAACTACACCAGCGGCGAGGCATCACGCACGACGAGTGTTGGGATCGGAACTGGCGCAGTTGGCAAAATATTGCCGGTCAGTGCTGATTACAAAATGACTGACAGCAAGAGAGCCGGCGAGAACTCCTCGACAAACAAAGAATCTGGTAACGGCGCGGCTGGCCAGACGACACGCGGCGCATCGCAGAAACAGGAAGGTGGTGCACGCCTTGCAAGCGATCTCAGCGCTGGTGATGTGTCCAGAATTGCGCAAACTTTCCGGCACGATGCCGGCGAGGACTTCCAAAAAACTTTTTCCAAAAACGAGAGCGAAGTCCAAAGTTTTGTGGAATCTGGCGGTGTTACAAACACTACCACGACCTCGTTCGGCGGAAAAATGTCGTGGAGTTCAGAGGAGGTTGCTAACCGGATCAACAATTTCAAGCTCGGGGATATGTTGAATGCGAACACCGAAGGCAGCAAGGATAACTGGTCGCCGCTGGCGCGGCAGACCTATGAGGACTCCAAAAAACTGGCCATGAATGAATTCGCCGGCAATTCAGGTCGCGAGCAGCTGGCGCAGCTTCGCGCACTCGAGCGTGCCGCGCTTGTCGGTGATGCTGGCGCGCGGGAGGCCTATGCAAGCATGGTGCGCTCGTTCGGTGGCGCGGAAGTCGGCAACATCAAACCCGTTTCTGCGATGACTTCAGACAGCAATCGTGGCACTGGTGCTGATGTAGCGACACGAGTTCAAGGGGATACCCAGAATCTACAGGCACCGAACAGCTCAGCTGAACAAGTTGCGGGTAACCGCAACCCTGGTGCGGCCGCTGCTGGCGCCCCAGGCGCTGTGCGTCAGTCATTCAAAAACCAGGTGGCGTCCGTTGACCAGAGATCCGCTGAACAACAGGCGGCGCTGGAAAAACTTCAAAACGCGACCAACACTAACCCCGGCGGTACGCGCCGCCCGCTTGTGCCGCCGAAGTGATCCGGTATCCGCTCCGGGTGTTTCGTTTGTCCCGGACTTTGAATGTCAATCAATAACGGAAGGAGCTTTACGTGGTCAATATTTTTGTAACCAAAATCCAAGTATTTTGGTCATCTCTGAAAAAATTCTTGAAACTGGATGCGCCGGTGACAAGTTGTAGTTTGTATTTGCTGGCGCGGCGCTATTACGGCTGGTTCTTTAAGTTGACCGGTTGGCACAACTTTTCGGAAATGGCGGCCATCATTCTGATGATTTTGTCGTTGCCGATTGCAGCTTTCGGGGTGCTTTTTGCCGCATCCGTCGGCATGTTCGGCTTTCTGTGGGCTTTTTATTGGGTTTTGGTGAAGCTGGCATGAGCGCGACAGACGATTTGGATTTTATCGAGCATCAGTCAGCTGCTGAGGAAACCGCTCGGCTGATCTTCACTTCGTGCCGCGCTGGGGAGTGCTGCATTGATCCATATTCATTCCACTTTCGTGTGCCGTTTGAGCATCAACACGAAAAAAAGCATGGGGTGTGCCTTTGTGAACAATACCGGAACGAAAAAATTAAGATCGAGTTTGAGGGGGGGTGATAATGGATAAAAGCAATGAATCGCTGGCCATCGGCAAGATTGGCGCTGATACAGTTACAAAGGCTAAAAAGAAGTCAGACAATCCAGATAAAAAAAATCTCACTGTGTCCCTTTCTATTCGTGTCTTGGGGCGGCTGGATGCATGGGCTCTGGAAAAAGGTGTTTCGCGTAATGCGGCTATTTCGTTTGCAATAGGCCATCTACTCGATGACTGATGATTATTATTTGCAGCCGGGCGCCGGCTTTGCCGGTTCCGGGCTGTTACAGGTTCGCTGTTCGCTCATCCCTATGGGAGCGCTTGCGCGCCCTTCCTCATCCCGCGCTCTTCCGCGTTGCTCCAGCGCTCCGCTCGACAAATTCCAAGCCAACCCCAAAAACCTTTACTGCTAAAAACCGGTAAGGAAGAGGCAAACATACCCACACCCTGAAGTTGCCCACCCCGCAAGCGGCATGGACAACTTCACTCGCGCTCTTGTGTGCCGTGAGGACACGGCGCGAGCATGGGGCATGGATATGTTTGCCCGGTTTTTGATCAATGGCCAGACCTTGCAGGACTGGCCGGGGAGGGGCGAAAGTCAAGCCCCCGGTTATCCACATTTTCTGTGGGTAACCTTTCAAGTGCTTTAAGTGGAGTGCCGGACGCTGACGCGACCGGCAGCCAACCATTAATTCGGTGTGCTGTGCACAGGTTGGAGGCCGACCGTTCCGGACGCCCCCCAACAAAACCTTTACCCAATGAAGTGAGCTGGACGCTGACGCGACCAGCTGCCAACTATTGAGTCGCGCGCTTTGCGCGTGCCTGATCGCTTCGCTTGAGCGCTCTTACAGAGCGCGGTGTTGGGGGTGAAAGCGTGTTGTTGTGCTCCATCCCTTCCTTCCGTCCTAAGCACGTTGTATTTGCTCTTCGGAGCCGCCCATTTCGTTCCGCACAGGGCAGGCGGTGAGAAGCGCAAGGCGTCACGCCAGGCGGCGGGACTTTCGCGGCATATCCTCGCCGGAAAAACGCCAGCTCCGGTATTCCACGACCCCGAAACCCCGCCTGTCATGCCCCCTTGCTCACCGCCTAAGCGCCCTGTACGGCCCGAATTGTTTTGAGGCGGCTCCGAAGAGCAAATACAACAGGACGAAAGGAAGGGATGAAACATGAGCACAACAACCACCCCCAACACCAACACCGCGCCCCCTTCGGGCGCCCCCCGCGAGGCTCACCAAAGAGCAAATTTCGAAGGCAAATGCATGAGCATGGCTGAGTGGAAAAAGACTCATAGAGATTTCAAAACGATCATCGACGGGCAGCGGATGGTGTTGGCCATGACCAGTGCCGGGACAAGTTTGGTACCGGTAAGAATCATCAAATAATTATCCTCAAGGAGACATGAAATGTACGGACATCCAGCAGCAATTGACGAAATGGCCAAGTTATTCGGCGAACCGATTCACGTTTACACACGCGCTCAAGGGATCGAGGATGGGCTCCTGGTGGACATCACAGAAATGGCCAGGGAAGCCGGGTTTTCCTGCCCGGTGGCGATCACTAGGGCAGCATGGGATGACTGCGTAAGTTGGGCGGACAACGACAATAAGCGCCAGACCTATCAGGACGAAGCTGGAAGGCTATGGGATGTGGTTTGGATGGCCAGTAGGGCTGCTCGACGTGGCGGCATGGAAACATTGTTTCAGCTCTACAGAGTGCCTCGCGGTGGGCGAGGTGTTCGGCCTCATCTGGCAACACTCAAAATGCTGGCAGGGCCTGGAGACAATGGCGAGTTGGTCATCACCATTCTGATGCCGAGCGAAGACTGATAACGCATTCCCCCACTTCGCTGGCGGGGGATATATAGATAGTCAACCAGGAGAAAAAATCATGAAACGCGAAAAACTACCGACCGCCGAGGAAATCGGCAAGGAACTGCAACTTGATCTGGCTCCGCTTGCAAATCGCCTTGTCGGGAAAAGGATCGTCGAAATTGAGCATTGCTTGATTGAAGTGTTGAGCGCCCTGAAAGAATGGGAAAGACAGTGCTGGGAAGGACGTAGATACGCCTTTGCAGCCATGAAAGAGGCGGCAAACTGGCGTGAATTCATGGAGGCATTCAAAGAACATCAGGGGTTGCGTGGAGAAATGATGAGTCGGTATTCGATTGCCAGCCCATTAGGCAGATTTTTCTGGGCGTACAAGGAAAAACTGATGGATTTCGAGGATAAGCAGGAAACGGCAGGCAAAGAGTCCACGGTAGCCCATGCCCGCATTCTGGCACGGCTGATTTATAACGAACTGGATCAGGGGTTCGGCAGGGTGAGCAAAGAGCCTGATGAGGTAATGTCCATGTGGAGCAAGTGGATGAACTGTAAGGAGCAAACATCATGAAGCGCATTACCATCACAGTCAGCAAAGACACTGCCGAAGCCTTAGCCGAACTGGCGAAGGAATGTAGCGATGCTGACAAGTCGCGCAACGGCGCCACCACTCACGGCCCCCTGACCACTGCAAAGCTACTGGCCATGCTGGCAGAAGACGCCGGCATGGTTGTCACTCGGCCAGGATGCTGGGAAGCATCAAACCTGCACCAGGTACTGACTTCACACGGCTATGAAGTTTGAAGGACGGAAAAAACATGCATCACATCTGGATCATTCTAATGATGCTGGCGATCAAGTTGATTGCGGGTGCTCCGCTAAGTATCTTTGACCTTGCACCCGTACCTGTTGCAGCACATGTTGCGATGGCAATTTTGCCGCCCGAAAAAGCGCTTGAAGGCACCAGGCAAACAATCGCTGAAACAAAAGCAGCGATGCATGCAGCCCCATACACCAGCAAATTGCCTCCGCTACCGCCTATCACAATGGCGGCTGATCCACCACCTGAGAAACACAAAATCAGAGTGTGGGGCGTCGATGAATCGACAGGACTGAGGATCGCTTCTGCGGATCCGGCTTTGCAGCGGATCAGGGTGCATTGATCAATATAAATGGATGATGGAGATCGATATGGGAATTTTTGAATGGTTGGGCGGGCTTTTTTCTGATGACAACATTTCGAGTCGCGGCATCGATGATGATCATCATTCATGCACCCCTGGTGTAAATCCTGCAACAGGCTTACCGATGATCGATTGCGGCAACGCCATTGATGTGGCGGGAAATCCGTATGGCGTCGACTTGCATGATAGCCATGGCAGTTCAGCTTTCTCAGATGATACTTGGAGCTCATCTGCGTCGTTTTCTCTCAACGATTGAAAATGATTTCGCTGGCGGGGGATATATAGATACGCGGCACCTAGCCGCGTATCTATGTGAGGATTCTCATGACCCCAAGAAAACTGGTATGGCATATTCTTCTGACGCACGCGGCATACTGCTCTGCCGTCGATTACAGCGCAGATCTTGACACCGCAAAGTCGCAAGCGACCAGCATTTACAATAATACCAAGACATTCCAACAGCAGGAATTCGGCAAGATAGATACCAGCATGGTAAGTGGTATGGCTGCACCTGGTTTCACGCCCGAGACGCATGCTGCGGCCAACGTGGAAAAGGTCACCGCATGCAAGGCGGCCGCTGATAAGAACTATCTTGGCATGACTGACCAGCAGAAAACAGAGTGCATCGCGATTATTACGGCGGCTGGCAACCTATTTTCCCCAAATCCATACTTGGATCCCGCCAAACCATCAAATCAGTCAATGCTGACGTCCATGCGCAATGCGGATATTCAGCAACAAGGCGTTGCAGATGTTTCTTTTTCAAGCAACGGCCTGATCACACCGCCCATAAGTTCCAACTCGAGTTGCACCCCCATCACCACGGTATTGCCTCCCGTAACTGTCAGTGATCGATGCCATATCGAAAAACCGGTTATTCCGCAAACCTGCGATATACCAATCAGTATCGCCATCAAGGATGGCAACGCATCATCCAGTGAAAACAGTGCCGCCTGCGCTACATACTCAAGCAATCCGTATTGTGAAGTGGGAGATAAAGTTTGCACCCAGACAGCAGATATCGAAATTGGTACAGATGCCGAAGGCAAATCTATTACCACGACGATGTGCGTAAAAATGCAACAGGGGTATGGTTGCTGGCAACCGAATAGCGCGTGGAATGATTCGGGATGCAATCGATTGACCAATAACGCCAATTGCTCAATAACCGGTTCTGTCGCAACGAAGAGTATTGGAGGAACTACTGTTTGGCAAGACAACTTGTATTCGTGTGGAGGGTGTCAGAAATTTTGTGTAAACGGTCATAAGGCAGGAAACTGCCGTCTTAGACGAAGGAGCTGTAATGACCGTAAGCAACGAACTACTGGACAGCCTGCTGGCTGACTACAAGAAAC
>Ga0163199_1000778_pt1 | contig 19993 bp, 17 predicted proteins | sample PL_2010_150m_FD_113537 | JGI IMG/M metagenome (GOLD analysis project Ga0163199, IMG submission 113537) | Freshwater microbial communities from Powell Lake, British Columbia, Canada to study Microbial Dark Matter (Phase II) - PL_2010_150m | ecosystem: Environmental > Aquatic > Freshwater > Lake ...
CGGTGCTACCGCTGGCCTGGCGCTGGGCATCGGTGGCTATGCGCCGCTCGCGCTGTGGACGGACGGGATGTTCCACTTCCGCCAGCGTTACGCGCTGGAGATCGGCGAGACCGTCGTCAACGGCCTGCGCGCCGATCTCTTCGTCAAGACGCAGCGTCAGCCGATGAGTTTTTTTCACCGCGTGAAGCTCGGCCGGATTCTCGGCCGCGTGACGAGCGACGTGGAGGCGCTCCGGGTCGGCATCCAGGATGTGCTGTTCGTGAGCACGATTCAGTCGGGCCAGATGCTTTTCTCCGCGGTCGTGATGGCGTGGTGCGACTGGGTGCTGTTTCTCGTCGTGCTCGCGCTCGCGCCGGTGCTGTGGGTTATCAACCGGCACTTTCGCGTGAAGCTCAGCCACTATTCGCGCGCAGCGAGCGACAGCTTCAGCCGGGTGACGGCCACGCTCGCCGAATCAGTCAACGGCATCCGCGTCACGCAGGGCTTCGTGCGCCAGCAAACCAACGCCGGTCTCTTCCGCAGCTTGCTGGCCGATCACTCACGCTACAGCGTCGCCCTGGCGCGCACCTCGGCGATTCTCACCCCGCTGCTTGAGCTCAACAGCCAGTTCTTCGTCGCGATTCTGTTGATGTTCGGCGGGTGGCGCGTGGTGCACCACCAGATGCAGGTGGGCGACCTTATCACGTTCTTCCTGCTCGCGAATCCGTTCTTTGCGCCCATCGCGATCATCGGCAACCAATACAACCAAGCGCTCGTCGCGATGGCCGGCGCCGAGCGGGTGTTCCGGCTCGTCGACACGCCACCCGACTGGGTCGATGATCCCGCGGCCACGCCGTTCATCGGACATCCCGATCGCGGCGGCGTGCGGGTGGAATTCAAGCACATCACCTTCGGCTACGATCCGGCGCGGCCGGTGTTGCATGACGTGAGCTTCATCGCCGAGCCCGGCCAGAGCGTCGCGCTCGTCGGCCACACCGGCAGTGGCAAGAGTTCCATCGTCAACCTGGTCGCCAAATTCTACCTGCCCACGCACGGTGAATTGCTCTTCGACGGCCGCGACGTGCGGAAACTCACGAGCCTCTCGCTCCACCGGCAGATGGGCATGGTGCAGCAGCAAAACTTCCTCTTCAGCGGCACCGTGCTCGAGAACATCCGCTTCGCGCGCCCCGAGGCCACCGACGCCGACGTGCGCGCGGCCGCCGCGCAGCTCGACTGTCTCGATCTGCTCGAGGCGCTGCCGCAGGGGCTGCGCACCGAGGTGGGGGAGCGGGGTGCGGGTCTCTCCGTCGGCCAGCGGCAGCTCGTGTGCTTCACCCGTGCGCTGCTCGCCGATCCGCGGCTCGTGATCCTCGACGAGGCGACGAGTTCGATCGATGCGGTCACCGAGGCGCGGCTGCAGCGCGCACTCGTGTCCCTGTTGCGCGGCCGCACGAGCCTCGTCGTCGCGCACCGGCTCTCGACGATCCGCCACGCCGATCTCGTGCTCGTGCTCGATCAGGGCCGCGTGATCGAGCGCGGCACGCACGCGGAATTGCTCGCGCACCGCGGCCATTACGCGGCGCTTTACCGGCAATTCGTGCAGGTCGACGAGCGCGCGTGAGCACATTTTTTGTTTTTTGCGAGGGAAAGCGCCGGCCGCGCCCTCGAGAAAGTTGAAGATTCTCCTAGGCAAACACCCGTTTTTCCCTCTAGAAGTGCGTTGCTTTCGAGTGAAAGCGCTCTAAACCCACAATCACTATGGCTAAAAGAAAACCAAATGCCGCGTTCATGAAACCCGTCACGCCCGATGCCGCTCTCGCTGCTGTCGTTGGCTCGACTCCCCTCCCGCGCACGGAGCTGACCAAGAAGCTCTGGGCTTACATCAAGAAAAACAAGCTGCAGGACGCCAAGGTCCGCACGCAGATCAACGCCGATGCCGCCCTCAAGGTGGTGTTCGGTGGCAAGGCCAAGGTCTCGATGTTCGAGATGACGAAGCTCGTCTCGGGTCACGTCAAGTAAGGCTCCCTTCCGGACCACTTTCAAACCGCTGCGAGTTCGCTCGCGGCGGTTTTTTTTGCGCCCGTTTCCGGCTTGACAAGCTAGCTAAGTGATATCACAAGGCTATCTAAACTCCCTCTAAATCACCATGAGCACCCCCGCTTCAGTCCCCCGCGTGCAGAGTCAGGAACGCCCGGTCCGCGCCTTCAGCGGCTGGCTCGTCCTCGTTATCAATGTGGCGCTCTACGCCGCCACTGTCTGGGCCTTGGTCGCCGGCGCGATGGCCGCCAAGAATCACGCTTCCGCCGGGGGCTGGTTCTTCCTGGCCAGCGGCATCTGCGCCGTGCTCGCCGTTCTGGTCAGCAACGGCTTCTTCACCCTCCAACCCAACGAGGCCGCCGTGCTGATTCTATTCGGCGCCTACAAGGGCACCGTGCGCGACAGCGGCTTCTCCTTCACGAATCCGTTCAACAAGAAACTCAAAATCTCCCTCCGCGCCCGCAATCTCAACGGCGAGAAACTCAAGGTGAACGACAAGCGCGGCAACCCCGTCGAAATCGCCGTCGTGGTCGTCTGGCGCGTGCGCGACACCGCGCAGGCCGTCTTCGACGTCGACAGCTACGAGAACTACGTGCGCATCCAAAGCGAGTCCGCCCTGCGCCACGTCGCGAGCAGCTACGCCTACGACGAAGGCGAGGCCGACGAACTCACCCTCCGCGGCGGCAGCGACGGCGTCTCGGCTGCGCTCACCCACGAACTCTCGGATCGCCTGGCCAAGGCGGGCGTCGAGGTCGACGAGGCGCGCCTCACCCACCTCGCCTACGCGCCCGAGATCGCGCAGGCCATGCTCCGTCGCCAGCAAGCCGAGGCCGTGATCGCCGCGCGCCAGAAAATTGTCCACGGCGCCGTGAGCATGGTCGAGATGGCGCTGAAGGAACTCTCCGACAAACGCGTCGTGAATCTCGACGAGGAGCGCAAAGCCGCGATGGTTTCCAACCTCCTCGTGGTGCTCTGCGGCGAATCCGAGGCCCACCCCGTCATCAACACCGGCACCCTCTACAACTGATTCGCGCCCCAGCGCGAATCACCCTGAGCGCAGCGAAGGGTCCATCCCTTCCACGCAGTGAAGGGTCCCTCTCTTCGGCGAGCGCCGGGTCCACCACCACCACAGCACAACCACGCTATCCGTCATGGAATACAAACTCATCACCGTGTCTTTTTTCTGGTCGAGTGACCGGGCGTTTGAGGAACTCACGCGGGCGGTCAACGACGCCATCGCCCTTGGCTGGGAACCCGTCGGCGGCCTCGCGGCGCTCGACCAGCGCGGCCGCCTCGTGCAGGCGATGATCAAGCGCCGCTGACCCGCGCCATGTCCCCCGGCCCGTTTGCACCCCATGCCTTCCCCCGCCGCGATCTCGCAGGGGCCGCGTGCGCCGGCCTGCTGCTGGCGTGGCTGGTGGCCGCGGCGCCTGACGCACCCTTGCCGCGCACAGCCGCGGAGTTACCTGCGTTTCCGGCGCTGGTCTGGTTTCCCGCCACGACGACACCGCTCCTCTGGCTCCATGGGTTGCACCCGTGATCCGCCATGCCGGCCGACACCCACAAAGCCTTTTTCCACCGCGCCGTGTCCGGACCCGTGGATTTCGCCGCGCCCATCGGGCGGCGCGTGCGCGGCACCACGCTTCTGATCGGGGTGATCCTGGCTGGGCTGGTGGCGCTCAACTGCGTGCTTGCCTTCATGCAACGCATGCCCGAACGCGAATTTTGGATCTTGGTGCTCGCCCCGGTCGGCGTCCTCGCCGTGCTGGTGCCGGTGGCGTTGTTCTCCCAAGTGCTCGGCTACCGGTTGACCGCGGACGAACTGCTTATCCTGCGCCGCCGGCGTCAAAACCATTTTTCGCTCGCCGGCCTGCGAAGCGTCGAGGTGGATCCCACCGCCATGGAATGGTCGATCAAGATTCTCGGCAACGACGGCCTCGGCGCCATCACCGGCCGCTTTCGCAACCGGAAGCTCGGCGCCTACCGCGCGTTCGTGACGGATCGCGCACGCGCCGTCGTGCTGCGCTGGCCGGATTGCTGCCTCGTGGTTTCACCCGACCGGCCGGAAGAATTTGCCGCGCAGATTGGCGCGCGCGCCGGCCTGAAAATCTGAGCCATGGCCGAAGAGCGCAAAGCCTTTCTCCTCCGGGTCGACCCCGAACTCTGGAGCGAACTCGAAACCTGGGCCGCGGACGAATTGCGCAGCGTCAACGGGCAGGTGGAATACGTCCTTCGCCAGGCGGTGCAGAAACGGAAAAAATCCCTAGCCGCCGAGGGCGAGGACGATTCCGGCCGCAAGCGGTAAAGCAACCGTGCGGCGTCTGCATCTGCGCCTTCGGCTTGCGCGGCCACTTGTCCCGCAGTTGACTCGGCGTGTCTCCCCGCACCATGCAGCTCGAACGCCTGACCAAACCCCTCATTGCCGCCGCCTGGGCGGTGGTGGTGCTGGCCGGGGTAATCGCCGGCTGGTCGGGCTACCGCAGCGCGCGGGCGCGCATTCTGACCGAACTGGCGGAAGACGCCGGCCGGTGCGCCGCGGCCTTTGATTCCGCGCAGTTGCGCCAACTCGCCGGCGCGCGCACCGACCAAACGACGCCGGCCTACGCCGCGGTGAAGGAGCGACTTGTCCGCCTGCAGGCGGCAACGCCGCGCGTGCGCTTCGTCTACCTGTTCCGTTTCGTGCCGGAGACGGGCCATGTGCTCTATCTCGCAGATTCGGCGAAACCCGGCGCCAAGGATGAGTCGCTGCCCGGCGACGAGTATCCCCAGGCCGCGCAGTCGCCGGGGCTGCAGGCCATCATTCGCAATGGGCTGCCGGCCACCGAGGGGCCCATCCGCGACGAGTTCGGCACGTGGGTGACGGGTTACGCGCAGATTGCCGAGACCCCGTCCACGATGGTCGACATGCCCGGCAAGGACATCCTCGGGCTGGACCTCGACGCGGCCGACTGGCGCCGCGAACTGTTCGGCGCGGCCGCCACACGTGGGTTGCTGGCGTGGCTGTTTCTCGGCGTGCCGCTCGTCGCGCTGCTCGTCGTGCGCCGGCAGAACGAACAACGCGAGGCCATCCGCAACCTTTCCGCCGCGATGGAGCAGAGCCACTCGGCGCTCATGATCGTGGATCTTGAGAGCCGCATCGAATACGCCAACACCGGGCTCTGCCAGCAGATCGGCTACTCGCGGCGCGAACTCATCGGCCGCAACTGGCGCGAGTTTCGCGTGGCGGACACCGCCGAGGAATTGCTGGCGGATCTCGCGGCCACCGTCCGCTCCGGCCACTCTTGGGAGGGCGAATGGTTCAACCGCCGCAAGAACGGCGAGGTCTACCCCGTGCGCGGCATCGTCACGCCCGTCAAGAAACGCGACGGCTCGCTCGCCTGCTTCATCGCCGCGTTCGACGATGTCACCGACGCCAAACGCCGCGAAGCCGAACTGCGCGAGGCCCGCGATCTGGCGCAGGCCGGCGACCGCGCGAAGGGGCAGTTCCTCGCGACGATGAGCCACGAGATTCGCACGCCGCTCAACGGCATTGTCGGCTTCACCAACCTCCTCCTCGGCACCTCGCTCACCGCCGAGCAGCGGGACTTCGTCGAGACCATCCACGCCAGCGGCGCGGCCCTCATCCAACTCACCGGCGACATCCTCGACTACGCGCGCATCGAGTCGGGTAAGCTCAAGCTCGAGTCGCTCCCCTGCGATCCGCGCGAGTGCATCGAGGATGCGCTCGACCTTTTTGCCGGTCGCGCCGACGAGAAGAAACTCGTGCTGCTCCACCACGCCGCGGACGACGTGCCCGCCACCATCATCGTCGACGGCGGCCGCCTGCGCCAGATCCTCACGAACCTGGTGAACAACGCCGTGAAATTCACCACCACCGGCGAAATTGAAGTTTCGGTCGCGGTCGTGCCCGAAACTCAGGAACTGGGAGACCGGAGACAGGAGGCCGGAAAGCCCGCGTCGCCAGATTCCCCTCTCCCGTCTCCCGGCTCCTGTCTCCTGCGCTATTCCGTCCGCGACACCGGCATCGGCATCCCCGACGATCAGCGCGCGCAGCTCTTCCGGCCCTTCAACCAGCTCGATGCGACGAGCACGCGCAAATTCGGCGGCGCCGGCCTCGGCCTCGCGATCTGCAGGAACCTCGTGCAGCTCCTGCACGGTGACATCACCTACACGAGCGAGCTGGGCCGTGGCTCCACCTTTACGTTTACCATCCGCGTGCCGGTCGCGGCGCCGCCGGCGCCCGTGCCCGATCTCGGCAACCTGCAACTCGCCCTGATTGCGCGCCCCGGCCCGTTGCGCCGCGAACTCGCCCAACTGGCCACGCACTGGCGCGCGCAGCCGATTGAGGTCGACGACCTGGCCGCGCTGCAAGGCGTCCCGTGGGAGACCGCCTTGATCGACATCGACGAGCCGCTCGCGCACACGCTCACGGCCCCTGCCGCTCCGCCCACCGGCCTGCCGCCGCGCCGGGTCACGGCGCTGGTGCCGCTCACGCTCTCCACCGAACTGCGCAATGCGCTCCGCACACATTTCCATCTGTTGCTCAACAAGCCCGCGCACCACTCGGCGCTGCTCTCGTGGCTGACCGGCGTGCGCCCCGCCGCGCCGCTCGCCGCGCCGCCGCCCACGCACTTTGGGTTGAAGGTGCTCGTGGTGGAGGACAACCCCGTCAACCAGCGGCTCATGCAGCGGGTGCTCACCAACCTCGGGTGCAAATGGACGGTCGCCGAAAACGGCCAGCGCGCGCTCGAGGAGCTGAAGAACCCGGCCGCGGACTACGAGATCGTGCTGCTCGATCTGCACATGCCGGAACTCGACGGCGTGGCTGCGCTCGAGCGCATCCGCGCCGGCGAATGCGGCCTGCGCGCCCAGACGATCTGGATCGCCGCGCTCACCGCCGACGTGCGCCAGGAACAGCGTGCGCGGGTGCTGGCCGCCGGCGCCAACGATTTTCTCACGAAGCCCCTACAACTCCCGGAGCTCGAAGCCGCCTTCCGCCGCTTCCGCGCGGCGCGCGCAGCCAAGCCAATACGGTAGGGCGCGGCGATAATGGGGAGCCGGCGCTCCGGGTAGCTGGCGAGGTAACGAGCGGTAAATGACCACTGTTCGGACACACCCCGCCCTTTGGGCACCCCTCTCAAGAGGGGACTTCGCCATGCGTGCGCCGCACGAAGATCCCCTCTGGAGAGGGGTGGCGCGAAGCGCCGGGGTGTGTGGCTCAAGCGCTCCAAGCCCGGCCTCCTCACGTCGGCCGCTACGTCGACGGCTCACCCCTCCAGCGCCGCGGCGATTTGCTTGCACGAGATCTTCAGCACCTCGAGGCGCGCAAAGCGCTTGTTGTCCGCAGGCACGAGATGCCACGGCGCGCGCGGCCGGTGGGTGAGCGCGAGCATGTCGCCCACCGCAATTTCGTAGGCCTGCCACTTGCGGCGGTTGCGCCAGTCCTCCGCGTTGATCTTGTGCCGCTTGTAGTCGACCTGCTCGCGGTCGCGGAAACGGCGGAGCTGTTCGTCCCGCGAGAGGTGGAGCCAGAATTTCAGCACGATGACGCCGTGCCCGACCAGCTGCGCCTCGAAATCGTTCAGCTCCACGTAGGCGCGCTGCCAGTCCGGCTCCGTGCAAAATCCCTCGAGCCGCTCAACCAGCACGCGGCCAAACCATGAGCGGTCGTAAATCGTCATGAGCCCCGCGCGCGGCACGTGCCGCCAGAACCGCCACAGGTAATGGTGCGACTTCTCCTCGTCGGTCGGCTTCGCGACGGGAATCACGCGGTAGTCACGCGCGTCGATCGCGCTCGTCAGCCGCCGGATGGCGCCGCCCTTGCCCGCGGCATCCCAGCCCTCGAACACCCACACGATCGAGCGCCCGCGCTCCGCCGCCGCGCGCACCGCGCGGTTGAGCCGGCCGAGCCACTTGTCGCGCTTCGCCTCGTATTCGTCCTGCGACAGCCGCTGGGTGAGCGGCAGCGCCAGCAACCGGCGCAACCCGGAGGGCCGCAGGGAGACGACGCGCCGCGGCTTCGCGATTGCCGCCGCACGACCATGCGTGCGCAGGTGCGCGCGGAAACGCGCGAGCAAATACTCGCCGACCCCAAGGTTGCGCGCCCGCGGATCCTCGGCGTCGATCACGTGCCACGGCGCGCCGGTGCGGTGCGTGGCGGCGCGCATCCGGTCGGCGAGGCGCGCGTGCCGGTCGTAATTGCGGTGGCATTTCCAGTCGGCCGGCGACACGCGCCAGGCGGTGTCCGGCGACGCCTCGAGTTCGAGGAGTCGCTCGCGTTGCGCGCGCTTCGAGAGGCGCAGCCAGACCTTCATGATGAGCGCGCCCGACGCCGACAGGAGCCGCTCGAAGTGGGCGATGCGGCGCAGCGATTCGTCGAACTCCGCCAGCTCGCTCGGGCTGTGCGGATCCTCGGCGAGGGCGACGCTGTGCCAGCCGCCCGCGTAGATCGCCATGCGGCCGTGCGGCGGCAGGCTGCGCCAGTAGCGCCACATCGGCGGGCGCTCGCGCTCCTCGTCGGTGGCCTCGTGAAACGCCAGCGTCTCCACGCCGCGCGGGTCGAGCCAGCCGTTGAGAATGTTGACGACATCGCCCTTGCCCGACGCCTCGTCGCCGGCGATCACCAGCACCACGGAAAACGGCGCCGCCTGGAGCGCGACCTGCATTTGCACGAGCCCCGCGCGCAGGACCGGCACGCGCGCCTCGTATTCGCGCTTGGGCAGCCGTCGCTCGCCGCGGGATTTCGCCATGGGCGAAACCAGTGCCTGCGAGCGGCACGGTTGTCGAGAACATGGGAACGCGAGCCGGTGCAGTGGGTGCGGCTTCCAGCCGCGAAACCCACCGGCTGGAAGCCGGTGCCACGTCAATTCCCAGGCGCCAACGGCGCGGCTTCATCCCAGCCTGGGCCAGCGGCCCAGGAAACCGAATCGAAATTCGTCAAAAGGGCTGAAAGCCCGCATCATTCCCCGTCATAAATCGGGCTTTCAGCCCTCGAATTTCATCGGATATCAAAACCTGGGCCGTTGGCCCAGGCTGTTATTGAGCGGGCCGTTGGCCCTCCGCCCGCGTCGCTACGGCCGCACCGGCGGGCGCGGCTGGAGCATCTGCATCCACGAGCCGCCGTATTGCCGGTAGGCCTCCATTCCGCGCGCGCCGCCGAGGAGCGGCGTCAGTTTGTTCGTGGCCTCCTGCTGCAAGGCAGTGAGCTGCTGGGTGCGCGCCTCGCCGACGAGCGACCGGTCGCGCATGAGGTCCATCGCGCGCTGCTGGAGGTCTTTTTGCACGGCCCAGACCTGGTTGGTCGTTTCGGGCGGCAGCTGGAGTCGCGTGACGAGCTGGCTGGTCTGGCGGTAATTGTAATCGGTGGTGCGTTCGTAGTCCGCGCCACGCTCGGCGCCGAGGGCGGCTTTGATTTGCTCGTTGAGCAGCCGCTGCGCGTCGGAGCGCTGGCGCATCAACTCCTGCGAAGGCATGCCGGTGTAGTTGTAGTTGAACTGCTCGTCGAACGGCTGGCGCAGGCGGAAGAGGGCGCGAAATTCGGCCTCAGTGGGATTAAAGGCGGTGAGGTCGTTGCGGAGCTGGCGGGCGGTGTTGCTGTTGCGCAGATCGAAGTCCTCGAGTTCCTGCGGGGTGAGGAGGCGCGCGATGGCGTCATGCTGCGCCTTGTCGAGGGCGGTGATTTTCTCGCGGTCGATGAGCGAGGCGCCGGTGGCGTAGAGTTCGGAGCGCTTGTCGTCGAATTCAGTGATCACGCGCAGCACTTCCGCGGCCTTGTCCGGTGGCAGGTGGTCCATGCGACGGCCTTGGAGCATCTGCCTGACAGGATCGTCGGCCATGCCGTCCGCGCCGAGCGCCTCGCGCAGGGCGAGCTGGCGCTCCCGGCTGAGTTTTATCGCCGCGGCCATGAGTGCCGGATCGTTGTTCGGCTGGTTTTTCCAAAACGGCATTTGGTCGAAACTTGGAAACAGCGCTTTCATCCGCGCGTTGAAGATTTCCTCGAGCCGCGCCGCGGCGATGGCGCGCACCATGTCTGGAGGAAAGCCCGCTGCGCGCAGGTTGCTCACAAGCTCGGGCAGGGCGTCGGCCTGAAGGCTGGGCCAGATGTGCTCACCGATGGCAAGCGGGGCTGGTCGTTTCGATTCGGACGCAGCGGGGGCGACCGGCGGGGTGGCGGACCCGGCCCCGGAGCCGGCGAGGTAGAGCGCGGCGAGCGCCAGATTGAGCAGGAGCGAGGTGCCGAGGAGGAAGAGGACGAGCTTTTTCATGGGCGGGGTGCTCCGGGCAAGGTGACGGCGGGCTGGGCGGCGGGCGGCGGCGTAAAGCCGGGCGGGGGCAAGCTGCGATAGCTTGTGCTCGAACCATCGGGGCTGAAGGAAACGGCGCCGCCGTTGGCAATGGTGTTCAACCAACTCGCGGATTTGGCGTAGGCGGCGCCAGTTTCGGCGCCGAGCGCGCCAATGATCTGGGTGGTCGTGGTCTGGGCGAGAGTTTGCAGCGCGGCGCGCTTCTGGTCGAAGTTGAGCCCGCGGTCGTCATAGATGCGCATCGATTCCTTGGCGGCCGTATCGCGGGCGTCGTAGGCGCGCACGGCGGCATCGGCCGGGAGGCTCTTGCTCTGAGCGAGGCGTGCGAGTTGTTGAAACTCGGGACTGCTCGCGCGCGCGAACTCGGCGGAGCGCGTCTCGCCGAGGGCGGCCTTGATTTGCTCAGCGACTTTGGTCTGCGCCTCGCGGCGTTTTTGTGACATGTCTGCCGTGTAGTAAGTGATCCCGCCGGATGAGACGGGATAGAGCACGTCGGCGAACGGCAGGTTTGCCTGGTAAATTGCGCGGAACTCCGCCTCGGTGGCATTGATGAACGACAGCGCGGTGCGCAACCGGCTGGTGATGTTCGAAGAGCGCATCACGTAGTCCTCGAGTTCGGCCGGGCTGAGGATGGCGGCGAGGTCGGCGCGTTTTTCGCGCTCCAGCAACGCGAGTTTCTCCCGGTCCTCCGGCAGGAGCATGCCTTGCGCGGCGGCGGTGATCTGTTGCGACATCTCGGCGTAGTCGTCGTTGATGCGCTGGACGAGGTCGATTTTGGCCTTGGGGATGTCGCCAAACTGGGCGCGCTGGGCGGCGGTCGCGTTGCCGTAGCCGGCGGCAAAAAAATCGTCGCCGAGGAGCGCGCGAAGTTTGGCGGCGCGTTCGCGGTAAACCTGGCTCTGCGCCTCGAACAGCTTGGAACTCGCGAAGAGGCCGAAGCCATCGGGTTTCCAGAACGGCGTGTCGGCCGGATCGCCGGCGAGTTCCTTCATGCGGGTGCGGAACCAGGCGTCGAGCCGGGCGTTGACGACACCACGGATGGCGCCCGCCGAGAAGCCCGCGGCGCGCAGCCGCGTGACGAGCGTCGCCAAGTCGTCCGAGGCGAGTGCCGTCCAGATTTGCGCCCGCTCGGCCGCGGCGCGGGCCGTGGCAGCTTTCGTGCGGGCCGCCACGCTGGCCTGGATGGCGTGGCTTTGGTCGGCGGCTTGCGCGGCGCGCTCGGCGCGGGTGGTAAACAGATCGCGGAAGGCGGGCGGGGCGAGCGCCGGCCGGTTGACGAACAGGGCAACGAGCAGCGCGTTGCCGGCGAGCGACGCGGCGAGGAGCAGCACAGACAGTTTCATGGGAAGAACGGGGTTCTTTGAAGACAGACGAACAAGCGGGCGGTTCGTTGGAAAAAATTGCCGGCGCAGCAGGGCGGCCGTTTTGTCACGGCTTGGGCGGAACCGGCGGGCGGGGCGGCGGCAAGGGGAACGCGGTGGCGTTTCCTGTCGGCCGCGGACTGCCGACGGGAAGCTGGCGGGCGTCGGTCGTGAACGCGGTGCCGTTTTGCAGCAGTTGCAGCCAGCCGGCTTGGCGCACGTAGGTGTCGGCGCCCTCGGGGCCGAGCTTGGCCCGGACGTCGGCCTTGGCGCGGTTGACGAGCTCGGTGAACTGCGTGCGGCGCTCAGCGGGCGTGAGCGCGACGTTTTGATTGATGGCGGCGGACTGCGCCGCGTAGGTGTCGCGCACCGCATAAACCTGATCCGGGATCGCGGCGGGCAGGCCGAGGCGGCTGGCGATGGTGTTGAGCGAGCGGTATTCGTTGTCGCTGGCGCGCGGGATCGCGGCCCAGCGGTCTTCGCCGAGCGTGGCGCGGAGTTCGTCGTTGAGTTGCCGCTCGGCCTCGCTGCGGACGCGGTTTTCCTCGGGGGTGCGTGGACGCCCCTGGTAGTCAGGCGTCGAGTATTTGTCGTCGAACGCCTTCTGCAGCGCAAAGAGCCGCTTGTATTCGTCCTCGCTGGCGAGGATGTCGCCGTAGCGTTCAATGACGATGTTGGCGGAGCGGGACGTGCGGAGTTCGAGTTGCTCGCGCTCGGACGGGGCGAGCGCGGCGTTGATGTCGCGCTGTTTCTCGGCCTCGAGCAGCCGCCACTTTTCCCGGTCGGCGGGCAGCTGGATGCCATCGGAGTCCTGGGAAACATCGCGGCGCATCTCCTCGTAGTCGCGCTCGATCTGGCGGAGTTTCTCGCGTGTGGCGGCAGGCAGGAAGGCCATGCGGTCGCCCGACCCGCCGAACGGATCCTCGCCGAACGCCGCGCGCATGGTGGCCTCGAACTCGCGCTCGGCAGCGGCTCGCTCAGCGCGTTGCTCGCGGGTGGTGCGGGGCGGGGGAGCCTGGCGGACCTTGCGCCAATACTCGGTGGGCGCGCCGCCGCTGGGGCGATCCTGCTCGCGGGCGAGCTTGGCCAGCCGGCCGAAGGCGCGGGCGGCCGCGAGCTGGTTGATGACTTCCGGCGAGATGCCCGCGGCGGTGAGCGCCGCGGCATCACCACTCGCGAGGGCGGCGACGAGCGCATCATTTTTGGCGGAACTGGCGGGCGCAGAATCCGCCAATGCAGCGGGAGCGACCATCGCTGATGCTGAATCGGACGGTGCGGGTCGGAACAGCAGCAGCGCGAGAAGCGCGGCGTTGGCCGCGAGCGAGGTGGCGAGGAGAAGCGTAGGCGGTTTCATGGGCGAACACCAAGGGTGGTGTTGTGACGGTGCGCCAGTCGGGAACGGGGCGAACGTAAGCAGAAAATCAGGGCCGAATCCCGACAATACGAGTCTGGTTTCCCCTAGCCGGAGCAGTTGCCTCGTCGAACGGAGCGGGGCGTTTGCCGCGGCCCGTGGCGTTTCATTGGCGCCTGGAATTTGGAGCTTCCGCGCCGCGCGCGTGCGCCTCACGCTGCGCGGTTTCCGATGCAGGATCCCCATCATCCCCAGCGCCCGCAGGCCATCCTAATGCTCCTGCTCGCGAATCTTTTCTGGGGGCTGAGTTTCCCGATCGTGAAGGCGCTGCTACTGATTCACACGCAGTTATTGCCGGAAGCCGGGCCGTGGTTTTCGGCGATCTACACCACCGCCCCGCGTTTCCTCCTCGCGGTGGCCATTCTGATCGCGCTGCGACCCCGGGAGTTTTGGCGGGTAAGCCGTGGCGAACTCAAACAAGGTGTCGGGCTCGGGCTGTTCGCCGCCGGCGGCATGTTGCTCCAGAACGATGCGCTGCAGTTCACCGCCGCGAGCACGTCGGCGTTTCTCACCCAGGTCTATGCGATTCTGATCCCGGCGTGGGTGGCGGTGCGGACGCGGCATCTGCCCGGGGCGCGGGTGTGGCTCTGCGGGGCGCTCGTGCTCGCAGGCGTAGCGCTGCTGGGCAATTTTGACTGGGCCGAGCTCCGCTTCGGCCGCGGCGAGTGGGAGACGCTGCTGTGCTCGCTGTTCTTCATGGCCCAGATTCTTTGGCTCGGTAAAAAGGAATTCGCCAGCAACCGACCGGAGAAGATCACGTTTGTGATGTTTGCCACCGAGGCGCTGGTGTTCTGGCCGCTCGCAGGAGCGGTCGCGCCGGACGTCCACACGCTGCTCGCACCGTGGACCTCGCCGGCGTGGGTCGGCCTGACGGTCATCCTGACCGTGTGCTGCACGCTCGGATCGTTTTCACTCATGAACGCGTGGCAGCCCAAGATCACCGCGACCGAGGCGGGCTTGATCTACTGCATCGAGCCGATCTTTGCGTCGGGAATGGCGTTGTTCCTGCCGGCGTGGTTTTCCGCGTGGGCAAACATCGACTACGCCAATGAGCGCGCCACCTGGACGCTGCTCATCGGCGGCGGGTTGATCACTCTCGCCAACATTGTCATCCAGTTGAAGCCGCCGGAGGAGGACTGATGCGGCCCGCCCGCACAGAGGCGACCGCACGCAGCGTGACGGCGCCGAGCACGATGGCGCCACCGGTGAGCGCCAGCGGCGTGGGCTTCTCGTGCATCGCAAGCAACACCCACACCGGATTCAGGATCGGCTCGATCACGGGGATGAGCACGGCCTCGAGCGCCGTCACGTGTTTGATCGCACGCGCGTAGAGCCAGTAGGAGATGCCGAGTTGCACGATGCCGAGCACACCTAGCGCGGCCCAGCCCGTGCCGCTCAGCGCCGGCGCACGGAGCATCCACGGCAATCCCACGAGAAACGCGATCAGGTTGCCGAGGATGATCGATTCGCTGGCGGAGGTGTCCTTCTGTTTGCGGAGCGCGATCGCCATGCCGGCAAAGCACACCCCGCTCACGACGGCAATCGCGTTGCCGGCGAAATGCCGGAGTTCGAGGCTGTCGGCGAAGAACAACGCCATCCCGCCGAGCACGGCGACAATCGTGAGCCAGTCGGCGCGCGTGGCGCGCTCCCCAAGGAACCACGCGCCCAGGAGCGCGACCCAGACGGGTGCGGTGTATTGGAGCAGGATGGCGTTGGCCGCGGTGGTGAGCGTGTTGGCGACGCAAAAGGTGATGGTGACCGCCGCGTAAAGCACCGCGCCGATGAGCTGCTCGCGCGAGAAGTGGAAGCGCAGCCCGCGGTTGGTCGCGAGGAGGAAGAGCGCGGCGATCAAGCCGCGTCCACTGGCGACGGCGAGCCCTGGCCACGTCGTGGCCACGGCCTTGATCAGCAGTCCGCCAAGACTCCAGCACAGGGCCGCGACGACGAGCAACGCGACGGAACGGGTGTGAGCGACATTCAAGCGGCGTCATGTCTGCGGGACGCGGCGCGGGCGCGCACGCGAAAAAAATCGCCTCGCATCCCGCCGCGTGCATCGTGGCGCGCCATGCAACGGTTGCTGCTCCTGCTCGCGCTCGCGGTTTCCCCGTCGCTGACCGCGGCGGACGATCCGCCGGCGGCTAAGTTCGGCTCGCTGGCGGCCGGCGTGGTCGCGCCGGATTTCTCGGCGATTGGTGCGGACGGCAAGGAAATCAAACTCTCCGATTTCAAGGGCCGCGTGGTGGTGGTCGCGTTCTGGGCGCCGAACCGCGGGCCGCCGGCGCAATTGCAGAGCGCGTTCGCCGCCTACGAGGCCCAGGGCGTGTCGGTGCTCGCGATCGGCTCGGCGGCCACGCGCGAGGAATTCGACGGCTGGGTCGCGAAATCGAAAGGCGCCGTCACCTACACCCTCGCGTGGGATCCGGCGGGCAAGGCGGACGCTGGGCGGATTTCCCAGAAACATTTCGGCGTCGCCGCGTATCCCGCGACCGGCGTGATCGACCGCCAGGGCAAGGTCGTGGGCGGCTTCATCGGGTTTGGCGCCAATGCGGCGATGACGCTGCGCGGTTACCTGCACGCTGCGGGCATCGTGATTCCGGCCGCCGAGCTGCCCAAGCCGCCGGCGCCGCCGGAGCAGGACGAAACCGCGCTCAAGCCGGGCACCGTCGCGCCGGATTTCACAGCGTTTGATTTGGCCGATGCGCCGGTGAAACTCTCGGATTTCGCGGGCAAAATCGTCGTGCTGGATTTCTGGGCGACATGGTGCGGCCCGTGCATCCGCTCGATGCCGCATACGCAGCAGGTGGCCGCGGCCACGAAGGCGCACGGCGTGGTCGTGCTCGCCTCCTGCACGAGCGACACGCGTGGGAACTTCGAAGCGTGGCTGAGAGACAACCAGTCGAAATTTCCCGACCTCATTTTCGCCAACGATCCCAACGGCCGGGACGGGGCGCCGGACAAATATGCCGAACGCGCGTCGCTCAAGCTCTATGGCGTGCGCGGCATCCCCACGCAGTTCGTGATTGGCCGCGACGGGAAGATTGCCGCCGTGCTCGTCGGCTACGGCGAGGGCGACCACCGGCTCGAGGACGAACTGGCGAAGCTTGGCGTGAAGCCCTGAGCGCCGTCGCGGGGGCCGATGGGTCGGGCTTGCAGTCCGCCCGGCAACCGCAAAAAAGATATCTCGTGAACACTGCGCTGGCTTCCGGTTTCTTCGCCGCTCAACTCACCACGTGGGAAAAACTGAAGCACGTCCCCAAAGACGTGTGGATCAACCTCAGTATCTGCGTGCTGGCGGTCGTCGTCATCGTCCGCCTGTGGCGTGCCTTGAAAAAACTCAACGACTTCGCCCCTTACATCTTTACCGTCATCGCCATGAGCGGAATCCTGGCCTACTGGGTCTACGAGCGAAAGGAGCCGGCCTTCCTCACGCCGTTCATCGAGCCGCTGACGGGGTTCCTGCCGACCAAATCGAAGCACGAGCGCGAGCTCGAACGGCTCCGCAAGAGCCGCGACGGCGGCGAGTAGCGCCGCGCGCGGACCGGAGGGTGAGGGAAATTCCCGGGGCATCCCTCGGCGTCGCGGCTTGATCTTCGGCGCGCGGACCAGAGACTCTCCCCGTTCCTAATCTCCGCGAAATTTCCCACGGGACCCCCATGTCGGCCAACGCCGTTCAAATCCTGGCGCAGATCTTCCCGCGCCTTTCACCGGCGGCGCTCGACGAGCTCCGGTGCTCCGCCCGGCTTGTGCGCCATCCGGCGCAGGTGACGCTGTGCCGCGAAGGCGAGATCGAGCACTGTTTCTACATCATCGTCGAAGGCAGCGTGGATGTGTTCAAGATCCTCGAGGGCCAGCGACTGCTGATCAACCAGCTGACGGCTGGCGCCCATTTCGGCGACATCGCCCTGCTGCTCGATCTGCCGCGCACCGCCACCATCATCACGGCCGAGCCGACGCTGGTCTTTGAAATCGATCGCGCGATCTTCGCCGGGTTGCTCAAGACGAATCCCGATCTGGTTGTGGCGTTCTCCCAAATGGTCCTCAAGCGCTTCCTCGTGCAGGAGGAGAAACAGCTCATGGAAATCGCGCGCCTGAAGAAGCGCGACGTGCCGCCGCCCAAGATCTTCCTCAGCTACGCCCGCGCGGACCAGGCGTTCGCCACCCGGTTCGCCAACAATCTTCTGAAGCAGCACATCGACGTATGGCTCGACGTCTTCCGCATCGAGCCCGGCAAGAGCTGGGCGCGCCAGATCGGTGAGGCGCTCGACATCTGCCAGGTCATGCTGCTGGTGCTCACGCCGACCTCCGTCACCTCCGACAACGTCGACGACGAATGGAATTACTGGCTCGACCAGAAGAAGCCGCTGCTCGCCGTGGTGCACCAGCCGTGCAAGGTTCCGTATCGGCTGTCGAAGCTGCAACACATCAGCTTCCACGAGACCGACTATGACCAGGCGCTCGCGCGCGTGGTCGCGACGCTGAACACGCTGGGCTGAGCGGCGCGCGCGGGAGCATTGCTCCGCCGCCGCCCGTTTCGCCGTCTTCGCCGGAAGGGAACCGGCCGAGCTGGTCGAGCGCCTGCCTTGGCTGGCGTGCGCGGCGCGAGCCGTCAGGGCACGTGCACGGTGTTGCGCGGTTCGCCGCGATCGGTCACCGGACCACGGCTGGTGATGTCGTTGCTGGTCGCGGTCGGCGTGAGCAAGACGGGCGCCGGTGTTTCGTTGGTGAGACGGATGTTTTTCGCAACGGGTTCAACCTGCCGGTAGCGGGCATAGCCTTTCGTGCTGGCGAGTTCGATGGTCATCGCGGGCGGGAGGAAGTCCGGGTTTCTTGTGCGCACGACGACGCGATGCTGCACGCCGTTGATCGCAGCGAGGAGGGCGTTCGCGCAGCCGTCGCGGCTGTCGAGGATTTCGATCTCGGCGTCGGCGCCGCGCGAATTGGAGTAGGGCAGGCACAACGCCTCGGCGTATTTGGCGTCGGCGCGGCAATGGCGCAGCACGTCGCCGGAGCCGGCATTGAAGCCCGCGGCCACACACTCGCGCGCCTCGCAGTTGACCACCATGTCCGCGGCGCGACCGAGGCCGGTGCAGATGCCTCGGCGCATGCGTGTGACGGTGCAGTTCTCGATGGTCGTGCGGCCGGTGGGCTGGCCGGGGCCGGACTCGGGGTAGAGGCGGATGCCGTCCTCGCTAAGCGAAATCATTTCTCCGGGGAGAATCTTGCCGTCGTCGCCGACCGTGACACCCTCGATGTAGCCGCGCCCGCGCGCGGTAAACTGGTGCTCGAACGCGTAGCCGGATTTCTCGGCGAGGATGTCGTCGGTGGTCTTGAGCAAGCCGTCGACGTGGCAGTCCCGGATGAGCGTGCGGTCCGCGCCCTGCACGAAGATCGCGTGGCCCATCGCGCGCATGTGCACGCGGCAGCCGAGGAGTTTCACGTCCGTCGCCGGCCAGCCGACGCGGATGCCGTTCATCTTGCGGACGTCGCCGCCGCTGATGCCGTAGAGGCTGCCGTAGCCCCACGGGCTCGAGCCCGACGTGGTGATGTCGACGTCGCGCACAACCACGCCGACGCCGGTGATGTTGAAAATCTTGTTGCGGCTCTGGAGGCCGGGGAGGTCGCCGTAGTTTTCGGTCGTCACGCCGCTAAACTCAATGCGATCGCCGGCCAGGCTGAACACGCAGTAGGGCGCGCCGCCGCCGAACTGCCGGAAGAGCCGCGTGTCGATGCGGATGGTCGCGCCGCGCAGGTCCCACTGCGAATCGTCGCCGGTGAATTCGATGAAGTGGCGGACGAGGGCGCGGTCGAGCGTGTAGGTGCCGGGTTTGAGGCGCACCTTCACGCCGTGCCGGCTCGCGTAGCCGCGCAGCTCGTCGAGCGTGTCGACGACGGTGAAGCCATCCGCCGCGACGACCGGCGCGCGCGAGCCGGCGGTGCGTTTCAGATTCGAAACGCGGTGCGACCAGCCCTCGGCGAGTTGGCCGCCGCGGTCGCGGCGGACGCGGAAGACGAGCTGGCCGCGCACGCGGAGATTGGCGAGCGACACGCGCGGCGGCGGCGCGCCCTGGCCGTCGTGGCGCCAGAGTTCGTTGGCCGCGGCATCGAAAAGGACGAGCGGCATTTTCGCGGCGTCGCCGTTGAGTGCGTAGTCAAACGCAAGGGCGCTCACCGGCTGCTCGAGCGTCAGGTGGTAGAAAACGTAGAGATCCTCGGTGTTCGCGGCGACGGTCTTGGTCTCAACCGAAAATCCGTCGGCCCTTGTCGTCGTGACGAACGCCCGCTGCGCCGCCGGCGCGTTGAAGCGCACGAGCCACGCGCCGTCGCGCACCTGTGGGAGGCCGACCATCGGTTCGGACGCGAGCGCGCGGCTGATGGCGAGCGAGCAAACGATACCCAAAGCAAAAAGGCGCATGGGCAGGTGGTGTAGCTCGTGCGCGGCGCGGGCGCGAGCCTCAGGTGGCCGGCGCGTCCGGACGAGTGTGCGTCAGTCGAGCGCCTCCCTGCAAGGCACGCCCCGCCGCTCCCGGGTTCGAGGTGAGCGATATCGAATCAAACGGCGCATCGACCCGGGGCGCGGCTGAGAACGACCTTTGGCGTCGCCCGGCTCGGTTCTGGAGCCGGGCGATTTCCATGAGTCAACCTCCTCGCTGCGGGCGAGACCGCTTGAGCAGCACCGGCAACAACGCCATGCCAATTCCCGGATTCGTTCTGCGGCACTGCGCGACGATGCCACGGTAGAGGCCGTCGAGCGCCGCGGGCGAAAGTTGGGGAAAGACCTGGGCGAGCGCCTGGGTTGCTGGGTCGGCCATTACTGGTGGTGAGACGAGTGCGCCGGCGGCGGCCTTGGCTATTTTTCCGGAGAGGGCTGTGGTTTCGCTGGGCGCGAGGCTTTGGTCGTGGGC